>Ga0078972_1013793_pt1 | contig 13141 bp, 14 predicted proteins | sample YelNatPaOPGAMG01_FD_67568 | JGI IMG/M metagenome (GOLD analysis project Ga0078972, IMG submission 67568) | Hot spring thermophilic microbial communities from Obsidian Pool, Yellowstone National Park, USA - OP-RAMG-01 (SPADES assembly) (version 2) | ecosystem: Environmental > Aquatic > Thermal...
TATTCTTTCTTCCTGATGAAGACCCAGAGCTTTCTCAAGAGAACCTGAGGATGGCTGAACAGAGAAAGGCAGAAGGCGGAAAAGTTGTATTTGTAAGGATTGGCAAATTATCTCCTCCACGTTCAAGGCTTCAGGATGTCAGTTTAGAATCTGCTGTCTTATAAGCCATATGGCCTCGAACTCATGCCTCTGTCCACAATAAACGAAATCAACGAGACCAACCAAATCAACGAAATCAACCAAATCAACGAGATGAACCCAACAAACCCAATAAACTCAATAGACCCAACAAACCCAATGAACCCAATGAACTCAATAAACCCAACAAACCCAATGAACCCAATAAACTCAATAAACCCAACAAACCCAATAAACTCAACAAACCCAAAAAACTCAACAAACTCCATAAACGCAATAAACACAAATATTGTTTTCTGCGTCTCGAGTGAACGAAGTGAACGGGCGTGAGATAAAAAAGCCTTTCGGAGGAGAACATGGAAACATACGAAAAAGGCAAGCTTTACAATATCAACATGGATGACCTCCATCCTGACCCCAACCAACCACATCTTTAATAGCTGAGAGCTTAGGGCAGAGAGCAAAGAGATGGAAAAAAGTAAAGAAATCAAATTTCGCTTTGAGAATCTTGATATATGGCAGAAAGCGTGCCAAATAGCAACAAAACTATTTAGAATAGCTGATATGCTGGAAGAGAAAAAGCTTTATCGTTTTGCAGACCAATTAAGGGGCGCTGGACTTTCAATGCCAAACAACATTGCCGAAGGTTCAGGCAGTAATTCAAAGAAAGAGTTTATTCAGTTCCTAAACATTGCGAGAAGGTCAACGTTTGAAAATGCAAGTATGATAATAATGTTTACCAATGAAAAGCTCATCAAGGATAGTATAAAGGATGAGGTTGTAAAAGACCTTGATGAGCTTTGCAGGATGATTACTGCATTTTCCCGTTCTCTTAACGGTAGCTCAGAGCGTGGAGCTTTAATAGCACAGAGCCAAAAGCACGGAGCATAGAGTTGTCTGACTCTTTGCCCTCCGCTCTTTGCTCTCAGCTTATACATGCAGAAATCTCCCTTGTAGAGAACCTTTTGCGTCAGGATCTAACTGCCGTAGAAGAGGCAGAGGCGCTAAAACGACTCATGGATGAACAAAACTATACTCAGGAGCAGTTAAGTAGAATAATAGGTAAAGCACGTTCCACCATCGCGGACATCCTTACACTAAACCGGCTGCCCCAGGAGATCCGGGATGAATGCCGCGGGGACACCAGCGTCACCCGCCAAACCCTTATTACCATTGCCTGCAAGAAGCAGGCACGCTCCATGATCACCGCCTGGAACAAATACAAGGAGAAGGCCGCCAGGGAGGCCGCAGGCAAAAAGCCACGCCTCAGGAAAAAAGAAAGCCCTGAAGACATCGTCAAATGGCTGGCAAAGGCCACCACCAAACTGAACGCCCTGAATACAGCCAACTGGACTGACGACGAGAAGGCCTCACTCCACAAGGCCCTTCTGGACTTCGAAGGATCCCTCCATGCAATACTGCATACATTAGAAGCCGCTGGCGAAGCACCGGAAGGGACAGGAGAGACGTGAGGCAAAATGAGAGGCCGCTCATTAAATATGCTATAGAATTCAATGGGTTACAAATGTCGGTTGACCGACGTGGCATCTACAATAACCAGATAAGATAAAAAAATCCTTCATACGCAATTGGGGATAGCTACACTCATATTCAATTACGATAAAAATTTAGAAAATGAAATAAAAAAGACCTGGAGGAACGTGTAACTATAAGAAAACCAGATTATTCAATCATAGCTGGCCTCCAAAAGTATCCCTTGAGGAGGTAGAAAAAAGTCATATGAATTCTACAGAACAAATTATGAATTATGAATGAAGATTAAATAATTTTATGAAATATTATCATGATAACAAAAATTAAAGCCTTTATATTTATAAACGACGAGCTTTTTGTTTTTCCGTTAATAAAAAAAATTAAGACAAAAAAGGAATATACAAGAATTTTTTCAAATTTTGTATCGCTTTCAGTACTTCAAGCAGCAAATTATATACTTCCTTTAATAACGCTTCCATATCTTGTAAGGGTTTTAGGACCTGAGAAATTTGGGCTTATCTCTTTTGCTCAAGCATTTAATGGTTATTTTCAGATTCTAACTGATTATGGATTTAACTTAAGCGCAACAAGAGAAATTTCAATAAATCGGGAAAATAAAGAAAAGGTTTCAGAGATATTTAGTTCAGTTAGGTTTATAAAATTTGGCTTGCTTTTGGTTTCTTTTTTTTTAATAACTGTTATTGTATTTTCATTTAATAAATTTAGAGAGGACTGGTTAATTTATTATTTAACCTTTGGTATGGTTTTAGGTCAAACGCTTTTCCCAGTTTGGTTTTTTCAAGGGATTGAGAGGATGAAATATATAACTTTTTTAAATATACTTGCTAAATTGATTTTTACAATTGCCATATTTGTTTTTGTAAAACAAGAATCTAATTATTTATATGTCCCCTTATTGAACTCAATTGGGTTTATAATAGCCGGAATTTTATCTTTATGGATTATTTTTGAGGATTTTAAAGTGGGTTTTAAAATTCCAAATTTTAAAGAGATAAGATATTATCTTAAAGAAGGATGGCACATATTTATATCTACTGTTCTTATAAGTTCTTACACAACTTCTAACACTTTTATATTAGGAATATTTACAGATAACTTAACTGTAGGATATTTTGCTGCTGCAGATAAAATAATACAAGTATTTAAAAGTTTTATTGTGCCAATATCTAATTCAATATATCCTTATATTAATCACAAAATAGAGAAAAATTTTAAAGAAGGTATTTCTTTTTTGAAGAAAATCGCATATTTAGTAGGATTAATAACATTTATATTATCTTCCATTCAGTTTATTTTTGCAAAAGAATTAGTAAATTTTGTTCTTGGAACAGTCTATGAAAAATCAATAATTTTTTTAAGGATTATGTCATTTCTACCTTTTATAATAGGTATGAGTAATATTTTTGCAATTCAAGGTTTATTATCTTTTAAAAAGAATAAAGAATTCATGAATATTTTAGGTTTAGGTGGTTTTTTAAATATTTTGTTGTCTTTCATATTTGTCCCCATATATAATGCTTATGCTAGTAGTACAATTGTTGTGTTTGTGGAAGTTTTTATTACTTTGACTACATATTATTATCTTAAAAAGACAATAAGGGAGGAATATGCAAGTTTATGATTATTTAGTAGTGGGTGCAGGATTTGCAGGAAGTGTATTAGCAGAAAGACTAAATAGTATCGGTAAAAAGGTTCTTTTAATAGATAAAAAAGATCATATAGGTGGTCATAGTTATGATTACTACGATGAAAATGGGGTTTTAACTCATAAATATGGACCACATTATTTTAGAACAAACGATGATGAAATAGTTAATTATTTAAGTAGATTTACTGAGTGGCATTATCATAATTATAAGGTGAGAGTTAGTATAAAAAATAAATTATATACTTTTCCAATAAATATTGCTACAATAAACGAATACTTTGGGATTAATCTTAAGACGGGAGAAGAGATGAGGAAATTTTTGGAAACCAAAAGGATTAAAATAAAAAATCCTACTAATGCAGAAGAACAAATAATTTCACAAATAGGGATAGAGTTATATGAAGCGTTTTTTAAGAATTACACAAAAAAACAATGGGATAAGGAACCTAAAGAACTTGATCCATCTATTGTAAAAAGAATTCCTATTAGATATAACTTTAATGATAATTATCTTGATGAAAAATTTCAAGCTATGCCAAAGGAAGGTTATTTTAAATTATTTGAAAATATGCTTAAAGGTGTAAGGGTAGAATTGAAAACAGATTATAAATCTATAAGAGATAATGTGAAATATAAAAAACTTATATGGACAGGTCCAATAGATGAATTTTTTGATTATAAATATGGGAAGTTAGAATATCGTGGACTTAGATTTGATATAGAAAGATATGAAAAAGAGTATTATCAAGAATGGGGACAGATAAACTATCCTAATGAATATGAGTATACCAGAATAGTTGAAATAAAACATGTTACTGGTCAAAAAATGAAAGCAACAACTATAGTTAGAGAATATCCAGTGTGGAACGATGAAAAGTTTTATCCTGTACTGACTATTGAAAATAAAGAGAAATATAATAAATATTTTGAAGAAGTGAAAAAATTAGATAATGTTTGTTTTATAGGTAGGTTAGCTGAATATAAATATCTGAATATGGATTGGGTAGTAAGAAAAGCATTAAATCTATTTAAGGAGTTGTCATATGAATGAAAAAATTTGTGCAGTAGTTGTAACATATAATCGTAAAGATTTGCTTATAGGATGTTTAGAAGCATTAAGAAAACAAACAAGACCTTTGCAAGGGATATATATAATAGATAATGCCTCAACAGATTCAACACCAACTTTATTGTTAGATAAGGGATATATAAAAGAGTTACCGCCATTAAAATTAGATGAGCCAACAGAAAAAGAATTTGTTATAGAAAATCTAACTAATTCAGAACCGATAAAAATACATTATGTAAGGATGAATGAAAATACAGGTAGTTCTGGTGGATTTTATGAAGGAGTTAAAAGAGGATATGAGAGAGGGTATGATTGGTTGTGGTTGATGGATGATGATACGATTCCAACAGAAACAGCTTTGGAGAATCTAATAAATAAAACTATAACCTTAGACGTTAATAAAGTTGGTTTTTTATGTAGTAAGGTATTATGGACAGATGGAAATCCTCATATAATGAATATTCCTTCTGTTAAGCCTTTAATAAATGGCATTCCATTTAATATTTATGAAGAAAAAAACATTTTATTAGTAGAATCGGCAAGGTTTGTATCGCTTTTAGTTAGAAGAGATGTTGTTAAAACTGTTGGACTTCCCATAAAAGAATTTTTTATTTGGGCAGATGATATGGAGTATACGTTAAGAATAACGAGAAAGGGATTTGCAGGCTTATATACTAATGATAGTATTGTTGTGCATAAAACAAAAGCAAATTATGCTGCCTTTCAAGTATATGACTGGAGATTTTATTATAACGTTAAAAATTGGCTATGGGTTTATAAACTCCATTACAAAAATAGATATATTTATCTCTTATTAAAGACGAATTTATTGACGCCTAAACTACCTTTAAAAGTTTGGCATGTAAATATAAAAGCAAGTATTGATAGTTTTATGAAAAAACCTAAAATTGATTCTTGTGTAGAGAGAAATAAACATGAGTGTTAAAATATATTCAAATACAAAGATTTTTATTGCTTGTCTTGCAAATTTTGCAACCGGTGGACCAGAGCTTTTGCATCAACTGGCTTATCATTTAAGAGAAGATTTAAGTATTGAAGCTTATATGTACTATTATAATTTTAATGAAAATAAATTTAAAAATCCTGTTCATAGAGAGTATGAAAAATATAATAACCCGTTTGTTACAAAATTAGACGAGCTTGAAGATAACAAAAAGAATATAATTATAGTCCCTGAAATTCAGGAGGGAATAAATTTATTGGAACATTTCGAAAATATAAGAAAATGCGTTTGGTTTTTATCTGTAGATAATTATTATTTATCAAGATTGAGAAAAAAAGATTTTTTTATTCCGAGAGCTATAAATAAAATAACTAAATTTTTTTTTGGAGAACCATTAATAAATTTTGATATTACTTCAGAAGAAATTTTAAAGAAGCTTGTAGAAAAATGTGATTATACAAAAGACCCTTTATTAAAACTTGCTAATTTTTATATGACCAATTCTTACAGAGGATTAAAATGGTTCAGTGATTTAAAGCCTTTATATTATTTATCTGAATACTTAAATGAAGACTTTTTAAAAACACAAACAGACTTAACAAAAAAAGAAAATATAGTTGCTTATAATCCAAAGAAAGGATTTTCTTTTACCAAAAAAATAATTTCCTCAGCAAAAGATATAAAATTCGTACCTTTAATTAATATGAGCAGGGGAGAGGTTATAAAGACACTTCAGAGAGCCAAAGTATATATTGATTTTGGTAATCATCCTGGAAAAGATAGAATTCCAAGAGAAGCTGCAATTTTAGGTTGTTGTGTTATAACTGGCAAAAGAGGTTCTGCTGGATTTTATGAAGATGTTCCTATTTCTGATGAATATAAATTTGAAGATAAAGAAGAAAATATCCCGAAGATTATAAATAAAATAAAAGATTGTCTTAAAAATTACGAAGAAAGATATAAAGATGTTGAGTATTACAGACAAATCATAAAAAATGAACCCAAAAAATTTTTAGAAGATTTAAAGAAAATTTTTGTAAAGATTGAGAGATGAATGATATTTTTGAAAACAGAGTATCAGTTGTTACGGTAACTTATGGCAAAAGATTATACTGAACCCCTCAGAGAGTGGGCACAGGCAATTTATATTATAATCTTCAAACCACAAAGGCAATAGTTCCATAACAGTTTTTGCATCAGGGAGATCATACATACAGACTTATTACCTCTGCTCTATCACCCGCTCTAGGAAAATCCCTGGCAGGTAACCTGCTCACTCCCCTAAAGGGAAACTTTCGAGGCGGGGCATGTAAATCCCTCAATTCACTGATGAGGAACAAGGGGCTCTTCACTTTGGGCAGCCAGAAGGCCACCTTCATGGATAAGACGCCTCCATTTGGAGAGTTGATTTGGATGGACCTCATACTTTCTTGCCACAGAGGAGATGCTGTTACCAGGTTGTTCTGCTTCCTCAACCATGGCCTTTTTCTGTTCTGCAGTCAATCGTCTTCTTCTTTGAACCGATGTGATTACCTTTACCGGACTCATAGTTATCCTCCCTCCTACATGTTAATTATAGTAAAAACTCTATGGCTATTACTACAACTTATTTTGGTTAGGAGGGTGTCCGGTCTAAACAGGGGCTAGTACAGTTACATTAGGGGTGAAGTTAAATTGGTTAGAGGGCAAATAGGTCCGATGAGGTGTAGTCAGTGAAGGAGAAGGTGTTTTATTTGTGATAGCCTTTTTTGATAATTCTGCCTGTCTTCCACAAAGGATTTGAATGCTCTGCGGACTCTGTGGGCTCTGCGAGAGAAAAAATATTTAAAGGCTTTTGTATCTCACGCCCGCTCACTTCGTTCGCTCGAGTACGCAGAGAACGCTGAGAAAACACACCCTGCGGGTAAAGTATTTTTACTACTGCCCCGAAGGGGCTACACTGGACCAGAATTCGTCTGTCTCTGAATTCTGGTCACAAACATATCTTGTCTTTCTCTGCGGCCTCTGCGGTCTCTGCGAGAGAAAAAATATTTAAAGGCTTTTTTATCTCACGCCCGCTCCCGTTGGTCGCTCGAGAACGCAGGCAACGCAGAGAGGAAAATGTTTTTGCCATGATTGAGAGAAAGATTAATCATGGCAAATTCTCAACGCCCTCGGCGTAAGAATTAACAATTCTAAATATTCCCTTTTTCAGCATTACTTCATTAAAATTTATGAGTAGACCAACTTGTTTATGTGTTAGTCTTAGATAAGTAAGAAGCTGTTTTTTATGAACTGGCTTTACCTCTTCTACGGATTTAAGTTCGATAACAACGGTATCTTCAATAAGTAGGTCTATACGAAACCCATCCCTTGTGATTTCTCTACCTTTATAAACAACTGGCACTAAGACCTCTTTTTGTACATGTAAACCCATGTCTTTGAGTTCTATGTAAAGGCATTCCTGATATACAGATTCAAGAAGACCAGGTCCAAGCTCACTGTGAACTTTCATAGCTGCGCTTATAATCTTTGATGTAATATCATTGATGTTCATTTTTATTTACCTCTGTATCGAAAATGCAGGAAGTGTCGGCACAATCTTGGTCTTCTTACTTCTGCGGACAATATAAAAACTCTGTGGCCTCTGCGTGAGATAAAAGCTTTTGTATCTCACGCCCGCTCACTTCGTTCGCTCGAGAACGCAGAGAGCGCTGAGAAGGCATACTCTGCGGGTAAAAAATCCAGTACTGCCCCGAAGGGGCTACACTGTGACCAGAATTCGTCTGTCTTTGAATTCTGGTCACAAATATATCTCGTCTTTCTCTGCGAACTCTGCGGTCTCTGCGTGAGACAAATATCTGAAGGGCTTTTGTATATCACGCCCGCTCACTATGGTCGCTCGAGAACGCAGAGAACAATATTTGTGTTTGTTGCGTTGAAAAACCCTATAAACTCTATAAACCCTATAAACTCTATAAACGCTATGAACGCTCTATGGGCTCTGCGTGCGAAATTACATTTTTTCCACTTACGAAGTGGAACGGGGTTGGGAAAAAATTATTCGGTGAAGAACAGGGAGTCTTCAGGATGGGTTTCGAGGAATTCGTAACGGATGGTGCGGGTTAGGCCTTCCAAAAGGGAGACAGGTGGGACAAAGCCTGTTTTTGAAACAGAGGTCTCAAACTGGGTGGTGGAGCAGAATTTCTTTATGCGGATGGAGCTTATGGGGTATTTCCTGCCGGTGATAAAAGATGCAAGATCGAATAGCTTGCCTGCCAGATAGCCTAAGGCATATGGAATCCTGAGGTTAGTTCCACCTGCGAGGTGGAATTCGGCGGCGAGGATTTGGCGGACGGTGTGGACGAGTTCATTCATGGTAAAGTCAGGTTTGTCAACATAGTTGTAAATATGAAGCCCAGGGCCGAAAGACAGGCAATGTTCCAGAAAGGCAGCCACATTTTCCACGTATGCCATGGACTTTTTGTTCTGGCCCTTGCCTACCATTATGAATCTGCCTTTAGCTATCTGATTCAAAAGATTGTAGACATTGCCCCGGTTTTGCTCACCAAAGACTACAGTTGGCCTCACAATCACCAGGCACCTATTATTCGGATCCTTTTCATACCATTTTCTATAAACCTGTTCAGCCAGCATCTTTGTACGGCCATAGTCATTGAAGGGTGCAAATTTCCCATTTTCATCAGTATTAGGCTCAGCAAAACCATACACCGCCACAGAGCTTGTAAAAATAATCTTTTTTATCCCCTTTTCCTCAGCAACCTTGCACACATTCTTTGCCCCTTCCACATTCACTTCATCATATAGACTTTTTGGAGTCACATCATCCCTATGCTCTGCAGCAAGGTTTATAACAATATCACCTTGAATCACTCTTCTCAAGGCATCCACATCCCTTACATCCGCAATCCTTGTCTTATGCGGAAATGTATGACTCTGTCTCTTATCAACTATAAAAAATTCTCCCCCCGCCCCCTCAAACCTTTTACAAAGCCTTGTACCAATAAACCCAGAACCACCTACAACACACACGCTACCCATAATACCTTTCCTTTCAGCGGCTTAATATGTTACCTCTCCTGAATGGCCGAGATGGTCAAGTTCTTTCATACAACATCCAGCAGGTTTTAAGTGGTTCGCCGCTCCGGTTCATACAGCCTCACTAACCTTTGGCAAGGTACTCCAGTAAACATCATCCGGGGTCCTGTCGTCAAGACCTTGATGAGGCCGCCGCATGTTATATCGATCAAAGAACTTTGTGAGTTCCTTTCGTGCATGGCTGATTGATTCATATGCCTTCAAGTATACCTCCTGATATTTGACGGTTTTCCAAAGTCTCTCGATAAATATATTATCCCTCCAGCGACCCTGGCTGTCCATGCTGATCCTGATGCCATGGTTTGCGAGAATACTTGTAAACTCTGCAGACGTGAACTGACTCCCCTGGTCGGTATTGAATATATCAGGTTTTCCATATTTCATTAATGCCTCTTCAAGCGCTTCTATACAGAATGAAACATCCAGTGTATTCGATAATCTCCAGGACAACACTTTTCTGCTTGCCCAATCCATAACAGCTACGAGGTAGCAGAATCCTTTTGTCATAGGAATATAGGTTATGTCGGAACACCAAACGGAATTGGCCTCTGTAATGTTAAGTCCACGGAGGAGATAGGGGTAGATCTTATGTCCGGGATGGGGCTTGGAAAGACGAGGCTTCTTATATAGTGCCTCTATGCCCATCGTCCGCATAAGAGTGCGGACGTGGATTCTGCCTACTTTATAACCCCTGATCTTGAGCGCACTTTTCATTCCCCTTGAACCAAGGTAGGGCTCTTCCAAATGAATCTCATCGATTGTACGCATAAGCTCTCTGTCTTTGTCGCTTACCGGGGCAGGCTCATAGTAGACGCTCGATCGGGAGAGTTGTAATACTTTACATTGCTTTGTTATAGGCAATTTATGTTCCTTATCGATCATTTCTTTGCGCTCGGCACGGCTATGCGCCCGAGCGCGACTGCTAAAAAATCGTTCTCCATGGCAAGCTGCCCGATCTTGGCATGGAGTTCCTTGATATCCGGCTCCCTGGAGGGTTTTCCTTTGTCGAAGATCTCCGGTGCTTTTTCCATAAGAACTTTCTTCCATTCTGCAATCTGGTTTGGATGTACCTGAAAACGCTCTGCCAGTTCCACTAACGTCTGATCTCCTCTGATTGCTTCCAGTGCTACTTTTGCCTTAAACGTTGCTCCATGGTTTCTTCTTGGTCTTTTTGTCATTTTCACTGCTCCTTTCTATTTTATTAGTGTCAATTATCATGAAAATTAGTCCGTTTTTTTCACCAATTTTAGTCCACCCATTGTTTTCATAAACCTTTACCTTTTAATTCTTTTCATGTTTTTCATTGCTCCTTCTTTTTACCCATCATTTCTTTTAACCGATAGCTTTTACCCTGTATGAAGAAGGGATAGCAGTGATGTAATAGTCTGTCCAATATGGCAGCGGCAACCACATCATCGGCAAATATCTCACCCCATTCTTCAAAAGGTTTATTGGAAGTAATTATGATAGATGTTTTTTCATATCTTTTCGATATAAGCTTAAAGAACAGTGCAGCAGATTGTTTTGATAATGCAAGATATCCCAGTTCATCTATAATTAAAAGATCGATACGGGAGATGGTATCCAGAAAGGAGGGTAGTGTGTTTGACGCTTCATGTACTATAAGTTCATTTACCAGGTCTTCTGCCGAATACATGATTACCCTTTTTCTTGCCTGTACCGCCTTCATTCCAAGGGATACCGCAAGATGTGTCTTTCCTACGCCTGGCGGTCCTATAAAGATGATGTTCTTTGCCTGGGCAAGGAAGTTTAATGTTGCCAGTTCTCTTATGAGCTTTTCATCTATTTTCGGCTGATATGTAAAATCATATTCTTCAAGGGTTGTAATAAAGGGGAACCTCGCCTTCTTTATCTTTGTGTTTACCGAGTTGTCCACCCGTACAATAATCTGCTGCTGAAGAACTTTATAAAGGTATTCCTGATATGATATTTTTGCCTTTGCCGCTTCTTCCGCTTCTGTCTGATAATATGTTGCCACTACCGGAAGAGAGAGAATCTTACAGTAATCCTTAATGCTCTGATCGAGGGTATTCATATCCGGTATTCCTCCATACTGCGCTTTACGTTTGCTTTGTAGAACAGGCCTATTTCATGTAAAGGGCGGGAGGGCGACAGTACAGGAATATTCATCTGTGCCCTGTGTGCGATATATCCTTTAACAAAGGCAAATGTAAAACATCGGTATTGAAGACATTCTTCCATGCAGGATTGGCAGTCAATATCGGAGTAATCATCAAAGAGGCGGCTGATCATAAAGATGTTGTAGTTCGCATTTACTGCCCTCTGGGACTTGGCAGCCTCAAGGAACTTATCGATATTTTCATAGGAGGCAAAACGCTCCTTCATCTTTTCCGCACTTATAAAGAAGGATTCCCTGTCGCTTTTTTGTATATGTCCCCTGTAGTGTTCCTTGTTGATTATTACCCGCCCCTTATCCGGTGATAGGGTATGGGCGGCAATTATCTTGCCTGCATTTGATTGAACGGTTACATATAACCCTTTTGATATTCTTACCCACACATCCTGGCCTGCATATAAATAAGGTACTGAATAACGGTTGCCTCCGAAGGCAATAAGACAGTCTTTGGTTGCCTTCCTCAATTCTCCTCTATGCCCTGCATATCTGTTTTCAGGCATTTCAAGAAAATGGGGCTTTTCTTCGGCAAGCAATTCTGAAGGCTTCTTATGTGTAATGCTGTGAACCTTATCGTTAATTTCTTTTTCAAATACTTTCAGTTTTTGATACAGATCTTCAAAAGAATCAAAGGAGTTGTTGGTAATAAAATGGTCTTCTATATATTGGAATGGGCGCTCTACTTTCCCTTTGCTCCAGGGGTGACCAGGCAAAGAACGTGTGGGATGAATGCCGTAGAACCCGCAGAACTGTAAAAATTGTTCATTCCACTTGAAGTTGACAACGGAAGGATCTGTTACAAAAATGCGTGCGTTGTCAACCTGAATGCGTTGGGTTAATCCTCCCATTATCAAAAAGGCGTTTTCTAAAACCTCAAAGACATCTCCCATTTTAACGGTAAGTGTTACATCAAGAACCTTATACCTGCAAAAACCCAGTTCGGTAAGATGGATATAAACTTTTACCTTTTTGCCGCCTATGGTCATTATATATTCAGCCCAGTCATAAAACATCTGTTCCCCCGGAAGGGTAGAATAGGGTTCATAGGATTTTTGATAACCCATATCTCTTTGTGGTTTGAGATGTTTTGCAATATAACGATATATGCTTATAGGGGAACCGGTAAAACCCTTTGACTTAAGGTTTTCGATAATAACGCTTACCTTCTGTTTTCTCACAAGATAAGATTCCTTTATATATTCTACAAAAGGATCGATGAGAACAGAAACAGCGGGTTCCCTGTGATAAGAAGGATACATATCCGATGCAAGCGCCTTTTTTACCGTACTTCGGGATATGCCCACAAGATCTGCAATCTTCCTTGTGCCCATATAAGGATTTTTCTTCTTCAAATTTCTTATTGTTACCCAATCTTCCATACTGACCACCTTTCTTCCTCCTATCAGTTTTTGATAGGAAATATTTTATTTCAGGTGGACTACTTTTGGTGAAAAAACTGGGTTAGTTTAGCATGAAAAATTACATATACTTTTTATGTTTTTCTATGTTTTATTCTGTAGCTGTTATCCTGATTAGAGCATTTTGCACCTTCGT
>Ga0078972_1013794_pt1 | contig 13139 bp, 15 predicted proteins | sample YelNatPaOPGAMG01_FD_67568 | JGI IMG/M metagenome (GOLD analysis project Ga0078972, IMG submission 67568) | Hot spring thermophilic microbial communities from Obsidian Pool, Yellowstone National Park, USA - OP-RAMG-01 (SPADES assembly) (version 2) | ecosystem: Environmental > Aquatic > Thermal...
AAAGAGATTTTGTAAATGCTCCCCTTAAAAAAGAAGCAATGGATAAGCTCAAAAAATGCACAAGGCTTTTTGAGGAGTTCTCAAAAAGAGTATATAAAGAAGCCCAAAAGGAATAAAATTATCGGAGGTTTTAAAACCTGCAGGGAAAAGAAATTAGAAGAATTAAGAAAAAGAGGGATTGAGTATAAAATAAAAAAGGTGGAGGAATATCCCCCCACCTTATACTGAAAAAGTTTACTTTGTTTCTTCAGCTGGTTTTTCAGCCTTCTTTCCAGCTTTCTTAGCTTTGACTGCTACTTTCTTTACGCTCTTTGCTACAAGCTTGCCATCTTTCTCAGTGTATTTTACTACAACCTTATCACCAGCCTTAATATCCTTAATCTGCTCATCTGTTACACTGATTGTGAGTTCCTGCTTTTTGCTTTTTACTGTGATGCTTTTGCCAACTGTGTCAATAGCTGTAACCTCACCAGTAATTGCCTTTACTTTTTCCTTAGCTGGCTTAGCTGGTTCTGCTTTCTTTGCAGGCTCGGCCGGCTTTGCAGCAGGTTGCTGAGCAAATGCTGCTGTTACTGTAAGAGCAAATACCAATGCTATTACTACCGCTAAAATTTTCTTCATCTTCTTTTTTCACCTCCTTTCTTTTTTGTTTTTTAAAGGGGTTTCAGTTTTTAGCTCATTAAAAATATATAACAAATTTTATGCCACTTCAGAAACTTTGTAGTATTATTAGAATTTGAAACTTATTTTTTAAAAAATTCGTCATTTCACGGAATTTTTCGTCATTTCACGAATATTATCAGAAAGTCCGAATTTTTTTACCCTATACCAGAATGTATCATAGCTCATTCCGAGCAATCTCGCAGCTTTTGCGATAACAAAGTTTGATTTAATTAAAGCCTTTTTAATTAACTCCTTTTCAAGCTCTTCATAATTAATTCCCTCATCTGGTATATATATATCCAGAAGATTTTTATGAGTTGATATTCTTATTTCATCCTGAATGTCATCAAATGTTATTTTATCTTTTTCACATATTATTATTGCTCTTTCAATAACACTTTCAAGCTGCCTTATATTTCCTGGCCAGGAATAGTTTAAAAGAGCTTCCATTGCCGAATTCTCAATGCCATTGATTCTTTTGCCAAATTCCTTAGAATATTTTTCTATAAAAAAACTTACAAGTTCTGGAATGTCTTCTTTTCTTTCTCTTAATGGAGGTATTTCAACTGTCACAACCTTTAATCTGTAATAAAGGTCTTCTCTAAATTTATTTTTTTCAACCTGTTCAGAGAGATTTTTGTTTGTTGCTGCAATAATTCTTACATCAACAGTAATTGTATCTTTCCCACCAATTCTTCTTACCTCCTTTGATTGAAGCACCCTGAGAAGTTTGGATTGAGTCGTAAGCGGAAGTTCTGCAATCTCATCAAGAAAAAGTGTACCTTTATCAGCAGCTTCTATGAGACCTATTTTTCTTGTATTTGCACCTGTAAAAGCACCCGGTTCATAGCCAAAAAGCTCACTCTCTAACAAAGTTTCTGGTATGGCAGCACAGTTTATCGTAATAAATGGCTTGTCCTTTCTTGGAGAATTATAATGAATTGCCCTTGCAATAAGCTCTTTACCTGTCCCGCTTTCCCCATATATAAGTACAGTTGCATTGGTGGGAGTTACTTTTTTGACAATATCAAGAATTTGAAGCATTTTTCTTGATTTGCCAATAATTCCATCAATTTTAAATCTTCCGTAAAGTTCCTTTCTAAGTCTTAAATTTTCTTTAATCAGATTCATTCTTTCTTCTGCTTTCTTTATTGTTACCAGAAGAACTTCTTTATCAAGTGGTTTTGTCAGGTAATCAAATGCACCTTTTTTGATGGCTTCAACTGCTGATGATATTGTTCCAAAAGCTGTGATTACAACTGTAGCAGGACGGAAAGGTTCTTCAGGAAGATTATTGAGGATTTCCATTCCATTCTGACTTCCAAGTTTCAGGTCAGTAAGGATTATCTCTGGAATCGCATCATTAATTATTCTTCTTGCTTCCTCAAGTGATGAGGCTGCGTATACAGTATATCCTTCCTCAGAAAGAATGGTAGAGAGTATTTCTCTCTGTAAGGGTTCATCATCTATTATCAGTATTGATGTCATAGCTATATTTTTAAATTGGCAGGTATATCTTTACCTCACTTCCCTGCCCTTTTTTGCTTGAAAACTCTATTCTGCCTCCGTGTTCTTCAATAACTTTTTTTGCCAGCGGAAGTCCCAGTCCAAGTCCTTCCTTCTTCGTAGAGAAAAAGGGTTCAAAAACTTTCTCTACTAATTCTTCAGATATACCAGAACCTGTATCCGATATCTTTATTATAATCTCATCCTCTGAAAGTTCTGTTTTAATAAAAAGTTTTTTCAGTTCCGAATCCTTCATGGCATGCAATGAATTTGTAATTATATTCAAAAAACAGCTTTTTAATAAATCTACATCAATGTTTACAGTAAAATCAAAGGTATAGTCTTTATAAATACTGACTCCCTGCCTTTCAGCAGTTGCTTCAACAACTGAGATTACCTCATCCAGTACTTCCACAATGCTTGCAGGTCTTCTGTTAAGTTTAAGGGGTCTTGTGAATTCAAGGTATTCCGTGATTAGGTTATTCACCCTGTAAATTTCTTCTTTCATGCTTTCAAGAAGCTTTGTATAATTATCGGGTTTGTTATTTTCTTTTTTTAGTTTTTCTATAAGATGGTCAATGCTTAAATTTATGAAATTAAGAGGGTTTCTGATCTCATGAGCTATTGTCCTGCTCAGTTGGCCAATTGCTGATAGATGCTCTGCTTCCCTGAGCCTTTTCTGAAGTATCTGATTTTCCTGCAGTTTCTGTATCATGAAGTTAAAGCTTTCAGCTATTCTGCCTATCTCATCTTTTCTATTGATATCCAATCTATAGCTGAAATCTCCCTGCCCAATCTTTACAGCAGCTTCAGTTAGTATATCAATCGGTTTTGTATATCTTAGTGAAATGATATAGGTTATAACTATTCCAATAGAAAATATAACCAATGTTGCAAACATTCTTTTAATTGCATTTGTTTTTAAAATCCGTGAAAAATCATCCTTGTTTATTCTCAGGTGAATATAGCCATACTGAACATTACCGGCAATTACAGGAACTATTACATTATAAACATTTTCTTCTTCAAATACAGGTTCACCCAGTTCTGCTTTAATAATCAGTTCCTTTTTTCTATGTGTTATTGGTTTTCCAATATTCTGCGGATTTGTGCTTGCTATAATCTCCTGAGTATTACTTATTATGGAAATTTCTTTTATCCCTTTTGTGTTAAGTTTTTTGATGTATTCTGCAAGTTTATTTGAACCACTTTTTGTTACTTCCTCAACTCCTATCTGAATTGCTTTTGTGAGGTCTGCTGTCTGTCTTTCTATTTCTTTCAGAAGCATTTTTTCCGTCTGGGTATAAAATATATACAGTGTTGACATTAATGTGAAATTGAGAAAAAGAAGAAGCATAATCAGTTTCCACTTCAAAGACATTCTATCCAATATTCGCATAATCATGTATAATGTATTATATTATGCTTTCAGAAAGAATTTCATCTGTTTTTAAAAAAATAACTTATGCAGCCTTAAGAGTAGAAAGAAATCCAGAAGAGATTAAGCTTATTGCTGTAACAAAATCACAACCTATTGCTAAAATAAAAGAAGCAGCAGATCTGGGCTTAAGAGTCTTTGGTGAAAACAGGGTTCAGGAAGCAAAGACTAAAATAGAATTTCTCAAAGATTTTAATATCGAATGGCACATGGTAGGTCATTTGCAGGGCAATAAAGTAAAGGATGCTGTCAGGTTATTTGAGGTTATACATTCACTTGATTCTGAAAAGCTTGCGAGATTGATAAATAGAGAGTCGGAAAAATCTGGCAAGATTCAGAGAGTTTTGATACAGGTAAAATTATCTGAAGAAGAATCCAAATATGGAATCAAGGAGTGGGAAATAGAAAATTTACTGGAAATATGTAAAAATCTTAAAAACCTCAAAGTTGAAGGACTCATGACAATTCCTCCATATTTTGAAAATCCTGAAGATGTAAGACCATACTTCAGAAAACTCAGACAATTAAGGGATAAAATTTCAGAGAGGAATCCGCTTATCAGAGAATTATCAATGGGAATGTCTCATGACTTTGAAGTGGCGATTGAGGAAGGAGCTACAATGGTTAGAATAGGAACAGCCCTTTTCGGGCAGAGAGAAACTTGAGGAGGAAATAAAATGATAGGTTTTATTGGTGGAGGCAATATGGCAGAAGCCCTAATAAGAGGGCTTATTAAAGAAGGCAAAAAAAATATTATTGTATCTGAACCGGTTGAAGAAAGAAGGAGATATATTGAAAACTGCTATGGAGTTAAAACAACCCCGTCAAACACAGAAGTGGTTAGTTTGTCTGATATTGTGGTATTAGCTGTTAAACCCCAAAATATAAAGGAAGTTCTTGAAGAAATTAAAGATGCTGTTACAGAAAAACACACGGTTGTTTCAATAGCAGCTGGTATCCCTTTAAGTCTATTTCAGAAATATCTAAAAACAGATAAACTTATAAGAGCTATGCCCAATCTTGCAGCCACGGTTGGAGAAGCCATGACTGTTCTTGCTCTTTGTGAATGTCTTGAAATGAAGGTTGTAGCTCCTGTCAGGGAAATATTTATGGGTGTGGGTAAGGTAATAACTCTTCCAGAGCACTATATGAATCTTGTTACTGCTCTGTCAGGTAGTGGACCAGGATTTCTATGCTATGTGCTTGAGGAATTTATAAATGTCGCAATAGAATCAGGCTTTCCTGAAAATATTGCAGGAGAGTTAATGATTCAAACATTTATTGGAACAGCAAAGCTTCTTGACAGCGGGCTTCCACCTGATAAAATAAGACAGAAAGTAACATCACCTGGAGGGACAACAGAGGCAGGACTTAAAGTTTTATCTCAGGGTTCACTCAGAGAAATCCTTTTAAAAACCATTCAAGAAGCAACAAAGAAGGCTCAAGAACTTTCAACTATGGGAGGATAAATGTTTATACTTGGAAATTTTATCATTGCTTTAGGAAAAATTCTTGATATTATACTTTCTGTTTACAGTTTCATTGTAATAATTGCAGCAATACTGAGCTGGGTTAATCCAGACCCTTATCATCCAATTGTTAGATTTCTTTACGGAATTACAGAACCTGTTCTTCGTCCAATAAGGAAATTGTTGCCTTTTAGATTACCAGTTGATATTTCACCATTAATTCTTCTTGGTATAATATACTTTTTACAGAAATTTTTAATTGAAAGCCTTATTGAAATTGGTTACAGAATTAAAGGAGGAATATTATGAGAATCACACCACTGGATATTCAACAAAAGCAGTTTAAGGTGAAACTCAGAGGCTTTGACATGGAAGAAGTTTACTCCTTCCTTGAAATAATAAGGGAGGAACTGGAGGAACTTTTGAAAGAAAACTCTATGTTGAAAGAAAGAGTTGCAATTCTTGAAAGTCAGTTACAGGAATATAAAAAGATAGACCAGTCCATCAGAGACACATTGATGACAGCACAGAAACTTGTTGAAGACTTTCAGACAAATGCCAGAAAAGAAGCGGAACTGATAATAAAAGAAGCGGAATTAAAGGCAGAAAATATTATAAAAGATGCACAGGAAAAGGTTGTAAAAATTCATGAAGATATAGTTGATTTGAAAGGTATAAGAAGACATTTTAAGGAGGAAATAAGAAGACTCATAGAGGGTCATCTAAAAATGCTTGAGTTTGATAAGGAAAGAGAAGGAGAAGAAGGTGAGATTTAGTTCTCTCAGAGGAATGCAGGATATACTTCCTTCTGAGGTTCATTTATGGCAGCATATTGAGGAACAGGCACGTAAAATATTTGAAATCTTCAATTTTCAAGAGATTCGCACACCTGTGGTTGAAAACGCTGAGCTTTTTTTGAAAAGCATTGGTGAAGATACTGATATAGTTGAGAAGGAAATGTATGTATTTCAGGATAAAAAAGGAAGAAAAGTTGCTTTAAGACCTGAAGGAACTGCTTCTGTTGTGAGAGCTTACATCCAGAATAGCCTTTTTCTGAACCCAGCTCCTCAAAGATTTTACTATATTGGGCCTATGTTCAGATATGAAAGACCGCAAAAGGGAAGATTCAGACAGTTTCATCAGATTGGAGTAGAAGTCTTCGGCATAAATTCACCGGCTGTTGATGGTGAATTGATCTATATGGTTAAAAAATTTTTTGAAAAACTCAACATTAAAAATCTTACATACGAGATAAACTCTCTGGGATGCAAAAAATGCAGAACTTTATATAAAGAAAATCTTTTCAAATTTTTATCAGACAGAATAACTATTCTATGCAGTGACTGCAAAAGAAGATTAGAGATAAATCCATTAAGAATTCTTGATTGCAAGGTTTCCTCTTGCAGGGAAGCTCTGAATGATATACCTCTGATTGTAGATTTTTTATGTAAGGATTGTAGAAAACATTTTTTAAGTTTTCAGGATGAGCTTAACTCTATGGATATCCCATATAATGTAAATCCAAAAATTGTAAGAGGTCTTGATTACTACACAAGAACAGTTTTTGAAGTTACCACTACTGCTCTTGGTGCTCAAAATGCTGTTGCAGCAGGAGGAAGATATGACTATCTTGTTGAATTATTTGGAGGTCCTCCAACTCCCGCAGCAGGATTTGCAGTTGGTATGGAAAGACTAATTGACCTGTGCACTGAGACTGTTAGAATTGAGTCCAAAAAACCGTATGTTTATGTTGCATATGCTGGCAACCTACTGAATGAAGCAAAAAATTTGGCAAGGTTTTTAAGGAACAATAATATACCTGTTGAGACTTCATATGAAGAAGCTTCTTTAAAAAGTCAGTTAAGAAAAGCAGATAGATTTGGAGTGAGAATTGTGGTAATTGTTGGTGAGGAAGAACTCAAAAGATCGGTGTACAGATGGAAAAATATGAAAACAGGCTTGCAGGGAGAGGCAACACTGAAAGAATTAATTGAGATGCTTAGGGAGGGAAGATGACCATAAACAGAATACAGCAAATTTTTAGGAAATTCAGAGACAGAAAAATTCTTGTTATTGGTGATATTATTTTAGACAGATATATTTTCGGTAAAGTTTCAAGAATCTCTCCAGAAGCACCAGTCCCTGTTGTGGAAGTTTATGAAGAACAATACAGACTTGGTGGAGCAGCAAATGTTGCAAATAACATAATAGCTCTCGGAGGCAAAGTCCATCTTTCTGGAATAATAGGTAAGGGAGCTGCAGGCAGAATCATAAGAGACTTACTTCATGAAAAAGATATTGGACAGGATTATATATTTGAAGATACCCGAAGAACAACTGTTAAAACAAGAATAATAGGTGGAAATCAGCAGATTGTAAGATTTGATATTGAAGATCGCAAAAGGCTTGAAGGAAAGTCAAAGGAATTTTTCCTTTCAATGATAAAAAAAGCATTGAAAGATTTTGATGCTGTTATTGTTTCAGACTATAAAAAAGGTGTGGTGTCTGAGGAACTTTTCAGAATTCTTGTGAGTTATAAAAAGAAAAACGGATTATTTATCGCCGTTGACCCAAAGATTGGTCATTTCAGGCTTTATAAAAATGTATCCATCATCACTCCAAATCTTGCCGAAGCTTCACATGGAGCTGAGCTTGAGATAAAAGATGAAAAAACTCTTGTTAAAGCTGGATACAATCTTTTAAGAAAACTCTCATGCGATTCTGTTTTGATAACAAGAGGAGAGGAAGGTATGAGTTTATTTGAAAGGCTGGATTCTGAGGTAAGAGTGAGCCATTTGCCTACTATGGCAAAAAAAGTTTTTGATGTAACAGGTGCTGGAGATACTGTCATTGCAGCAATAACACTCACCCATATTTCAGGTGCTTCTTTAGTTGATGCTGCAAGGATAGCAAATGTGGCAGCAGGTATAGTTGTGGGAAAGCTGGGAACAGCTGTCGCCACACAGGAAGAGATTATAGAAGTGCTTAAAACCAGTCCTTATGCATAAAGCCATAGCGCTATATTCCAGCGGGCTTGACAGCTTTCTTGCAATTCTGGTGGTGAAAAAACAAAAGATAGAGATTATTGCAATCAAATTTTTAACAGGCTTTGAAAAACCAGTGAAAGAATGGGAAATCCATTTATCACAAAAAATAGGGTTTGAATTAAAAGAAATTGATATAAGAGAAAAATTTCTTGATATAGTTAAAAATCCTAAGTATGGATATGGAAAAAATCTTAATCCATGCATTGATTGCAAAATTCTTATGCTCAAAGAAGCAAAAAAAAGAATGCAGGAGTATGGAGCAAGTTTTATAATAACTGGAGAGGTTCTTGGACAAAGACCAATGAGTCAGAGGAAAGAAATATTTAGTTTAATGGAAAAAGAAACCTCTCTTCACGGCTTAATTCTCAGGCCACTCAGTGCAAAATTACTTCCTCCCACAGAGCCTGAAATACAGAAAGTTGTTGATAGAAGTCTTTTGTATGATATATGGGGAAGGACAAGAAAACCTCAGCTCGCCCTTGCAAAGGAATTTGGAATTGAAAAGATTCCTCAGCCAGCAGGTGGGTGTCTGCTTACTGACCCTTTTTTCTGCAGAAAAGTAAAAGATCTTATTGAACATGATGAGTTGAATGTAAAAAATACAAAACTGCTCAGAATTGGAAGACATTTCAGAATTTCTCACGATTGTAAAGCAATAGCTGGAAGGAATGAAATTGAAAATAAAATTCTTTTGAATAATTATGATGGAATTTTTCTTTATCCATCAGATTTCAAAGGACCTGTTGTAGTTCTGCTCGGGCTATGCACTGAAAGAGAATTACAGATTGCAGCAGCACTTTGTGTTCATTATTCAAAAAGAAAAAAATCAGAAATAGTTATCAAAGAAGGAGAAACTGAACAGATAAAAACATTTAATGTAATCACTGAAAAAGAGATTGTAAAATACAGAATATAAAATTTCGTAGGAGGAAGAAATGAAAAAATATTTAATTTTTATAATAGTCACATTTTTTCTTTTCAGTTGCGGTGGTAAAAAAAAGATTAAACCATATTCAGAAGAATACACCTATACAATAGAAGCATTCAAGGTTGTTGAAGAAATAAGACAGGCATATCAAAATAAGGATAACTCAGGAATAAGAAAAAACTGCTCAGAGTCTGCATACAGGGAGATAATTGCATCTGTCCATCCCTTTGACAGGGCTGAGCTTGATTTTACACCTGTCTTAGGAGAAATGGAAGGAGGTATTTTCAGGCTTTATGTTTCATGGAATGGAAAATGGATTTATTCTGAAAAAGAAACAGAGGAAAGAGGACTTGCTGTATTTTTAATTAAAGGAAATCCACCAAAGGTTGAAAAAATTCTAAGGGGAAATCCTTTCAGGTATCCAGATTAACCAAATCTACCTGTAATGTATTCTTCTGTGAGTTTATTTGAAGGAACTGTAAATATCTTATCTGTTCTGTCATATTCAATAAGTTCACCGAGCATCATAAAACCCGTCCAGTCTGAAATTCTTGCTGCCTGTTGCATATTGTGGGTAACAATTATGATATTTACCATGTTTTTTAGTGAAACTATTAATTCTTCAATCTTTGCAGTTGATATCGGATCAAGTGCGCTTGTTGGCTCATCAAATAATATAATTTCAGGCTCAACAGCCAGAGCCCTTGCAATGCAAAGCCTCTGTTGTTGTCCTCCACTCAATCCAAATGCATTTGTATGAAGTTTATCTTTGACTTCATCCCACAAAGCAGCATCAATTAAAGCCTTTTCAACCTTTTCCTTTAACTCTGTTCTCTTTCTAATACCTCTTAACTTCAGCCCATAAGCTATATTCTCAAAAATGGTCATAGGGAAAGGTGTCGGTTTTTGAAATACCATTCCTATTTTACTTCTCAATTCAATAAGGTCAGTATCTTTTGAAAGGATATTTTTCCCCTGAAATATTATTTCTCCCTCATATCTATTCCTTGCATAAAGATCATGCATTCTGTTGAAACATCTCAGAAGTGTTGTTTTTCCACATCCACTTGGACCGATTAAAGCAGTAACCATGTTTTTATAAATCATCATGTTTATATTTTTAAGAATATGAATGTTGCCACTGTAATAAAAATTAAGATTTTTAACTTCTAACTCGGTTTTCAGTATTTATACCTCCTTTTTATTAGTATTCTTCCAATAATTGTTGTAAAAAGAATGAATAAAGTAATCATGAGAGATGCGCCCCATGCCATAGTATGCCAGTCTTCATATGGTCCCATCGCATACTGGAATATTGTTATAGTGAGTGAAGCAATTGGCTGATTCATATCTGTTGAATAGTAATTATTATTAAAAGATGTAAACAGAAGTGGTGCTGCTTCACCTGTTATTCTTGCAATGGCAAGAATAATTCCTGTAAGTATGCCTGTTGCTGCACCCCTGTAAACAACCTGAATAATCACTTTGTAATATGGAGCACCCAAAGCGAAAGCAGCCTCTCTCAATGTCCATGGTATGAGTGAAAGCATATTTTCAGTAGTTCTAAGCACTGTGGGTATCATAATTATACCTAAAGCTACAGCTCCTGCCCAACCACTGAAATGCTGCATTGGTTTAACAATTATAGCATAAACAAAAGCGCCCACAATTATTGCCGGAACGCTTACCATAATATCAGCAAGAGTGCTGATTATTCTTGATACATAATACTTTCTTCCATACTCTGCAAGAAAGGTTCCACCAAGAACTCCTATAGGAACACCTATTAATGTTGCACATAAAGTGATTAACATATGACCCACAAAGGCATTTTTTAAACCACCGCCTTCTTCTCCAAGAGGTGCGGGATCTTTGAGAAAAAGTTCAGGATTTACTGCTGTTATTCCATGCCTTAGAACATCAAAAATTATAAAAAAGAGCCAGAATATACCCCATAAAGCTGTGAGAAAACATAAAAAAAGTCCGAATCCATTTATTAATTTTCTTTTCTTTACATTCATCTCTTTTCAATCTTGAGCAAAAATACTTTTGCAAGTGTAAGTATAGTAAAACTCATAATAAAAAGTAAAAAAGCAAGAAAATAAAGTGCGCTTAAATATATATCTTTATCAGCTTCAGTGAATTCATTAGCTAATTTTACAGTAACTGTTGCAGCTGCATCAAAAAGTGAGGTGGGAATTTTGTTAAGATTCCCCAGAACAAAAGCAACTGCCATGGTTTCACCGAGTGCTCTTCCCAGAGAAAGCCCGATTCCACCAAGAACTCCAAGTTTTGAATATGGTATAACAACATCTTTTACCACTTCCCATTTTGTAGCACCTATCGCATAGGCAGACTCTTTAAGAACTGCTGGTGTCAGATTGAAAGAATCTCTTGCAATGGATGCTGTAAATGGAATTATCATAATGCTTAAGATAATGCTTGCTGTGAATAAATCAACTCCAAGAGGTGTACCTTCAAAAAGTTTATTAAAAAGAGGAAGCTTGCCCACGGTTGACTGAAGGAACGGTTCTATATATTTACTCATTATAGGAGCAAGGGTAAAAAGTCCCCACATTCCATATATGATACTTGGTATAGCTGCTAAAAGCTCTACCGCTGTTCCAATAACTCCCTTTAAAAAAGAAGGTGCGATTTCTGTAATAAATATTGCAATACCGATAGCAATGGGTGTAGCAAGCATAAGAGCAAAAAAAGAAGTTATCAGCGTTCCAATCAATGCTGGAGCAGCTCCAAAGAGTTCCTGAACAGGATCCCACTCAGTAGAGAAAATAAACTCTTCAAAACCGAATCTATTTATTGCAGGGAATGATTCTTTAAATAATACTATAAAAATTCCAAATGAAATAAGAATTACACCGAAAGCTGCAATAGCTGTAATAGCTGAAAAGAGAAAATCTGTTGCTTTGCCCTTCTGTTTAGGCATATCAAAATATTATACATAAATTATGTTACAGAAATGTTAAAATTCTTGGTAGTGAAGCAAAATAAAAGATGGAAAGAGTATTTTTGAATTTCCTGCAAATATATTGCTAAACTTAAATATAATGTTTAAAAATATTCCAGCAATAGCAGTTGTTTTAACTGATAGAGATGTTTTATCACTTGATGAGGATTCCCTGAAGGATGCTGATATTATTGAGTTAAGGGTTGATATGTTTGAATCCATAAATGATATTGAAGAAGTGTTTGCTCTGGCAATTGAAAAATTTAAACTCCCCATAATTCTTACTGTAAGAGCTCCTTCAGAGGGTGGTAAAAGAGAATTTTTAAATAGACTGACCATATACGAAAGGCTTATAAATTATTCTGACTTTGTTGATATAGAGATTTTATCCAATGAAGTTTTGCCTCTTAGAAAAATAAGCAAAGAATACGGGAAAATTATGATTTGTTCATATCATAGATTTGATTTAACTCCCTCGATTGATGAACTTGAAAGAATATCTGAAAAAGCAAAGAGTCTGGATGCAGATATTATTAAAATAGCCACGATGGTTAATTACAAATCAGACCTTGAGGCTTTGTTAAATTTTACTTTGAATCATAAAAATGACAAGATTATCGTTATTGGTATGGGGATAAAAGGAGTTCCTTCAAGAGTTATAAATCCAGTTTTTGGCTCTTTAATAACTTATGCAAATATTACTGTTAGCTCTGCTCCCGGTCAGATTCATTTAAAAGATATGGTTCATATTTTTAAGACTTTAGGGTTAAGATAATAAAAATTCAGGGTTACATTTATTTTATGTAACTTTTCCAGTATGCTCTAATTTTTTCTTTTACAGACTTAGGTAAAGGGACATAGTCAAGTTTTTTAGCAGTTTCATCTCCGTTTTTAAATGCCCAGTCAAAAAATTTAATAACTGATTTATTGGCATCAGTTTTTTCTCTGGCAAGAAGGATATAGGTAGCTCCAGTAATAGGCCAGGCTTTTTTTCCTGGTGCATTTGTCATCCATGCATAGAAATGATTTTTAGGGTCAAGCTGAGATGATGCAGCTGCCTCAGCAAAGCTACTAAAATCAGGGGCAACAATCTGTCCTGCAGGATTTTTAAGTTTTACTG
>Ga0078972_1013795_pt1 | contig 13139 bp, 15 predicted proteins | sample YelNatPaOPGAMG01_FD_67568 | JGI IMG/M metagenome (GOLD analysis project Ga0078972, IMG submission 67568) | Hot spring thermophilic microbial communities from Obsidian Pool, Yellowstone National Park, USA - OP-RAMG-01 (SPADES assembly) (version 2) | ecosystem: Environmental > Aquatic > Thermal...
ACCAATAATACCAAGCCCCTAATTCTCCTGCCCAAAATTTTAAATGGCTAACATTATAAAAATTGTTTAAAAAAAATGGAACACCAGCAAAAACCAAACCGGTTAAAACTTCGGTTAAAGGGTAAAAAAAAGAAATTTTATGATGACAATTTAAACACTTTCCTTTTAAAAACAAAAAACTTAAAATGGGTATAAGTTCAAGCGGAGAAAGAGTGTGACCACAAAAAGGACAATGAGATCGTCCTTTTAATCTTTCAACATCAAAAAGCCTGCCTTCAGGATTATACCTTAAAATTAAAACATTAAAAAAACTTCCAATTGAAAGCCCTAATACAAAAAGTAACAAATATCCCAAAAACATAAAAATTTACTGACATGTTACTACTGGTTGTTTTTGAAGGGTAGCTTTATCCGGCTCTTTACTTAAAAACGTAGCATGTCCGGCACTATCTAAACAATAATATTGAGTATTATACGTCCCGTTTGAATCTGGAATTTTTGTATTTAAGGGAGAATAAACAATATAACTTCGATTATCGGTTGATTTAATAATATGTGCTTCCCCTCCTTCTTGGTTAATATCAGTTACCAATTGGTTTAAATTCGGATCGGCAATTGTATTGGCTGGAAGTTCAGGTAAAGAAGCATAAGTTCCATTATACATTGTTTCAGCTAAAGACCTTATCTGACTTATTTCTTGCATAATCCTGGAATCTTTGGCTTTATCTTTTGCCGGACCTAAAGCATTCAAAAGCACAGAAGACAAAAGACCTATAACGGATATTACTACCAACATTTCAATTAAAGTAAAACCACTCTTATTAAATTTTAAACTTTTGGTTATAATCATAAAATATTATTGACAAACTGCTGAATTAGCATATTGTGCATTTTTAATATTTCCACGGTAGTCTACACAATAATAATATCCGGACGATAACTGAGCATAAATAGCAAAAATAGCAGTTGAGGTTGTTATATTACTAATTCTATCACAATGTTCCAAAGTGGTACCATTCTGAGAAGAAAACCACACAAAATAACACTTATTAGGAACATTGTTTATCACATCATCTATTGTACTCGAAGTTAAGGTGGCCAGTTTACTAAGATCATACGTACCACTTATTGGATCATACACCGATGGAGCGCTGGACATTATTTCATGCAAATCAGAAATTATTCTTGCATCTTTAGCTTTGTTTCTTGAAGGCGTAAGAGCAAAAAGAACAACTGAACTTAGGATTCCAACAATTGCTATAACTATAAGAATTTCTATAAGACTAAACCCATTTTTATAATTCAACCCCATTGTTTTATTTTATTTGTCAACTTAATACAATTTAAATGAACTAAATAATAGCACTCAATAATATCTATACCTATTATTTGCATACATTTGAGGTAAATGTACTAGTTGCAGTTATGATAGCATTTCCTTCACTATCAGCACAAAAATTATTGCCTCCTAAAAGCGGCGACCAGACAGCAAAAGAAGTGGATGTAGTGCTACTTGCCGCAGACCCCTTTGGATATATATTGTCACTCACATTGGTGCTTGAAATGCTGGAACCACCCAGTTGAGTATTAATATCATTAAATGCATTTTGAACATCTCCGGAACCTTTAAAAGCACTTATATTATAAGTAGAATTTGTTGGGTCATAAAATGTTTGTCCAATTGCAACAATTTGTTTTACATCTGACATAATTCTTGCATCTTTAGCCTTGTTTCTTGAAGGACCAAGTGCAACAAGCACAACTGCTGATAAAAGTCCTATCATTGCTATGACTACCAACATTTCAATTAAAGTAAAACCTTTGTTTTTATGCATAATATTTTCATTCTTCATACGACCTTTCTAAAATTATATCAAATTTTAATTCAAACTAAAATGCTTGCGACATACTGTAAATTGGCAAAAGAATTGAAGCAAAAAGAAAAGCAATAATCACACCAATGACCACCATTAAAATTGGCTGAATTAGAGAAACTAAATTTTCTACCGTATTTTCAACTTCCCTTGAATAAAAATCATTAATTTTTCCTAAAAGCTCTTCCATTCTACCAGTTTGTTCACCAACGCTAATTAATTGAGACACAAGCGGAGGAAATTCGGGCATTGCAGCAATAACCTGCGACAGCAATTTTCCTTTTCTAATGCCTTCAGCAGCATTATACAAAAGCTCCTGATAAATTGAGTTGCCAATGACCCGTGAAGAAATTTCAACTGCCTGAGGAATTGTTAACCCACCCTTAATTAACACTCTTGCAGATTCTGCAAAACGAGAAATATAAAGCTTTTGAAACATTTTTCCTAAAACTGGCATTTTTAAAATAATTACATCTTTTACTACCTTACCTTCATCCGTTTGAAAATAATCAACCAAAATTAAAACCACAACGCCCAAAACAATTACCACTGTCCACCACCAATTAAGCATAAAATTGCTTACACCTAAAAGAATTTCGGTAGTTAAAGGTAAAGATACATGAGATTCTTGCAAAATTGGCAAAATTTGAGGAAAAACCATTGTCATCATAATTGCTACAACCACTATAAATAAAATAATAATTAAAATTGGATAAGTTAGCGCATTTTTAATTTTAGAAATTAAAACTGTTTGTTTTTCCAAATAATCTGCTAAAAAACCTAAAACCTCGCTTAATCGCCCAGTAACCTCTGCTGATTTAACCATATTAATATAAAATTCTGAAAAAACTCCAGGATGGCGAGAAAGTGCTTGAGAAAGAGAAAATCCAGCATCAATATCAGTTGCTACTTCATAAATTGTTTCTTTTAAAACCGGTTTTGTGGTTTGTCGATATAAATTTGCTAAACTATCCGACAAAGGCACCTGAGAAGAAAGAAGCGTTGAAAATTGTCTTGTAAAAATCATCAAATCAGAAGTTTTAACTCTTTTAAAAAATTCAGCAATGCGATTAAAAAAATTACTTTCAACTACTGGCTCTAAACTTAAAATAAAAAGCCCATGGCTTAAAAGAATAGCTGTTGCCGATTCTTTAGAAGCTGCTTCTACATTTCCAATTTGCAACTCTCCATCTTTTGTTCTTGCTTTATAACTAAACTTCATCTTAATTTAATTTTAACATACTTCTTAAGTGCGCTCTAATAAAATTCTTAACTCGCCTGAGTTTAATGAATAAGATTCCGCTTGTTCTAATGAAATTTCTTTTTTCTTAATAAGATTAACAAGCGACCTGTTAAGAGAAATCATACCTTCTTGAATGCTGGTTTCAATAACCAAATCAATTTGATATATTTTCCTTTCGCGAATTAAATTGCGAATAGCAGGATTAACAATCATAATTTCTGTTGCTGGAATTCTTCCACCGCCAATTCTCGGCACAAGCCTTTCTGAGACAATTGCCACTAAAGTAGAGGCTAATTGAGAAATAATTTGCCCCTGCTGGTTGGGAGGGAAGCTATCAATAATCCTATCAATTGTTTGCGAAGCAGAGTTTGTATGCAAGGTAGAAAATACCAAGTGTCCGGTTTCTGCTGCTGTCATTGCAGTTGAAATTGTTTCTGCATCTCGCATTTCCCCAATCATAATTACATCCGGATCTTGACGTAAAACCGCTCGAAGCGCTGAATTAAAAGAAATTGTATCTGCTCCAACTTCCCTTTGAGAAATAATACATCTATCTTGAGAAAAAATATATTCAATTGGATCTTCAATAGTAATAATATGATCATTGCGCTTATGATTAATTTCATCCAAAAGCGCAGCTAGGGTTGTGGATTTCCCATGCCCAGCCGGCCCCACTACCAAAATAAATCCTTGATTTAATTTTGTAAAATCATGCAAAATTGGAGGCAAATTTAATTCTTCAAGCGTTCTAATACGAGCAGGAATTAAACGCAATGCCGCTGCCATAAATCCTCTTTGAAAAAAAACATTAACCCTAAATCTCACTTTATCTTCATAGTTATAAGAAAAATCTAATTGTTTTCTATCTAAAAAAACAGCTTTTTGTTCTTCGGTTAAAAGTTCATTAATTAATTTTTCTGCGTCTTCTTTGGTTAAAATTGGTTCTTCAGCAATTGGAATTAAAACACTATCAACCCTAATGGTTGGCCGACGACCAACTGCCAAATGCAAATCCGATGCGTTTTGTTTAGCAGTCATTAAAAGTAAATTGTTTAATCTTTCTTTATAACTTTGGACAGTAGCCATTAAGTTTAATTATATATTATAAATAAAATTTAGACAAAAAAATTATTCACTTTACTAATCGCTTGTCTCTCGAATCACTTCTTCTAATGAAACTTCTCCACCTAGTGCTTTTATAATTCCATCTTGTCGCATAGTAATCATTGCTTGTCTTTTAGCTTCAGCTATTAAAGCATTTTCTGTAAAACCGCGACTAATAATTTCCGAAAGTTCTTTTGTCATTTTAAAAATTTCAAAAATTGCAATTCGACCCACTGTTCCTTTACCATTACAAACTTCACAATTTGGATTTGGTTCAGCATACCAAGAAGTATATGGTTTTTTAAAATTAAATGATTGCTTTACTAAATCCGGCAAATTATTTAAATTTTCTTCAACTATACTTGCTTCTTCCGCCTCTAATTTTTTTTCTTTTTTACATTTTGGACAAAGTTTGCCAACTAATCTTTGAGCTAACATTAAATTTAATGATGGGGCAAGTAAAAATGGCGGCACTCCTAAATCAACTAAACGCGGGATTACACCCAAAGAATTGTTGGTGTGCAAAGTAGAAAACATTAAGTGTCCGGTAAGAGCAGCATTAACTGCTAAATTAGCAGTTTCCGAATCACGAATTTCACCTACCATAATTATATCCGGATCTTGACGTAAAATTTGTCTTAACCCCGAAGAAAAATCATACCCAATTTCCGGCTTAACTTGTGATTGATTAACACCGTCCATAAAATATTCCACCGGATCTTCTAAGGTTACAATATTTACACTTTCCGAATTTACTTTTTGAATCATTGCATATAAAGTGGTTGTTTTACCCGAGCCTGTAGGACCAGTAATTAAAACCATTCCATAAGGAGAAGCAATGCCTTCTTCTATAATTTTGCGATGATACTCATTTAAACCAAGTTCTTGCAAACCCTTTAATCCAACTGTTGGATCAAGCACTCTTAAAACAACCTTTTCTCCTGATGGCGTGGGAAAAGTTGCCACACGAAAATCAATATCTCTTCCCGAAATTACTGCTCTTAATCTTCCATCTTGAGGTATTCTTGTTTCATCTAATTTAAGACGCGCTAAAACTTTGACTCTGGAAACCACAGGTTGTGCTAAAGCAATTGGTAAAGATGCAACTTCTTCTAAATCACCATCAACCCTAAAACGAATTCTTAACCTTAAACGTTGCGGCTCAATATGAATATCAGAAGCTCTCCTTTCAACTGCTTCTCTTAATGTTGCAGAAACAATTTTAATGATAGGAGCATCTTCTCCTGCTCGCTCCTCATCTAAAGAAACCAAAAGTGAATCCACTTTTTCCACTTTTCCAATTTCATTTAAAGCTGCTTCAATTTCAGATTTATAAGGCGCATATTTTCTCCACACTAAAGAAAGATCGGAAGGAGAAATTAAATATACTCCCAACCCAACGCCTTCTTTTTTAGCAATAAATTTTAATGCATCTTGAGCTTGGATATCGTCAGGGTGAAGCATTCCCACCACCAGCATTTCACCTTTTTTTTCAATTGGCACAACGCCATATGTTTTTGATGTTTCTTTAGGAATAAGCGACAAAAGCCGATCATCAATTGACCCAATATCAATTTTTCTATAAGGGATACCTAAAAGTTCGCTTTTAATTTTAGTTACCGCTAACTCATCAATTAGTTTATTTTGATAAATTAAATCCTCTACTCTTTGCCCCCTTAATCTTGCATCTCTTTCTAAACGTTTTGCTACATCTTCCGAAAGTAAATGTTTTTCAATTAATTTTTGAATTAACTCTTCATCTTTCATTAATAATATTATAGCATCACAAAATATTTTCTAAAAACTAAAATGGGATAAAAGGATTTGATCTCCCTGCTTGAGGAATTACTAATTGATTGGTATAGGTTGTATTAAAATACTTTTTTAAAACAGTAATTACTGGAGTTGGATCAACTTGAATTTGAGATATAGAATTTAAGGTTTGTAAATTACTTGGTAAAACAGTTTCAATTAACTCGGGCTGTTTAAAAAAAACAAAATAAGTTAAAGCAAAAATTAAAACAATAAAAACAATTGTTACAATTAAATTTATCCAGTTAATTGGCTTTTTTTCTTGATTAATAATAATTGCCATATTTTTATTGAGCTTGATAATATGTTTCGACGTTTAAATTTAAAGAAAAAAGCGGATTATTATTAACCGTTCCGGCTCCTTTTTGAAATTGCAAATTTGTCACATTAATTATTCGCACATTTGTTTCCAAAAAATTTAAAAATTGTTTTAAGGCATCATAAGTTCCAACTAAACCTAACGTCACATTAATAACTCCCATTTCTTTTAAAAGCGGCTGATTGGATCTTTTGGCGGGATTGTTAACTTTAATATCCAAACTTTGAACATTGGCTTGGCTATTTTGAGAAATGCCATACCACTGATTTAAAGCCTCAGGAATGCTGGCGCCAATTGGCATTGAAAAAGAAAGCGTTTTTTGCAAATCGGATGCATTGTTAAATTGACTAATAATTTTAGAAACTTGGCTAATAGCATTTTTCTGAGTTAAATAAACATTGTTTTTAGAGGCAACAACACCTCTTAATTGATTAACATTTTGAATTTCCGGTCGAATAAGATTGGTATAAACCACTACTGTTGCAATTAAGAAAAATGTTGCCATTAATATACTAAGTGCTCTTTTGGTTGATGCTTTCATAAATTTATAATGGTTTTGATAAATAATCTTTTTTTAAGACCACGTTCATTGAAAAAGAAGTGTTACCTGTTGGATTAAAATTCATACTTGTTAAAACGGCGCTTTCTACTTCCGGTGCTTTTTCAAATTGCATAATTTGTGCAGCTAAAACTTGTAACGATGCTGCCTGCCCATCAAGTTGAATGGATCTGCTTAAACTTGAAAAAGATGCATTGCTATAAAAAACTTGAGGTAATGTATTTCTTTCTAAAAAATTAAAAATATTAAATGTAAATAAATGATTATTTAAAACATTTTGCAAGTTTACAATTTGAGAATAAATACTAATAAACTTTTGTTGATCTTCTTTGCTAACAGAATTAGATAATTGATTAATTTTATCATCTAATGAACTTGCTTCGCTGTTTAAATAATTTTCATAACCAATTTTTAAACCAAAATAAACAAATAAAGAAAAACCAAAAAGTAAAATTGAAAAAACAAACAAACGCCACGGCGTTCCAAGTGAAGCAGGAGTTCCAGCAAAAACTTCATTTAAATTTCTTTTTTCGCTAACATTTTGTTCTTCTTCCATAAATTTAAAAAATTAAATAAAATATTTTTCCGCTAAACCTATTGCTAATGCTAATTCATTGTTTAAATTTCTAACAATTGGCTCTAAAACTAAATTATATCCGACATTTCTAAAAACATTTGGTTTTGCTTCTAAAAGTCCAGTTTGCTTTGCAAAATATTTACCAATTCCCAAAAGATTTGCTCCACCACCAACAACCATTACTCTTTCTATTATTTTACCATATCTTCTTTTATAAATATCAGCAATATGATTTGCTTCTTGTATTATAACATCTAAAAACGGCAAAGTTAAGCCAGCAAGCTCTAAATCATTGTTAATATCAGCCGTACCCTTTTTTCTTTTTAAGGATTCCGCCCTTAAAGAACTAATACCCAAACTTCTGCCAATGGTTTGAGTAAGATGAATGCCGCTATAACTTGTTCCTCCAGTATAAGCTAAATTCCCATTACTGGTAACAAAAATTTCCGTTTCTTCTGCGCCAATATCAACAATTAAGGTGTCCCTATCAATTGGATCAATTAAACTTCTTACCAGCGCTAATCCATCAAATTCCAAAAAAATTAATTTTAGTCCAACATTTTTAAAAATTTTTTTATAAGTTTCCACTAATTTTTTAGAAATGCCAATCACTAAAACGTGTAAATATTTTTGATTTGAAGATAAATTAAATTCATCAATTTTAATCCAATCAATTAAAGCTTCACCTGGTTTAAGAGGAATATATTGCGGAGCTTGAAACATTACGGCTTTTGCAATTTCCGCTTCACTCATTAGCGGCATATCTAGTACAGTAGAAAAAGAAGCAAAAGCAGGAACTCCTGCAATTACTAAATTAGATTTTGGCTTCATTTCGTTTAATAAAATTTTTAAGTATTTAGTTGCTGCCATTTCATCCAGTGGCAAAGAACTGGTTTGCAGAGCCTTATTTGGATGATTTAAATATTCTTTAGTTTCTAAAATTCCATAATTATTTAAAATTAATTTTCCTTTAATTTCACTTAATTCCGCAATTTTAATTGATGTTGTGCCAAAATCCACGCCCAAAACCGAGCGTCCTTTAAAAAAATTAAAAACATCCAAGAAAAAATCTGAAATTTGATTACTAATCTTCATAAACTTTATAATAATTTTAACATAAATGAAAATAAAAGAATATCTTAATTATTTTTTAGAAATTATTTTTCCTCCGCTTTGTAGCTCTTGCAAAAAAATTTTAAAACCGGAAGAAAAAAAATTATTTATTTGCAAAAATTGCTTTGAAAATTTAAAAATGAATTTGCATTTTTTTTGCCCAATTTGCAAAAATAGAATTTCTTCTCCTAAAATCATTTGCCATCCTCAAGTTCAATTTATTTTAGGGGCGCCATTTGACTTTGAAAACAAAACAATTCAAAACATTATTTATAGTTTAAAATATAATCATAACAAAAAAGGAGCAATTGTTTTGGGATTTTTAATTGCTGAATATTTGTTAACAATTAGTTTAATTGAAAATTTTTCAACCAAAAAATTTTTTTTAATTCCCGTTCCACTTTATTCTTTAAAGGAAAGAAAAAGAGGATATAATCAAGCGCTTTTAATTGCAAATCAAATTAAATTTTGGAAAGATAAATTAGATATTAATAAAAAATTACCGGAAATAGAAATTGCAAATAATTTAATTATTAAAATTAAAAATAATCAATCACAAACTAAACAAGAAACGGAAGAAGAAAGAAAAATAAATGTAAGAGGAGTTTTTCAAGTTCAAAATCCAGAAAAAATCAAAAAACAAAACTTTATAATTATTGATGACGTTTTTACCTCCGGAGCGACAACGAAAGAAATTGCACGAATGCTTAAAAGTTGCGGCGCTTCTAAATTAATGGTTTTAGTTGCCGCTAAAGCTTAAACTAATTAATTTTTAAAATTTTTATCTTGTTTTTATTATCCCCCACAGAAAAAATAACTTCGTTACCCTCTTCCTTGCCTAAAATTGCAACCGCAAGTGGAGATTGCATTGAAATAGTATGTTCTTTTACGTCCCCATTAAAAGGGACTATTTTATAAGTATCTTCCCTGCCGCTGCCGTAAAAATAAATCCTTACCTCGGAACCTATATTGACTTTTTTTATTGTCCCATCAAGCTGTTTTTTGTTGTCTTTTTTACTTAAAATTGATTGCATTTAAATAAAAAACCGAAGGGTTAGCCTTCGGTTTTAAAACGACCTTTTAAGCTTAAAATATATGAAAAAAGGATAAATTTCATATAATTTTTGCTATTATACCAAATTGGTATTATAAAGTCAAGTTTTAACACAATATTAACACATAAATAAAGTAATTTTAAATTTTGGTATTTAATTTGACAATTATAATTAGATTTTATAAAAATAATCACCTCAAAAAATGCAGTAAAAATCTACATTTTTTAAATATTTCCAATATAAATACAAAAAACGTTGATGATATCCCCTTTTTTATTTTTAAAGATGAAATCCTGAGCTTTTAAAAATGTCCCACGATTTTGGTTTTTTATGTTATAATGAGCAAATGCAGGAAATTATTACTATTGGTTCTATCACCAGAGATGTTTTTTTAGACGCCTCAAATCTCCCGTTAGCTAAAGTTTCCGATTTTCCACTTAAAAGCGGGATTTTGCTTCCTTTTGGAGAAAAAGTAGAAATTAAAAAAATTTATTTTACAATTGGAGGAAATTCGGCAAATGCTGCCGTAACCTTTGCTCGCCAAGGATTAAAAACAGCTTGCGTGGGAAATATTGGAAATGATCCGGGAGGAAAAGAAATTATTAAAAAATTAAAAAAAGAAAAAATTAAAACTAATCTTATTGTTCAAAGTAAAAAACTACCAACTGCTTATTCGGTTTTGCTTTTAAACAATGGAGAAAGAACAATTTTAAATTACCATGGCGCTTCAAATGAATTTCGGTTTCCATTTCAAAAAACAAAAGAACTTCTTGCTAAATGGTGGTATTTGTCATTAGCCGGAAATTCTTATAAGTTCTTTAAACAATTTGTTTCTTTTGCTTCTAAAAACAAAATTGCTCTTGCTTTTAATCCTAGCGGGTATCATCTTCAAATGGATAAAGAAGAAATTTTAAAATCTTTAAAATTAATTAATTTTTTAGTTTTAAATCAGGAAGAAGCAGCAACTTTAACTAACTCCCAACCCGATGAAACAAAAACAATTTTTCAAAAATTAAATAACTTAACGCCAAATATTTTTGCAATTACAAGCGGAAAGGGTGGAGTGATTGTTTCTGATAAAAAATTTATTTATCAAGCTGGCACTTTTTCTGAAAAAAAACTAATTGATCGCACGGGAGCCGGTGATGCTTTTGGTTCGGGGTTTGTAGCAGCTTTAATAAAAATGGGTTTTAATTTTCAAAACATTAAAAACATCCAACCCCAACACATTAAAGAAGCAATTAGAGTGGCTTCAGCAAATGCTACTTCCGTAGTTGAACATTTAGGCGCCACAGAAGGAATTTTAAAAACTAAAGAATTGCAAAACAAAAGATTTAAAAATTTAAAAATTACAATTACTAAAATTTAAAAAATTAAAATTTATTAGACGTTATTAGTTATAAGTTGTCAGTTGTCAATTATTAGTTATTAGTTTTTAGTTTTTAGTTTTTAGTTATTAGTTATTGTTTGTTAGTTTTTAAAAATTTTTGTAAAATAAAACTAATGGCATCAATTTCGGAAGAAAGATTAAAATATTTAGAACTAACCGCAAATCGCATTCGGGAAAAAGTTGTTGAAATGCTTTTGGAAGCCGGATCTGGTCATTTAGCCGGTTCTTTAGGAATGGCTGATATTTTTACCGCTTTTTATTTTCAAATTTTAAACCATCGTCCGCAAGAACCATCTTGGCCAGAAAGGGATAGATTGGTGCTTTCAAACGGTCATATTTGTCCTGTACTTTATGCAACTTTAGCTTACGCTGGTTATTTTCCTTTGGAAGAACTTTTAACTTTAAGAAAAATAAATTCGCGACTTCAAGGGCATCCTCATCGAGGATCACTTCCAGGAATAGAAACGACATCCGGTCCATTAGGATCAGGCCTTTCGCAAGCAATTGGAATGGCTTTGGCTGCTAAAATGGATAATAAAAAGTATAGAGTATATTGTTTAATGTCAGACGGAGAACAAGATGAAGGAAATATTTGGGAGGCAGTAATGTTTGCAGGAAAAAACAAGTTAAGCAATTTAACAGCGGTTTTAGATAGAAACAACATTCAAATTGATGGTTTTACTGAAGATGTTATGCCACTTGAGCCTTTGGTTGAAAAATATGAAGCGTTTAATTGGCATGTATTAGAAATTGACGGGCATAATATGGAACAAATTTTAGATGCAGTTTTAGAAGCCAAAGCTATTTTTGAAAAACCAACCTTAATTATTGCACATACTATTCCGGGAAAAGGTGTGAGTTTTGCAGAACGCGATTTCAAATGGCATGGCAAGGCGCCAAACAAAGAAGAGGCAAAAAAAGCTTTAGCTGAACTTCGCACTTTAGGAAAAAGAATTCAGTCGGAACATGAATAAAAATAAATGTTGAATCCAAAATTAAAATTAAATCCAAAAATTTTTGATAATAATGTAGAACAAAAACCAACTCGCGATGGATTTGGAGAAGGGCTTTTAATTTTAGGAGAAAAAAATAAAAATGTTGTTGTTTTAACTGCTGATTTAGAAGAATCAACAAGAGTAGAAGAGTTTGGGAAAAAATATCCGGAAAGATTAATTGAAGTTGGGGTTGCCGAACAAAATATGGCAGGTATTGCTGCTGGTCTTGGAATTTCCGGTAAAATTCCTTTTATGACTTCTTACGCTACATTTTCTCCAGGAAGAAATTACGAACAAATTCGAACAACAATTGCTTATAATAATTCTAATGTAAAAATTGCAGGACATCATGCTGGACTTTTAACCGGCCCGGATGGAGCCACTCATCAAGCAACAGAAGATATTGCCATTATGCGAGTAATGCCAAATATGAAAGTATTTGTGCCTTGCGATGCAATTGAGGCCAAAAAAGCAACAATTGCTGCAGCTTCTATTGACGGACCAGTTTATTTACGCTTAGCAAGAGAAAAAACACCGGTGATTACTCAAGAAGAAACGCCATTTGTTCCCGGAAAAGCCGAAATTTTTTGGCAAACAACTCACCCTCAAGTAACAATTATTGCTTGCGGTACATTAGTAGCAAACGCACTTTTAGCAGCAAAAGAATTATTAAAAGAAAAAATTAATGTTGTGGTTTTAAATAGTCCTTCCATTAAACCAATTGATGAAAAAACAATTTTAAATTTAGCTGGCAAAACAAAAGCAATTGTAACTGTGGAAGAACATCAAATTGCCGGAGGGTTAGGAGGGGCAGTTGCTGAACTTTTAGCAAAAAATTATCCTGTGCCAATTGAGTTTGTGGGAATAAATGATAGCTTTGGCGAATCTGGTGCACCACTGGATTTGATAGAAAAATATCATTTAGGAGTAAAAGATATTAAAGCTGCAGTTAAAAAAGTAATTAAAAGAAAGGAAAATATTAACTAATAACAAAAAATAAACGGGGATTAAATTTTGAAATGAAAATTTAACTTTTAAAAAACTCTATTAAGTAAACAAAACTAATTTTTATTAATTTTTTTAAAAACTAAAAACCAG
>Ga0078972_1013798_pt1 | contig 13137 bp, 15 predicted proteins | sample YelNatPaOPGAMG01_FD_67568 | JGI IMG/M metagenome (GOLD analysis project Ga0078972, IMG submission 67568) | Hot spring thermophilic microbial communities from Obsidian Pool, Yellowstone National Park, USA - OP-RAMG-01 (SPADES assembly) (version 2) | ecosystem: Environmental > Aquatic > Thermal...
GAAAATATTGTAAAAGAAAAGGAGAAATTGCAACTGTTAATATTGCAACCATATTTATGTGCAATCCCGGACATAAGCCTGTAAATGTTCCAACTATACAACCAATAATTAAAGCAAGGAAAATATAAAATATTAAAGAAGTTTCAATTATCATTTTATTCATAAAATAAAATCTAATAACAAATCTGTTGTTATATTAGCTCTTTTATTTAACCTCCTGAACTTTTTCTGCATTTATTTGGGTTTTATTTTGATAATAAGAAATCTTTCCTATTACAAAAACTGTTTTATTAAAAAAACCATAACAATTACAAGTTACCTCAATTTTACAGGAAGAATTTTCTAAATTCAATATTGTAAAATCTTTTGTTAAATTTCTTTCTGATATTATTTTTCCATAAACAAGGACATAATTGTTTTCTTTTTCTTCTTTTAAATTACAGATATCTATTTGTTTTGGTTTAATAAAATAAGGAAAAATTAATAAAAATAAAATCCCTGCTATAGAAAAAAGTAAATAGAGGTTACATAATTCTTTATAATTTTTTTCTTTTTTTGACATAAAAAAGACAAGGAAAAAAGTTTATTAAGCTTTATTGTGATATAATATGATGGATCTTAAAACAAGATTGGAGTTAATAAAAAAGAATACTGTTGAAATAATTACAGAACAAGAACTAAAAGAATTATTAAATAAAAAGAAAAACCCTGCTGTGTATTGCGGATATGAGCCAAACGGACCAATGCATTTAGGACATTTTGTTACAATAACAAAACTTATGGAATTAGAAAAAGCAGGTTTTAAAGTTAAAATATTGCTTGCAGATGTTCATGCATTTCTAAACAGAAAAGGAAGTGAAGACGAAATAAAAAAAGAAGTTGAAAATTGGAGAAAAACAATAAAAGCAATAGGATTAAATGCTGAGGTTATTTTAGGATCAAGTTTTCAATTTGATAAAGAATATATTTTAGATGTTATGAGATTAGCACAGGCTTCTACAATAAATAGAGGTTTAAGAAGCATGCAAGAAATAGCAAGAGATATAGAAAACGCGACAATTTCTCAGTTGCTTTATCCTTTAATGCAAGTTGTTGATATTAAGCATCTTAAAGTAGATGTTGCCGAAGGCGGAATTGAACAAAGAAAAGTTCATATGATAGGAAGAGATATGCAAAATATTTTGAAATATCCTTTTATTGCAATTCATACACCCTTAATTACAAGTTTAAAAGGGCCTGGAGAAAAAATGTCAAAATCAATTCAAGGAAGCGGGATTTCTGTTATAGATTCTTACGAAGAAATTAAAAAAACAATAAAAAATGCATATTGTCCAGAAAAAATTTCAGAGGAAAACCCGATATTAGAAATTTCAAAATTAATTATCTTTCCAAGAATAAAAAAATTTAAAATAACAAGAGATAAAAAGTTTGGAGGTAATTTAGAATTAGATAATTATGAAGATTTAGAAAAAATATATTTAGAAGGAAAATTACATCCTTTGGACTTAAAAAATGCTGTTATAGAATATTTAGAAGAAATTATTGCGCCAATAAGAAAAAATTGGAAAAAATAACTCGCTCGCTCAAAGAGCGAGCTCGTAACAAATAACAAAAAAATAAAATTTAATTAAATTATCAAGTAGGTAAAATTCGCGACAGCAAAATCACACATGTGAAATATTGTATAAAGCAAGCCTCGCCTTAATAGGTAAGGCGAGGATGAAAAATTTAGCTTTGTAAAAACTGGGAAATTATGAGAAAAAATCTAACTTATAATTTAATCAAACTTGAATTCAACAACATCTTTATCTTTTAAAATATGATTTAAAGAAACAATTTGATTAGGAAATTTAGAACTTGGACCTGTAATTCTTACTTCTTTAATTTTTTCAGATAATCCCTTTCTTATTTTTTCTGCAACATCTCTAACATTACTTCCTATATCTAATATAATTGGATCAGGAGAAATTTCTTTTTTTGGCTCTTTTGTATATATTCTTATTTTATCAAAACAAAGAAATATTTTTTCTTTTAATTCTTCTATTCCTTCTTTTGTTTTTGTAGAAACAGCAACAAAATCATATTTTTTACTTTGTAAGTAAGCACAATATTTTCTTAAATCTTCTTTATTCAAAAGATCAATTTTATTTAAAACAAAAAGTTTTTTTGCAATAGATTTTTGCAAATATGGAAGGATTTCTTGAATTTCTAAAGGATTTTTTATTAAAACTATTAATAAGTCTGTAGAATTTGCAATACCAAAATCAAAATATTCAGAATTTATTGCAGGCATATCTACAATTTGTATTCTTGCTCCATAATAATTCAATATTCCTACTAAGGGTTCTTTTGTAGTAAATTCTATTGGAGAAATTAGAGGAGAAGCATTTGTAAGAATAGAAAGTAAAGAAGATTTTCCAGAATTAGTAAATCCAATTAAAACAGCTTGCATCTCTTCCTTTTTAATTCCTTCTTTTTTTGCTATTTTTCTTTTTTGCTGTTTTTTTGATTCTATTTCTTCTTTTAATTTTTTGTATCTTGATCTTAAGTTAGCTCGCATAGCTTCAGCTCCTTTATGCTTTGGAGCTGTTCTTATCATCTCTTCTAAACACAAAAGTTTTTCTTCATCTGTTTTTGCAGCAAGATATCTTTTTTGCGCGGCTAAATATTCAGGAGATTGATTAGTTGAGGACATAAGATTTTTAAGTTTTTTAAGATTAAAAATTTTATGAAAAAATTAAATAAAGAATTTTTTGAGAGAAAAGCAGAAATTGTTGCTAAAGATTTATTAGGAAAAATAATTTGTAGAAAAATAAAAAAGAAGATTTTAAAAGCAAAAATAGTTGAAACAGAAGCTTATTATGATGAAAAAGATCCCGCAAGTAGAGCATGTAAAAATGGAGATTTAAGAGAAACAATGAAGAGCGAGGCAGGAACAATTTTAGTTTATGGAGTTCATAATAATTGGCTTATTAATTTTGTTACAGGAAAAAAGGGAAAAGCAGAAGCAGTTTTGTTAAGAGCATTAGAACCTTTAAATTTTAAAGCAAAAACAAATGGCCCTGGTTTATTAACAAAAGCACTTTTAATAGATAAAAAATTTCATAAAAAAGACATAACAAACAATAAAGAATTATGGATAGAAAATCCATTTATAAAAGAAAAATTTGAAATTAAAGAATCAAAAAGAATAGGTATAAAAAAAGATTTGAACAGAAAATTAAGATTTTACATTCAAAGCAAATTTGTAAGCAAAAAATAAAAAATAATCAATTACAGCCAGTATATATAAAATAGGATTAATTAACTTTCGTTTTAAATTAGGGTTTTTTGTTTGTAAATTTATCCTTGCTTTTTTTATTTTTAACCAACTCAATTTTAGAAAATATTAAAAACTAAAAGAATAACTCATTATTATGAAAAAAGAAAAATTAAGACTTGCTATTCTATTCTCGGGAGGTAAAGATTCTTGTTTAGCTTTATATTATGCTATGAAATATGAAAAAGTTGCGTGTTTAATAACTATACTATCAGAAAATAAAGAAAGCTATATGTTTCACACACCAAATATTTCTTTAGTAAAAAAACAAGCAGAAGCAATGAACCTTCCTTTGATAATAGAGAAAACAAAAGGAATCAAAGAACAAGAATTAATAGATTTAGAAAGAGCAATAAAGATAGCAATAAAAAAATATAAAATTCAAGGAGTAGTTACAGGGGCTTTAGCTTCTCTCTATCAAGCTTCAAGAATTCAAAAAATTTGCAATAAATTAGATATAGAATGCTTTAATCCTTTATGGCAGAAGGATCAAATAGAATTATTAGAAGAAATTGTTAATTTAAAATTTGAAGTTATTATTGATGGGGTTTTTGCAGAAGGACTTTTAGGTTTTATAGGAAAAAAAATAGATAGCGAGTTTATAGATGCTATAAAAAAAATAAGTAGAATTTATAAAATAAATCCTGCAGGGGAAGGGGGTGAATTAGAAAGTTTTGTTTTAGATGCACCTTTTTTTAAAAAAAAGATAAAAATAACAAAATCTGAAATTATACCAGATAAAGAAAAAGGAGCAACCCTCATGATAAATGAAGTAAATTTAGAAAATAAAAAAAGATAACATGATATTAATAATAAATTTATGCAAAGAAAAACTTCATTATTTTGAATTTGTCAAACCAATAGAAGATATCCTAAAAAAAGAAAATATATTTTATGAAACAACAAACAAAAAAGTAAACAAAATAACATTAAATAAATATGATAAAATAATAATTTGCGGGACCTCGTTAAAAGATGAAGAGTATTTAAATAAATTAAAAGATTTTGAATGGATAAAAAATTATAAAGGAAAAATATTAGGCATATGTGCAGGCATGCAAATAATCTGTAAATTATTTGGATGTAAATTAAAGAAAAATATTGATATAGGGATGAAAATGGTTTCAATAAAGCAAAATTTTTTAGGTATTTCTGGATGGAATGAAGTTTATGAATTACATAATTATGAAATTTCAGATGATTATAATTTAGAAAGAAATTTTATTGTTTTTTCTCAAGGAAGCATAGATGCAATTAAACATAAGGAAAAAGAAATATATTGTATTATGTTTCATCCAGAAGTTAGACAAAAAGAAATTATAGTAAATTTTGCTAAATTAGAATGAGAATCTTTATAGCAATAGACTTGCCAGAGGATGTTAAGGAAGAAATAAAGAAAATTCAAAATATATTACCAGACTTTTCAGGAAAGAAAACAGAGTTGCAAAATTTACACCTAACTTTGAAATTTTTAGGAGAGATAGAGGAAGATATCTTAGAAAAAGTTAAAAATAAATTAAAGGAAATAAAATTTAAAAAATTTAAAGCAAAATTAAGTAAAATAGGTGTTTTTAATGAGAATTTCATAAAAATAATTTGGGTTAAATTAGAAAATTGCGACGAATTACAAAAAGAAATTGATAAGAAATTAGCAGATTTATTTAAAGAAGAAGAAAGATTTATGTCTCATATAACAATAGCAAGAGTAAAATCTATAAGAAACAAAAAGAAATTTTTAGAGGAATTAAAGAAAATAAAAACTAAAGAAGTTGAATTTGAAGTTGAAGAGTTTAAGTTAAAAGAATCAAGATTACGAGATCAAGGATCAGAATATAAAGATTTAGAAATTTATAAATTAGAATAAGGATTTGTTATCCTAAGAAAAATATAAACCCTATTAAGTAATAAAAGGATATTTATAATCTTTTTGTTTGTGAAATATATTTTAATTTATAATTTTATTTTTAAGGCTATTTTTCTATTTATTATTTTAGATGAAAAAGAATAACTTTGTGAAAGAAATTATAGAAAAGTTTTCAAAAGAAGAAAAATCTCTTTGGATTCATAATGGTCCTAGAGAAGAGATAGACAATTTGACTTTAGCTTTAAAGGAAATATTAGAATCAAAAATGAACAAAAAAGTTGATGTTAAATATATTTACAACCAATCTTCTTTAGAAAAAACAATTTTAGATTTAGAACCAGATAGAAAAAATTTTAATAAAAATAAAGTATCGATATATTGTGATTACCTTTCCTTTATAACCAGGCACAGAAATATACCCTCTGAATTAGAAGATTCTTTCTATAAAATTAATGTAATGGCACAATTTATCTTTTAAACAAAAACAGAATCTATAATTTTAAGAAAAGTTTCTGTTTTTTTCCCCAAAATTTCTTTCAATTCTTCTTCAGAAGCATTTATTATTTTTTTTATACTTTTAAATTTTTTTAATAATTTCTTTGCTGTTGTGGGGCCTATTCCTGGAAATCCCTCTAATATAAACTGCAATTGTTCTTTTTTACTCATTTTTCTGTTTTTTGCCCTTAAAGAAAAATTATTTTTTTCTTGTTTTTTTGCAAGAATATATAAAAATTCAGAAGTTTCTTCATAATCTTTTGTAAATAATATAGGAACTTTGCTTTTAAGCAAAACAGAAATTAAGAAGCCCTTTATTGCATTTTTATTCATTTTTCTATTTGCGATTTCTTCTTCATTTCCTTCTATTATAAGAAGAAAGTTAGGATATTGTTTTATTTTTTCTAATTGTTTGATAAGCCTTTTATCTATTATGCTATTTATAAAATCATTATATGTTTTTCTTTCAACTACAATATTATTTATTATATAATCTCCAACAAATAAATTTTTTAATTCTACTTTTATTCCTTTATTTCTTAATTCAGATATAACTAAAGAATTTTTTTCTCTAAAATCTGCTTCTATTTTTATATCGCTTTCTTTTTTTTCTTCAATATGTGTTGGAAAAATGTCAAGTATCATTCTATACCCTCTTCATTATCCTCATAATCAAAAATTTCTTTTTGTTTTTCATCATAGTTTATTTGTTTATTGTTCATTTCATCCCCTATATCATCCATTGCTTCATACATTTTCTTTTCTTTATGAAAAGCAGCCCAATAATAAGATTCATCACGAGTTTTTTTAATTAAAAGAATTATTAATTTTCCAGGAAATAGGCGGGCAGTTCTTCCTGCTCTTTGTATTTTTCTTATTGCAGAAGGAATTGGCTCATAAAATATAACAGCATCAACTTCAGGAATATCTAAACCTTCTTCGCCTATTGAAGTTGAAACTAAAATATTTATCTTTCCAATAGAAAACTCTTTTATTAATTCTTGTTGCTCTTTTTGAGACATCCCTGTTTCTCCTTTTATCGCTTGGCCGACAAAAACTTTAGCATTTACTCCTGGGATAGAATTTAGCTCTTTGCATATTTTTACAACAGTATCTCTATATTGAGCAAAAACAATAATTTTTGCATTTTTCTTTAATTTTATTTCATTTATTATTATTTCTTTTAGTTTTTCTAATTTTGGATTTTCTTGTTTTTTAGCAATTAATTCTATTAAGTAGTTATATGCTTGATTGAATTCTGGGCTTTTGATTATTTGTTTGACTGCTTTGCTTTTTTCTTGTCTTGCCTGTTCAAATAAACTTTGTATATACTCAAAAGTTGAAGCTAAAGTTTGAGTTTCTATTAATTCAAGAGCATGCTGTATTTTTATAGCTATTGCACAAGCACTTGCCCCTGATAATATATTAAAATGCCTATTTCCTGTCGAAATAGCGCGCATAATTTTGTGTTGTGTTTCGAGAAGATTTTTTTTTGTTGGTCTTCCAAATAATAATTTTCTATTTATTAGTTCTTCAACTTTTTTATCATAAATTTTTTTTAATATGTTTCTTAATTTTGATAACTCTTCAGGAAAATCTAATTTTATTACCTCAAATTTTAGTTCCTGTAAGTATTCTTTTACATCATCGCTCTCTCTTTTTCTTGATTCTACTTTTTCTATAAACAAATTTTCGCATATTTTTTTTATTTTTTCTTTTTCACTTCCAGGAGATGCTGTTAAGCCGAGAATTCTAAAATTAGCAGCTTGTTCTTTGTATTTTTTTGCTATATAAGTATAAGAATAATTTTTTATACATCTATGGCATTCGTCTTCTATAAGCAAAGAAACATCATTTAAATCATATAAATTATTTTTTAAATCATTTGCTATACATTGTGGCGTTGAAAATATTATATTTGCATTTTGCCATTCTTTTTTTCTTATCTCTGCTTTTACTTTTCCTGTGAATAAAATTAAATCTGCAAACAACTCAGGAAGGTGTTTTTGAAAATAATGATAATGCTGTTCTGCTAAAGGCCGAGTTGGAGCAAGAAAAAGAATTTTGGACTTTGGAAATTTTATCATTCTGTTTATGGCTAACATTAAAGCAATAAGGGTTTTTCCTAATCCTGTTGGCAAGACAACAAGAGTATTGTTGCTTACAGCTGTTAAAAATATATCTTCTTGATATTTTCTTGGAACAACATTAACAAGGTATTTTTTTATTTCTTCTATCATTTTTTAGTTAAAGACTTTATATATTCTTCAAATAAGGAAGGATCTTTTTGTTTTAATTCTTTTAAAACTTCATTATTTAAGGGATTTGTCCAGTATTCTAAATTAAATTTTTCTGCCATTATTTTCATTTTTCTTGATTTTATTTTTGAAATAATAAAATAATTAAGATCGCGAAACATAGATGGTGTTAAACTAACAACGGGAATTTTGTATTTTTTATAAACCTTTATTTTTATTCTCTTTTTCTTTTCTGCATCCGGGTGTTGTCCATAAACTTCTATAAATGTATTATATTCTGGAAGATAAAAATCAGGAACACAAAACATTTCTGGAAAAAACAAAGCATATTTCTCATATTCTTCTTTTATATTATTTAGATAAAGAAAATTAGCAGTCATTTTTTCATATTTACTTTTTACTATATATCCGCTAAGGGTTTTTAATTTTGTAACATCTAATTTTTTTCCGAGAAGTTTTTTTAGATTATAAGTTAAAAGATATATCTCAAGAGATTTTTTGCATTTTTCTTTTAAATAAGGTTTTTCTCTCCATATTTCCTTTGCTATTTTTCTTGCTTTTTTTATCTCTTCTGGTTTTCTTTTTATTTTTACAACCGCAAGAGAAATTTTTGCTCTTAATTTTTCATCTTTATAAATTTTTTTCATTCTTTTACTTTGTTCTATTTTTTCTTCTTTATTTTCCCATCTTTTTTTCATAATTTGGCTATGTTTTTTTATTAATTCAGGATTTTTCCATGTTTTTATGTTGCTTTTTCTTAATTTTTCTTTATGTTCTTTTGAAAAATTTTTTCCCAGCCAAACTTTTTTATGTTTTCCTGTTTTGTATGCTTCTTTTAAACTTAAAGAATTTTTCATTTTGACACTTAAGGGCTGTTTTTTTCCTTTCCAAAATTTTCCTATATCAAATCTTTTTTGCCTCTTTTTTCCTGTCATGTTTTTTCTTATTTTAAAAGAAATTCTCTTTAAATATTTTGAGTTTTTTATATTGATAGAAGGATTACAAAATAAAAAAAGAAGATTTTTTAAAGGATAATAATTATACATTAACTATGAAAAATAGAATTGCAGGATTTATAGTTTTAGGAATAGCAGCATTAATCGGTTTCATGATATTTTCATTCAACAGGGCATTAACGAATATAGTAAATGCCTCTTGTTCTCATGGACCTTCTTGTCCTATGTGGGGAACGATTAATTTTCAGACTAATATAAGCATAGGTATAATGATTTTTGTTATAATAATCGGATTGTACTTAATATTTTTTTGGCAAAGAGGAAAAGATAGTAACGAAGATTAAAACAAGAAAAGGAGATGTATTTTATAAATCTTTGGAGGAGTTGATTTAAATGATAAAACCAAAAAGACTACAAAGAGGAGATACTGTTGCTTTTGTTGCTCCTTCGGCTGGGTTGGCCGCGTTAGTTCCTCATAGATTAGGAAGGGCAAGACTTCTTTTTGAAAAACTTGGATATAAAGTTAAAATATATCCTTCAGCAAAAAAGAATATTGGTTTTAGCTCAGATACGCCTGAAAAGAGAGCGGAAGATATAAACAATGCATTTTTAGACAAAGATGTTAAAGCAATTATATGCACAATTGGAGGTAATTCGGCGCATCAGATTTTGGAAAATATTGATTTTGATATTATAAAAAAGAATCCTAAAATTTTTTGTGGTTATTCTGATATAACTACCCTGCATTTTGCTTTCCATAAAAAATCAAATTTAATAACCTTTTATGGACCAACAGCTATTGCTGAGTTTGGAGAAACATTAAACCTCGAAGAATATACTCTTGACTATTTCTCTAAAGCCGTTGGTTCAACACAAGCAATCGGTAAAGTTTTACCTTCTGCCAAATGGACCGATTCTAAAAAAGCAGACTGGACAAAAAAAGAGGATTTAAGAATTAAAAGAGAATATAAAAAAAATCAAGGATTTGAGTGGTTAAAGCCAGGAAAAGCTGAAGGAGTTATTATGGGTGGGTGCATAACTTCTATGATGCATACAAAAGGAACTGAATATTTTCCTGATTTTACCAACAAGATTTTATTACTCGAAACCCCTGAAGGAGAAGATTTTCGAAAAGGAGAGTCTTTAGCAAACATTGATGGTTATCTTGCTGACCTAAGAATTCTAGGTATCTTCAAAAAAATAAAGGGAATTATATTTGGAAGAGGTTTTGGTTATACTGGAAAAGAAATAAATAATTTGAAAAACATAATTTTATTTAATACAAGAGGATATAATTTTCCAATATTATACGGTGTAGATGTAGGGCATACTGATCCTAAGATTACCCTTCCTTTAGGGATAAAGGTCACTATAGATTCTAGTAAGAATATATTTTCAATAGATGAAAGTGGAGTAATTTAAGCAACCCCCTCTTTATTTTATAAAAAATCGTGGCGTACCCGCCACCGCCGAATTCTGAACTCAAAATTTCTTCGTAATTTTTGCCACGCCCTGCGAGCTTTTACTTCGTTTTGATCGCCTAACAGGGAATTATGTTCAATCTCTCGGACACCCCCAGTCATTTCATTCTGCTCCTAGAAATTTTTCTTTAATTAAGTTTATAAACAGATTAAAAAATTTAAAGATATGATTATTCCAATAATAGTTTTAGCTATTGTTTTTTTATTAATTGCAACTAGACAAATTGGAAATGTAAAATTACAAATTTGGCAAATAATGCTTTTTGGAGCAATTGTAGTATTAATAACAAATCAAATCTCTCTAGCAGATGCTTTAAAATCAATAAATCTAGATGTAATGATATTTCTTTTTAGTATGTTTGTTATAGGAGTTGCTCTTGAAGAGAGTGGCTATCTTTCTCATTTATCTTGTAAAATATTCAAAAAAGCAAAAAACACAAATCAATTATTATTTTTTATTTTATTTGGAATGGGTTTTGCTTCAGCACTTCTTATGAATGATACATTAGCTATTATAGGAACGCCAATGGTTTTGCTTCTTGCAAAAAAACATAAAATAAATCCAAAAATTCTTTTGATTACACTAGCATTTGCAATAACAATCGGAAGTGTTACAAGCCCTATTGGAAACCCGCAAAATTTTCTTATTGCAACACAAGCAAATATTAACAATCCTTTCTTAACTTTTTTAAAATATTTACTAATACCAACAATTCTTAATTTATTTTTAGCATTTTTTCTGATAAAGTTTTTTTACAAAGAAAAATTTAAGAATAATCATTTAAATCATTCTCAAGAACCAATGAAAGATAAGAAACTTGCATTTTTATCTAAAATTTCTCTTATTCTATTATTGTCATTAATATTTATTAAGATAATAATCTCTTTTTTCAATACAAAAATAGATTTTAAATTAGTTTATATTACTATAATAGCTGCATTACCTATTTTATTTTTTAGCAAAAGAAGAATTTCTATAATAAAAAAAGTTGATTGGCATACCTTAATTTTTTTTGCTGCGATGTTTGTATTGATGGAAAGTGTTTGGAATACAGGATTTTTTCAATCAATAATAAATTCTTTAAATATAAATCTTCTTTCTATTCCAATAATATTAGTAATTAGTGTTTTATTAAGCCAGCTAATATCAAATGTTCCTTTAGTTGCGCTTTATTTGCCGATGTTATCTCACTTAGGAGCAACAACAAAAGAAATGATTGTATTAGCTGCAGGAAGCACAATAGCAGGAAATTTATTAATCTTAGGGGCTGCAAGCAATGTTATAATAATACATAATGCAGAAAAAAAATCCGGAGAAACAATAACTTTTTCAGAATTTGCAAAAATAGGGATTCCAATGACAATAATTAATATTTTAGTTTATTGGCTATTTTTTGTTTTAATCTGAATAAAAAATCAATTTAAAAAAACGCACAACTTACAAAAATAATCTTTTATATTTAATAAAAAACGCATTTTTAAAAATACAAAATTCTTATTTTTGTTATGATTTTAAATTATAAAAAAGAAAACATAAGCAAAATTATGGATATTCTCTTAAAAAAATATCTAAAACATAGGCAACCAACCTTAAGAAGAACATCAAAATATAGAGACGCTTTTCAAATTTTAATTTCATGTTTAATATCATTAAGAACAAAAGATGAAAATACAGAAAAAGTCACAGAAAAATTATTTAAAGTTGTTCATAACCCAAAACAACTAGCTAAAATAAATATAAAAAAATTAGAGAAATTAATTTATTCTTCTGGTTATTATAAAAAGAAAGCAAGAACAATAAAATCTGTTTCTAAAGAAATTTTAAAGAGATTTAATGGGAAGGTTCCTGATAATAAAGAAGATCTATTAAGCATTAAAGGAATAGGACAAAAAACAGCAAATATTGTTTTAGCATTTGCATATGGAAAAGATTATATTCCTATAGATACCCACTGCCACAGAATTCCGAATAGATTGGGGTGGATAAAAACGAAAAATGCAGATGAAACAGAAAAAGAAATTATAAAAATATTGCCGAAAAAATATTGGAAAGAATTTAATACAATAATGATCTTATTTGGGCAAAATATATGCTTGCCTATATCTCCAAAATGTTCTATCTGTCCTATTAGAAAATATTGTAAAAGAATAAATGTTAAAAGAAGCAGATAGTCTAAGGCAAAATAACTGCAATTACAAATCCTATTAAAATTAAACAAACTAAACCTAACCAATATTTGAAAGAACCCATCATGATTTTCATTCCATCTAAATTACCTATTGGAATTAAATTAAATAATGCAAAATAAATACATAATTTTGAAAATATTCTTAAATTAGGAAAATAACCTGAAAAAATATAGCCTATTACTGATAAAACAAATAAAGAGATTATAGCAGTTCCACAAATAAGGCTTATATTCCATTCTGTTAAATTAGCATAGCTATAAAAATAATGTTTTCTCGCAACTCTTGATTTTTTCGCCTTTAAATCTGTTTCTGTTAAAGCAAGCCAGGTAAAATGCCCAAGAGAAAGCAAGGAAAAAATAAAAGAAAGAATATAACCCCAAGGAACTCCTGTTTTAAAATAAGATTTTTCTGTTAACCAATATCTTTTTTCTGTCCAAATTTTTGTTTCAGAAGAAACATCAAAATAATAAGCAGCTATTTTCTGGCTTAAAACATAAACAAAATAGATTATTAAAATAAAAATAAAAGCAGTAAAAAATAAAGATGGTTTAAAAAGATAGTAAGAAAAAGCAAT
>Ga0078972_1013803_pt1 | contig 13133 bp, 9 predicted proteins | sample YelNatPaOPGAMG01_FD_67568 | JGI IMG/M metagenome (GOLD analysis project Ga0078972, IMG submission 67568) | Hot spring thermophilic microbial communities from Obsidian Pool, Yellowstone National Park, USA - OP-RAMG-01 (SPADES assembly) (version 2) | ecosystem: Environmental > Aquatic > Thermal...
ATACAAAAACCACTACTCCAATTCCAATTAAGATATAAGTTTGATGCTCTTTTTTCATTATACCTTGTACTCAAATTTTAGTTGAAAATTAAATATTTCTAAACCTGAACTACTGGTAGATGATGTTATGTTCCCGAGTTCAATTCCACTGAATTCAGGTGAACTTTCAAGATTGGATATAAAATCTGCAATTGCAAAATTATCATATGAAATGCAATTGACAGTTACAGAAAAACCTTGAGGTTTGCTTGTTGTAGTTAAACTTGTAAACCAAATCTGCGGTGGTACTAAACCTAAAAATTTTTCCATAAACTTAGGATATATCAGAGAATATTTCATCAAATTTTCTATTAGATTCTTTTTAGATTCTAATGTTGCAATAATGGTCTTTAATTTTTTTACTTCATCTACTGCTGATTGATTCTGTTTTACATCTTTTTCTAGTTCTGATAATTTCAAGGATAAATTTTTTTCCGTTGTTAGACGAACCAAGAATACAACCATCCCGAGTGTCAAAATTGATGAAGCAATAAGAGATACAAGAACAACAGTTTTCTTTTCCGCTTCTTTTTTTAACTCTTCAGGTGGCAGTAGATTTATTTTTATCATTGTTTTTCTTTTAGTTGTCTGGTTGCAAGACCAATTGAAACAGCAAAATCACATGTTTGGATTAGAGAAAAATTCGATGGCTTCTCAATCCTTTTTAATGGGTCAAAAATCTCTGTATGAATTTTTAATTCCTGAGAAATATATTTTTCTAAGTTATTCAATTTTGCTCCACCACCGCTTAGTAAAATTTTGTTTATAACTTGTTGTTCTCCTCTCTGGGAATAGAAAAAGTCAATTGAACGATGTATTTCATTTAGGAGGTCCTTTGCAACTGAAACCATAATGTTTGAACATTGTAATGCTTCTTTGTTGTCATCTTTCAATGCCTGCTCTTTCTCTTCAGGAGTGACCAGCAGTCCTGCCTTTTGTTTAAGTTCTTCTGCTTTCTTAAAGTCACATTGAAGATTTTTTTGCAATGTTCTTGTAAATGTATTACCGCCTATAAAAATGTCTCTTACGACTCTTGAAATACCGTTTTCTAATATAGTTATGTTTGTTACATTTGCACCTATGTTGACTATAATGACAGTTTCCTGTATTTCAGGGTCTTTATTTATTTCATAACTTGATTCAAGCGCAAAAGCATCAACATCTACGATTGCGGGTTTCAATCCTGCATCATAAAGTATGTCCATTTTTGATTGAATTATGTCTTTTTTTGCAGCAACAAGAACAGTATCTGTTTTTTTCTGTCCTTCTTCAGTAACTTCTCCTAAGATATAAAATCCAAGATTGACTTCTTTTATGTCGAAAGGTATATATGGCTCTGCTTCAAATTGAATACTTTTGGCAAGGTCCTCTTTGCTGATTTTTGGAAATTTTACATATCTGACAATTACTGAACTACCAGAAACAGAAATTGCAGCATTTTTTGCAGTGATATTATTTTTAGAGATGCAATCTTTTATTAATGAAGATATTATTGCTTTTTTTTCAATTGGGTTGATTTCTTGAAAAACTATATCTTCTGGAAATGGAACTATTGCATACTTAGATAAAGACCATTTCCCTTTGCTATTTTTTAATTGGGTTATTTTTACAGAGTAGGAGCCGATATCAACCCCAAGGAGATCTTTGCTCCCAAGAAACATACTGAGGTCTAAAGGAACTGAAAGTGATGGAAGTTTCATATATTTTTATTATATACAAGATTTTTCAATTTGTCAAGGATTTGTTTTAAATCGGGTATTCATCATACAGGAACTGGGAAATAGGAAATGACAACCGAGAACTGAGAACCAACTCCGGGCTACCCTTTTCCCATCTGAGAAGTCAACTCAAACATCGGCAAGAAAAGAGCAAGCACCATTGAGCCAATTACACCACCCATAAAAACAATTATAAGCGGCTCTATCATGCTGGTAAGTGCCTTTACTGACTCATCAACTTCTCTATCATAGAAATCAGAAATTTTTATTAACATCGTATCAAGAGAACCTGTCTCTTCACCAACTGATATCATTTGAATTACCATAGGAGGAAAGACATTGCTTTTTTTAAGAGGGTCTGCTATTCTTTCTCCTTCTTTTATTGATTCTTTGGCTTCGTTTATTGCTTTTTCAATAACTTTGTTTCCACTTGTCTTTGCTACTGTTTCAAGTGACTGAATTATTGGCACGCCCGATCTGACAAGCGTTCCAAGTGTTCTTGTAAACCTTGCAATGCTCATTTTTCTTATCATATCTCCAAAAACAGGAAGACGAAGTTTAAGAGCGTCAAACTTAAGACGAAAAGCATCAGAACGTTTTAGTGCCTGCCTAAATCCAATAAAAGCCACAACAGGAATAAGTATCAAAAATAAAATATTTTTTTGAACAAAGTCGCTTAAAGCAAGCATTATTTTTGTTGGAAGAGGAAGTTCCACACCTATTTCTTTGAATATTCTTGCAAATTGAGGAATAACTCCAGTTAACATAAATATTGCCGCACCAACTGCAATGAATGCAACTACAACAGGATAAGTCATAGCACCTTTTATTTTTCCCCTTAATTCTTCTGCTGATTCTAAATAACTTGAAAGGCGGTCAAGAATTACATCAAGAATACCACCTATTTCTCCAGCGTGAACCATAGAAACATATAGTTCACTAAAAACTGAGGGATGTTTTCTCATTGCGTCTGCTATTGAAATACCTGCTTCTATGTCTTCTTTTACCTTAGATATTATTTTCTTAAAAGTAGAATTTGTTACTTGTTCTTGAAGAATACTCAATCCCTGGACTATTGGTATTCCTGATGTCACAAGCGTTGCAAGTTGCCTTGAAAATATACAAAGGTCTTTAGTTTTTACTTTCGCTTTTAATAGAGACCTTAAAAATGACTCTTTCTCTCCTTCCGAAATCTCTAAGACAATAAGTTTCTGAGCACGAAGCCGGTCTGATGCTGAACGTATATCAGGTGCATCTATTATTCCCTGAGATATTGCACCTGTTATTGTTTTTGCTCTGTAATTAAACTGTGGCATTTTAGGTCTTTACCTCCATTGGGTTCTTTTGAATCATTCTTTTTAAGTCATCTATATCAGGTGAGTTAGCTATTGCATCCTGATATGTAATTCTTCTGTGTAAATACAAATCTGCAAGTGCCATATTCATTGTCTGCATTCCGTATTTTGCACCTGTTTGCATATTGATATATATTTGCTCTGTTTTCATTTCTCTAATCAAGTTTCTGACACCAGGAGTTACAATAAGAACTTCGCAGGCAAGAACTCTTCCAGTTCCTGTTGCCTGTGGAAGTAATCTCTGAGAAAATACTGCCTGAAGAGTAAAAGAAAGTTGAGACCTTACCTGCGGTTGCTGATGTGGCGGAAAAACATCAACAATTCTATTTATAGAAGAAACCGCATCATTAGTGTGAAGCGTTGCAAAAACAAGGTGACCTGTTTCAGCAATTGTCAAAGCACTTTGAATTGTTTCAAGGTCTCTCATTTCTCCAATAAGGATTATATCAGGGTCCTGTCTTAAAACATATTTGAGTGCCTGTGGAAATGAGTTTGTATCTGTGCCTATTTCTCTTTGATTTACAATTGATTTCTTATGAATGTGAATATATTCAATAGGGTCTTCAATAGTTATTATATGAGCTTGTCTGTGTTCATTTAGATAGTCAATTATAGAAGCAAGAGTAGTGCTTTTTCCACAGCCCGTAGGCCCTGTAACTAACACAAGGCCTTTGTTTAGTTTCATTATTTCAAATATAACCGGTGGAAGACCAAGTTCTTCAAAACTTGGAATTTTGTTTGGTATCGCTCTTAAAGCAGCCCCTATTGCTCCTCTTTGTCTATATACATTCATTCTTATTCTTCCAACTCCTTTTATGCCAAAAGCTAAGTCAAGTTCGTTGGTTGCTTCAAATTTTTCTTTTTGTGAATCAGTCAAAAGAGAATAAATAAGTCGCTGACACATTTCCTGTGTGAGTTTCTCATAGTTTGTTGGAATTAATTCACCATCAATTCTTAGCATTGGAGGTACTCCTGCAGTTAAGTGTAAATCACTTGCTCTTTTTTCAGTCATAAGTAAAAGTAAATCTTGCATGTTTGGAATTGGCCCTGTCATAGGTGTTCTCCTTAATTTTTGAATTTATGTCAACTTATTCTGCCTCACCTGTTGTTACTCTCAAAACTTCTTCTACCGTTGTTATCCCATTTAAAAGTTTCTTTAATGCACTTTCTCTTAAAGTAAGCATTCCTTGTTTTTTTGCAATTTCTTTTATCTTTTGGGCAGATTCTTTTTTAAGTATAGCATTTCTGATTTCATCAGTTACTTCCATTACTTCATAGATTCCAAGCCGTCCTTTATAACCATCATTACATTTTTGACATCCTTTCCCCTTATATAATACAATTTTTTTTGCACCGCCAGCCATTTTATCTGTTACTCCAAGAGGATATAAATCTTCTATAGGGACTTCGTAAGGTGTTTTACAGTTCTGACATATTTTTCTTACAAGTCGCTGTGCAACTACGAGTGTCAGTGTTGAAGAGATAAGAAATGGGTCTATTCCCATGTTGAACAATCTTGTCACTGAAGAAGGAGCATCATTCGTATGTAATGTTGAAAAGACAAGATGTCCGGTAAGGGCTGCCTGAATTGCTGTTTTTGCCGTTTCGCTGTCTCTTGTTTCACCTACAAGTATAATGTCAGGGGATTGTCTTAAAAAAGCTCTTAGTCCTGTGGCAAATGTAAGTCCTACTTCGGGATTTACATTTACTTGAGTAATTCCGGGCAGAAGATATTCTACAGGGTCTTCTATTGTCATTATGTTTATTTCTGGTCGGTTCAGTGTTGAAAGAGCAGAATATAAAGTAGTGGATTTTCCACTTCCAGTAGGTCCTGTGATTAAAATCAGTCCAAATGGATAGTTTATTGCTCTATTGAATTTTTCAAGTGATTCTTCTTCGAATCCAAGTTTACTTAAGTCAAGATTTAATGCAGTAGAATCAAGAACTCTGAGAACTGTTTTTTCTCCGTATACAACCGGTAGAACTGAAACACGGAAATCAATTTCCCTTTTGTCTATTATCATTTTTATTCTGCCATCCTGTGGTTTTCTTGTTTCTGTAATATCAAGTTTTGACATAATTTTTATTCTTGCAATTAAACTGTTATAAATGGTATGTGCAAAAAATGCTTTTTCTCTTGCGACGCCATCAATTCTATATCTTAATCTGCATTTTTTTTCAAATGGTTCAAGATGTATATCGCTTGCTTTTGCTTTAACTGCAGAAATAATTATATTATTTGCAAGTTTAACAATGGGTTCTTCTTCTGCTAATTTTAATGCATCTTTTGATTCCTGAAATTCTTCAACTTCAATTTTTGTTTCATTTTCTAAACCTTCAAGAAATTCTTCTATTTCTTCCGGTTTTTTTTCTGCCAACAATTTATCGATATTTTCCTTAATGTCCTTTAATGTGGCTATTACTGGTTTTATATTGAATCCCGTCATTATTTTCAGGTCGTCTATCACAAACATATTAAAAGGGTCTGATGTTGCCACAGTAAGTGTATTTGTTTTCTTATCGAATGAAAGAGGAATGACATTGTTTTTTTCCATAAAACTTCTTGGAATAAGTCCTTTTACCTCGTCGGAAATTTCATATTCTGAAATATAAACAAATTCAAGTCCTTGTTGTTTTGCAAGAACTGATAAAAGGACTTCTTCAGTGATGTAGCCAAGGTTCACCAGAATATGTCCCAATTTTTCTCCAGTCTGTTTTTGCAAAATAAGCGCTTCATTTAAATTTTCTTGAGTTACTATTCCGGTTGATAACAGGATTTCACCTAATTTTTGCATTTTATTTTTTATTACTCCTGAATATCATCTGCGAAAGTATTTTTTATAACTTCTTCTACAGTAGTTACCCCTGTGAGCAATTTTTTAAGTGCAGATTCTCTTAATGTAGCCATGCCTTCTTGTCGTGCCTGTTGTTTTATCTCAAAATGTGATGCTCCTTTAACAATTAGTTCTTTAATTTTATCAGTTGCTTCAAGCATTTCATATATTCCAATTCTTCCTCTGTAACCATTTAGACACTTTGAACATCCTTTCCCTTTATATAATGTCACGGTTGAAACATTTTTTACCATTTCGGGAGTGACTCCAAGCGGCTTTAACTGTTCAAAATCTACACTATAAGGTTCCTTACAATATTTGCAAACTTTTCTTAAAAGTTTTTGTGAAACAACAAGTGTTAAGGTTGAAGCAATCAAGAATGGTTCGACATTCATATTCAATAATCTTGTAATAGAAGAAGGAGCATCATTTGTATGCAAAGTTGAAAATACAAGATGCCCTGTTAACGCAGCATTTATTGCTATCTCTATTGTTTCTTTGTCTCTGATTTCCCCTACCATTATTATATCTGGGTCCTGTCTTAAAAATGCTCTTAATGCTGAAGCAAATGTAAGTCCAACTTTCTCATTTACATTTACCTGGTTTATACCATACATAACAACTTCAACTGGCTCTTCAACAGTCATTATATTTACATCTGGGCTGTTGAGAACATTTAATGCAGAATAAAGAGTTGTAGTTTTTCCAGAGCCGGTTGGACCTGTAACAAGAATCATACCGTACGGCTGTTTAATTGCCTTTTCAAAAATTTTTAGTTGTTCTTCTTCAAAACCTAATTCCTGAAGTGGCAGGCACAGTGCCTTTTCATCTATAATTCTTATTGCTATTTTCTCTCCAAATGATGCAGGAACAGTTGAAATACGCAGGTTGATTTGTTTTCCGCTGTAGGTTAATTTTATTCTTCCATCCTGGGGTTTTCTTTTTTCTGTAATATCAAGTTTTGACATAATTTTTATTCTTGCAACTATTGAAGATAGAAATTTTTTAGGAATTGGTTTCTGGTCGTGAAAAACGCCATCAATTCTATATCTTATACGAACATTTTTTTCCTGCGGTTCTATAAGAACATCTGATGCTTTTAGATTTATTGCCTGTTCAAGGATATAATTTACTGCTTTTACAACAGGAGCAGAATCTACTTCTTTGTCAATATCCAGTTCTTCTTTTTCTTCTACAATTTCTATTTCGCCTGATTCAAATTTTTTTTCTGCCTCTTTTTCTATTTCTTGGAGTTCATCCTCCTGAACTGCCCCTTTCTTTTCATAATACTTTTCTATCGCTTCTTTAATTTCTCTTTCTGAGGCAATAACTACTTCAACATTACAGCCAGTCATCAGTTTTATGTCATCAATAGCCAAAACATTGAATGGATCAGACAAAGCTATTGTAATTGTATTTCCCTTTTTTGCTATTGGAATTAGTTCTTGATGTTTGACCACAGTTTCAGGAATACATTTTATAACATCTTCAGGAATTTCTCCAAATTCTTGAAGGGAAACAAATTGCATACCCGCCTGTTTACCAAGAAATGTAAGAAGAACCTCTTCTGTTATGTAGCCAAGTTTGACCAGAATCTGTCCAAGTTTTCCGCCAGATTGTTTTTGAATTTCTAATGCCTTATCTAATTGCTCTTGTGTAAGTAGACCAAGTTCAACAAGTTTTTCACCAAGCCTCTTTAATGGTATAACACTTTTTACTGGCATATATCCCTTTCTGGCTTTTTTTACTTCAACAGGTTTCCTATATTGCCAATCTGCTTTAAAGTTTCTTTTTCAAAAATTGTTCAGTAATCTTAGGTACTAAACCGCCTATATTTCCACCCAACTTATGGATTTCTTTTACTAAACTTGAAGAAAGATATGTATAAGATTCATCAGGTAGAATAAAAACTGTTTCTATTTTGCTATTGAGTCGCCTGTTCATAAGAGCAAGTTGAAATTCGTATTCGAAGTCACTTACTGCTCTTAGTCCCCTTATTATAATTTCGGCATTTTTTTTCTTAAGATAATCAACTAAAAGACCTTCAAAAGAGTCAATCTCAACATTTTTGAAATTTTTAGTTGATTGTAGCAACATTTTCTTTCTTTCTTCAACAGTAAAAAATGGTCTTTTGTTTGGATTGTCAGTTATAGCGACAATAACCCTGGGAAATATTCTTGATGAGCGAGCAATTATGTCTACATGACCTAAGGTTGGTGGGTCAAAACTTCCAGGGTAAACTGCTATGAGTTTGGAAATGTTTTTTTTCATTAAAAAAATTATATTAAATTTTTAGTAAGGTGTCAACCTACCTGGGATAGCCCAAATTTTCCACCATATTTTCTTAAAAGTTCAATTTTCAAGTTTCTATATTCTGGTTTTGACAAATACATGTCAGCCTGGATTATATCTTCAGCAATATTTCTTGTCTTATTTATTATATCGGAGTCCTCTAAGATGTTTCCTATTTTGAGTTCTGATAGACCGTGTTGTGCGGTTCCAAAAAATTCACCTGACCCGCGGATTTCCAGGTCTTTTTCTGCAATTAAGAATCCGTCGTTTGTGGATAACATTACCTCAATTCTCTTTTTTGCTTCTTCTGTTTTTGGTTCTCCCAATAATATGCAGTATGAATCAAGGTCTTTACTTCTTCCAACCCTTCCTCTTAACTGATGAAGCGTGGCAAGACCAAATCTGTCCGCATGCTCAATTACAATGATTGTTGCATTTGGAACATCAAGGCCAATTTCAATGACTGTGGTTGTAATAAGAATGTCATAAAGACCTGCCCTAAAGTCGAGCATTATCTTTTCTTTTTCTTTGCCTGGCATTTGTCCGTGGAGAAGTCCAACATTATATTTACTGAAAAATGTCTCTTTTAATTTTTTTGCTTCATTTACAGCAGATTTTAACTCCAGTTTGTCTGATTCTTCAACCAGTGGAAAAACAATCCATGCTTGATGGCCTTTTTCTATTTCATTTTTAACAAATTCGTATGCTTTATAATCTTCAGACATATACAATGTCTTTACAGGTTTTCTTCCAGGGGGTAACTCGTCAATAGTAGATATGTCTAAATCTCCATAAATAGTCAAAGATAAAGTCCTTGGTATTGGCGTTGCTGTCATGATTAAAACATCTATTTGTTTATGGCTACCTGAAGTGCCCCCTTTTTGGAGAAGTTTTTGCCTTTGAGTTACACCAAATTTATGTTGCTCATCTATAACAACTAACTTTAAGTTTCTGAATTTTATTTTTTCTTCAATTAGTGCATGGGTACCAATGAGAATATCTATCTCGCCTTTGGCAAGTTTTTCTATAACTGTTTTTTTATGTTTTGGTTTTGTTGAACCGGTTAATAGTTCTATTTTTACATCTAATCCTGATAAGAATTGTTTAATTGTGTAATAGTGCTGTTCAGCAAGTATTTCTGTTGGAGCCATAAACGCTGTTTGATAATTGTTTTCTATTGCCAATAACACTGCACTTAAAGCCACAACTGTTTTTCCACTTCCAACATCCCCTATCAATAATCTGTTCATGGGATATTCTGAGAGCATATCGTTAAATATTTCATTTATTACTTTTTTTTGTGCTTTTGTGAATTCAAAACCAAGTTTCTGTTTGAAAGGAGTAAGTAAATTTTTTTTAATCTGATAAGTATGCGATTTTCTTTTCTCTTTTAGGGACTTTTTAGATATAACCATTGCAAGTTCAAGAAGCAAGAATTCATCGAAAGAAAGTCGTTTTCTTGCCATATTCAGTTCGTAGAAGTTTTCTGGAAAATGAATTGTCTGAATGGATGAACGCACATCTGGTAAATTATTTTTTATCCTTAATTCTTCTGGCAAAATTTCAACCCAGAATTTTAGATATTTGTCAAGTGCCTGTTTTATAATTGTTCTAAAAAATCTATTGTTAAGACCTTCTGTAAGTTGATAAATTGGGACAATTCTATCTGTATGGATAAGGTCCGATTCATCACCTCTAAGTATTTCATATTCTTCTGGTCTTATTTGTTTTGTATTATAAAATTTCTCTACTTTTCCGTAAAGAATAACATTTGTTCCTTTTGTGAATTCTTTTTTTAGTTTACTGAATACATCATATCTAAAGTTTGGCTTTTTATAAAAAGTTGCATAAATTATACCTGTTGAATCAGATATTGCTGCTTTGAAAACTGCAAGTTTAGGATTTATTTGAACAACATCTGTCATTTCAACTTTGCCTGTTATAGTTGTCGTTTCACCTTCGGTAAGTTGGGCAATTTTCTTATATGTTTTTCTGTCTTCATATCTTTTTGGAAAATATGTAAGAAGATTATGGATTGTTTTTATCCCTAATTTATTGAAAAGTTTTGCTCTTTCAGGGCCAACGCCTTTTAGGAATTTTATTGAGTCATATAGGGAACTTTCATTTATTGACATAGCAAAAAAATTATACTATAATATGCCAAAAATTGTCAAACTCGTTTTGAGCTGAAACCTTAGAGGACTGAAGATTCAAGATTATAAGGTTTGAAAGGATTAAATTTTCTGATAGTGAGGAGAAATTCAAAATGGCTTATAAGTGTATCATATGTGGCAAAGGGCCCAAAAGTGGAAAAAATGTCAGTCATTCAAAAAAAGCAACCCCCAGGACTTTTAGACCAAATCTCCAGAGGATGCGTGTTAAAGTTGCTGGAGTAATAAAAAGAGGATATGTCTGCACCAGATGCTTAAGGTCGAGAACAATTGAGAAAGTAATTTAGATTAGTTGAAGCTGGTGTAATTTTTTGTAAAGTCCTTCTTTTTTGAACAATTCTTCGTGTGTGCCTATATCTACAATTTTCCCTTTGTCTATAACTATTATTCTGTCAGATTTTTTTATAGTAGAAAATCTGTGAGCAATTATAAGAGTTGTTCTGTTTTTCATAAGTTTTTCAAGTGCTTCCTGGATAAGCATTTCTGATTCAGCATCTAAAGCAGAAGTTGCTTCATCAAGTATAAGTATTTTAGGATTTTTTATTATCGCTCTTGCAATTGCAATTCGCTGTTTTTCTCCCCCGCTTAAAAGTACTCCTCTTTCTCCTACAATTGTGTCATAGCCCTGTGGCATTTTCATAATAAAATCATGGGCATAAGCTAGTTTTGCAGAATTTATTATTTCTTCTTCAGTTGCGTCAAATTTTCCATAGGCGATATTATATTTTACTGTTTCATTGAATAAAACTACTTCCTGTGTGACCAGTCCTATCTGGTCTCTTAATGATTTTATGGAAACATTTTTTATATCATGGCCATCAATGCATATTTTTCCTTTGGTTGGGTCATAGAATCTTAATAGTAAGTTTGCTATAGTTGTTTTACCAGAGCCAGAAGGACCTACAATAGCAACAATTTCACCTGATTTAATATAGAATGATATGTCTTCTAAGATATAATTTTCACCATTGTAACTAAAATAGACATTTTCGTATGATATTTTTTCTTTCAAAGAGGGAAGAGGATACGCACCCGGCATTTCAATAACTCTGGGTTTTTCCTGGAGAAGTTCAAATACTCTTTCAGCGGCAGATAATGCCTGTTGAATCTGAGGGTTTAAAGCAGCAAAATTTTTCAATGGTTGATAAATAGAGAATGCAGAACCAAAAAATGCAAAAAATGAGCCAGCAGACCAAACACCTGTAATTACATCTTTTCCAGCAAAGAAGAGTACAATTGCTAATGCAAGAGCACCAATAAATTCCATTACTGGAGAAGAAAATGCCTCTGTCTTTACAAACCTCATTATAGTGTCGTAAAACTTTTTATTCGTTTTTCTAAATCTTTCTATTTCTGTTGTTTCTCTATTAAATGCTTTTGTCACATTTATAGCAGATATTGATTCTTGAAGATTTATATAGATTTCTGCCATTTGTTTCTGGCTATGTCTTGAAAGTTCTCTCATTCTTTGTGAAAATTTTATTATTGGAATTGATGCAACAGGGAACACAATTAAACTTATAAGAGCAAATTTCCAGTGAAGGTAAAAAAGTATTCCAATAAGGACTATTACAGTTAAGCCATCGCAGACAATAGTTGCTGGCGCTTTATTTAATGCTGTTTGAATTGCCATAATGTCATTTGTCAATCTTGACATTAAATTTCCAGTTGAACCTTTTGTATAAAAATCAAGTGAAAGAAGATGCAGATGTTCATAAGTTTTATTTCTAATTTGAAGTGTTATTCTCTGTGCTATATACGCCATAAGATATGTCTTTGCATAATTAAAAACTCCAAGAAGTAAATATATAGCAGGTATAGCCAGAATAATATAATAAAGTGTATGTATGTCTTTATTTATAAAGACCTTATCAATCATCGGCTTTATAAGTAATCTTGAAGCACCGTTCAATAAAGAGACACAGGCCATACAAAAAAGAGCAAATATGAATCTTGGTAAATATGGTTTAAAATATTCAATTAATTTTTGATAATAATATTTTTGCTGTTCTTTCATAAGAGCCAGGTTCTCCAAGTTTTTTTCTTATATTTAGTAGTTTTGTTTTCATTTCTTTTAAAAAATCTTTGTCAGATAGCCAGGAAATCGCTTTTTCTGCAATTTCTTCTGGCTTTGCTTTTCTCTGAATAAATTCAGGAACAATTTGTTCATTTGCAATTAAGTTCACAATTGTTATTGTCTGGATGTTTATCATTGATTTTATTAAAAAATACATAGGCCAGGGAAGTTTATAGGTAACAATCATTGGAATTCCAAGTAAAGCATTCTCTAAAGTTACTGTTCCACTTGCCGTAATAGCGAGGTCTATTTTTTTTCTTATTTCATAGTCTTTATCATATACAACAGGGAATTCTTTAATATCTCTGTAGCATTCTTTTATATTTTCTCGTCCAAAAATAATTATTTCTGAATTGGGAATTTTTCTTTTTATTATTTTTGCTGTTTGAATCATAATTGGTAAATTCCACATAACAACCTGTTTTCTTGAGCCAGGGAAAAATCCAATTACATAATTTTCATTTTGCAGTTGGTTAGTATCATTCTGTTTTATAATGTCAAGTAGAGGATGACCAACAAAATTGACAGGTATCCCCGCCCTGCGATATATCTCTTCTTCAAAAGGAAATATTACAAACATATGGTCAATATATTTTTTAAGTTTTTTTATTCTGCCACTTCTTGTAGCCCAGACCTGCGGACTTATA
>Ga0078972_1013805_pt1 | contig 13127 bp, 11 predicted proteins | sample YelNatPaOPGAMG01_FD_67568 | JGI IMG/M metagenome (GOLD analysis project Ga0078972, IMG submission 67568) | Hot spring thermophilic microbial communities from Obsidian Pool, Yellowstone National Park, USA - OP-RAMG-01 (SPADES assembly) (version 2) | ecosystem: Environmental > Aquatic > Thermal...
TGCAAGAGCCCTTCCTAGCTCTTCTTTGCAGAGCATGTCTAGGTAGCTCGATTAGCGGAGAGTATCAGCGTCTTTGGAGGTACCTCGTTTTACCAGCTGCAGCGTGGTTCCGCATCCTCCACGGCGTTAGTCTATCCCAGGTGCACAGACCACAGGATGCTCGACTTGCAACTGAACGAAGCGTCGTGAAGCGACTCGCCCGTCGCTGCCGTGGAAACCTAAAGCGCGCCCAGTTGCTTTCAGTCGCTGCGGGCTAAGAAATCGTGGTTGAACGATGAACACGCTCGTTTTGGCTTTTGCCAAAGCTGCTTAAACAGAATCGACACAACCATGCGACTGAGTACAAAGCCGTGGATACCACCACCGCACCCGTTCACACCCTACTCCGGTTGTGCGCACCTCGATTTGTCGCTGTTACCAGCTTGCGCTTCCGCACCTTATCGTGTTTGTGAGAATTAGAACGTTCAGAACGCTCCTTCGAGGCAGGTTCCTGATCAACCATCTGCGCACGTTTTCGTTCGGCCTTGCTCTGGAACCAAGTTCGCGGCGGTCGTGCATATATCTCCTGCTCATGGATGAGAAGATTATGCGCTTTTCGCTCGAGCCGTTCAGCACGTTCGAGCTCCCGATGCTCCCGTTCCTGTCGCAGTTTCTCTCGAACGCTATCCAGGAGGGAATGCAGCCGATCACGCCACTCCCGGATCACCGTTGCAGGTATTCGACGTTCAAGGAGAACAGGAGCGGGTACAGGTGCATCTCCCCGGAGAGCATCTACCCGATATCGTCGAGCCTGCTCCCGCAAGCGTCGCAGCAGATGACGCTCCTTCCGGTCTGTCTGTTGGAATATCGAGACTGCCCGACCATGCTTACCCGCGCGTGCAGTGCGGCCCACCCGGTGGACGTATTCCCGAATATCTTTCGGCAACTCATAATTCAACACCGTTTCTACCCCGTGGATATCGAGGCCCCGCGCTGCGAGATCGGTGCAGAGCAGAAAATCTGCATTGGTGCAGGTGCGAAAGGCCTCCAATGCATCAAGGCGCTGCGCCTGGGTTAGGTTCCCGTGCAACTCCGCGGCACGTAGTCCGACGAGATCAAAGATAATTTTGAAGAGATGTGCAGTCCTTTTGCGGGCGAAAAAAACAATGACTCGGCGGGTGAAGCTGCGGGAACAGAGCGCCAGCAATAACGCGGCGCGCTCAGTCTGCACAACTTGCTCGGCGTGCGTCAGGGTATCGCGCGTATCTTGTGCCGGCTCCACGAGAACTTCGGGCATTTGCAGTTTCACGAACTCTTGGACAAGCGTTCCAACGAGATCAAACGTAGCATCCACGCGAACCGTTACAACTCGATCCGGCGCGAGCGCGAAACGAGCCAGTTCCTCAACACCAGCGTCCAGTGTCGCGCTGAACAGCATCGTCTGTCGATAGGGCGCACTCGCCGCGCATAGTCGAACCACCTCTCGCAGTTCATCCATGAAGCCCATCTGCAGCAATCGATCTGCTTCATCGAGTACCAGGATTTCAACGTCATCGAGAGTGAAGTTTGGAGCGTTTCGAGCGTGATCAATGATTCTCCCCGGGGTACCAATGATGATATCTGGAACATGGCGCAGCGCGAGTTCCTGCGGTTTCAGCGCTAGTCCACCGACTAGGAGCACGGAGCGAAGGCGCGTCTGCTCGGGCGTGCCAACGAACTTTGCGACGCCCTGCTTCATCCGGCGTGCACTTTCCCTCGCCGTACGATCGCAAATTGCCTCAAGCACCGCATGACACTGGACTGCGAGTTCACGAGTCGGTAAGACGATAAGAACGCGTATAGCTGCAGTCTGTGAGGCATCAGCGGCGAAGCGTACGCCATCGGCACGCTGCGCCCGATACAGACGCTCGATAATGGGGATCAGGAAGGCTGCCGTCTTCCCGGAGCCCGTTACAGCAGATCCAAGCACATCTCGTCCAGCGAGTGCAACCGGTATCGCTTGGGCCTGAATAGGAGTTGGTTGCATCCAGCCCAGCGACTCGACGACCCGTAGCATGCGAGGCGAGAGCGCAAGCGCCGCCCAAGACTCGCTTTGTCGGACGGTATCAACTTTCGCCTCTGGGCTGGAATGCTTTGTAGCGCTAGCAGCATGAACGCGTTTCTCAAGCGGTTTCAGACGATCATGAGTAGCGAGCGCCGTATGCGCATCGGTGCCGTTGCTGTCAGGCTTGGTGCCTTCACCAGAATCGGTGACGTGGTGATTAGCTCTGTGTTCAGGAGTTTCGTGGCGTGGGTCCCGGTCAACGCGTGCTTGTTCAGACTCCGATCTTCGACGAGAGGCAGCGTTCTCTACTAGCGCCTCCGGACCTGTCCAGTCGAAAAACTCTGCAGCGAAGGAGAGTTCACTAGCTGATGAGGCATCGCTCTCCTGTTCTATCGTTGACGAAAGCTGTTCAGGATCGGCTTCTTCAATGGTATAGACGATGCCGTTTTCCGTATCAAACATTGCAAAAACTGCAGCTGCTATGTCGAGCACAGAGCTGAGCACAACGACCTGTGGGGCTCTCGTTTCTGGAATCTGCGTTTACCCGACGTCAACCTTCGGCTGGTTCACGAACCGTCTCACTGGACCAGAGCGCTCGTGCACTTTAGTCGACTGCTGCTGTGTCGTAGGCTTACTCGTTGCGGAGTCAACCAGGTATCTGATGACAGACTGCAAAGAGTCACTACGAAGAAAGCAGCGCTTGTGGAAACTGCCCGATAACTCGGCTCAGAGACAACAAGTTGTTGCTGCACTCGAAGCGCCTGCGACGGTGGCTGCGCGACACGCCTGCGTCAGAAGACGGTGGAGCGCTCTACTCCTCACTGTTTCTGCGATTCGATTGTTTTGCTCCCGTCCAATGTTGTAGGTATATAGACTCGACACGCTCAGTGCTGCAAGATGGGCTTTCGGGTTCATACGTAAATTTAGGGTGCTTCGATGCCTTTTCGGACTGGCTCCATCGTCTCTTTGCCGCCGGATTCTCGGTATGCTACAGCAGGCACGCTGATTCTCGACACGCTGGAGCAAGGAATCCTAACCAACCGCTATCGTGATGCAGTTCATACGGACACGCCGCCACGCTTCCCATGTCATGACGTGTACTGTGCGCAAATCACACATGTTTCATGCTGTGGATCTTTCGAGTTCAGGGCAAGTCGAGGGCGCGGTCGTGCACGCCGCTGGATAGACGAGGGACCAAAACTCGACGACGTGGCTTGAGGACGTGTTCAGGAGCGCGCGCCGCATACTCCCTGGACCTGGAACGTCAGCAAGCAATCGATCCGGTTCGAGACACAAAACCTCATCCCTTTGTCGCTGTGGAAGAAACGGCAGTCCACAGCCGAACGAAACCGCTCACGGGACGTGCCTCCAGAGACTCCTGTCTCCAGTGCTTGCAAAGAAAAGCATCTTGAGCACGGCGTGCTGTGGACCCAGCGATATCCTGCAGAGGAGCTTGGGTCATCGCTCTGCACAAGGGGAGCGTAGATCGATCGGTATGTCTCGACAGTATATGCAAACTGCGCATTCCTTCCGGTACTTGTTTCATCATGGAAAAATTCGCTTTCTGCAAATCCACAACTGCAAAGCACATCATGCGCTTACGTGTGCAGTGGAGAGCGTACTCGAGGAGTGGATCCCCCAGAAGAAGCACATGGTTGTAGGGCACGGCAACGGGCGCGGAAACGGGAGCGGGTATCCACTGACACCTTCTGTACGCTTCGAGGACGGTTCCTGAGCAATGACGCTGGCCTTGACGCGACCCAGGGCGGCTATCGGGAACGGAGGCACGATGGACATATGGGGGCACCTTATCACAGGCATGCGTCAGCGGTACAAAGCGCCCACCGAAGCTGTCTGCAATGAAGATGATCATGGCGAGCAAAACGTTGATCGCAACTACCTTCTGTGCATGAAATGCCTCGACAGCAACTCGAAATTGCGGCATCGTACCACTACCGTTGCCATCAATATCCATCCACTACTGAAACCGAAGCTCGAATGACACAGGAGACCTGCACACCCAGCGCAGAAGCTTGCCGAAGGTATAAGAAAGACATTACCGAACGAGCGCGCAAAGACCAGTTTTGGTAACAGCCGGATATACTCAACCACTCATTTGAACGCCAGAATAGGCTGGTTGAAATCGTTTCACTTCATTCTGCCACGATTGTGAGGATGCGTTGGATAAACCTGTTTCGTGATACTCGAATTGGTTCTTTAGGAAACGCAATCGAACTTTTTCCTACGATTTTGGCACAAAAGCATGACTTGTCTGTGACGCTAAATATTTTGTGAAGTAAGCGCATACATAGTCTGCACTGCGACAAGGTTATCGAGCTTGCTGTCTGCCTTTCTACGACGGCTGAGACCCAGACGCCTTATTCCGCTCGTACCGGGTGAATTGGATTACAGGCACGAAAGAACATTTTGCTTCAGGTCCAACATTGATTTCATGTACCCGTGCAACCCACTGCAGCGTGCTCCGTTCAAAGCGCAGAGCACGGTTTGTCTTGAGGTCGAACAATCCTCCTTGACATCCGTGGAACGTACTCTGGCTTGCGTCAATGCACAGAGCACTCATCATGGTCTTCAGAGATCTTGTCGCATAGTTTCCAGGACGGAAACTCGGGTTCTAAATAGCGATATCTGGCCCGGAATGCAATGCACCTAGCACCGCCACCGCCGCCACCGCCACCACCAGCAGCAGCAGCATCAGTAGAAGTAGTTCGCGCCTCATTTCGATGAGGCTCGTCCCCTTCTCTTGACATAAACTTTACGCATCGCGAGACGAGCCGGCGAAAATCTTCACGACAAAACATAAAGGATTCTACCTTCGTAACCCGCACCGCATTCGCACGCAGACCCAATACAACCAGCACTCGTCTGGAGTGCATCTAAAGTCGGGTTACTTCATGCATACCGTATACATCGTCTGCAAACAATCTATCTGCATTGCCCAGGTATCAGGTGACCGCCCTGCGGAACCCGATTTCGGAGACCCGTACTAAATGACGCATTGTCGGTCGTCCGTGTGGGCAGTTCCACGGCTGCTCCAGCGTCGCCAAACGAGCAACAATACTCTGCATGTGGGTACGATCCAGCGGCATCCCGATCATCACTGCTCGACGACAAGCGCGAGTTGCAAGCAGCAACTTCACTCGACTGGCACGCAGCAGGTCGGCAACCCGACCAGTGAGCGGTGCTTGATGCGCAATCTCTAGCAAGTCGGTTGCTTCCAGCACCGTCTGACATACCGTGGGAGCTCCCAACATCCAGACACGCTCCGTGGGAGGCGCACTCCACCGAAACTCGAGCTCGAACCCAAGCGCTGCCAGGTTTTCGCGCTGTTCCCAGAGCGTGAGCTCTTCTGAGGCCGAAGCGGGTATCGAAAGTGGCTGGAGCATGCTCTGTGTACGCGGACGCAATGCCCTCGCCAATGACTCATAGATGTACTTTTCGTCAGCCGCGTGCTGATCGATGATGAAAAGGTCGGAACCATAGGTTGCGAGGATGAAACCGCAGTTGAACTGACCAATGATACGCATCTCTTCGAACCAATGCTTGTGAAATCGCTGTTCTAGTTCCCGGTCTGCCTCAGTGCTTGATTCTGTGACGCAATCCTCCGTCGTGTTCGGAGTACTGGCTTCCAAAAGGCACGCCAATTGCAAACGCTCACCAACACGGGCACGAATGATAGGCTCCACATGCGGCAAGTCGGCATCGCGGGCGCAACCTGAGCTGCGAGAGATATTCGCAGATGACGTCCACTGGAAAGGATCGATTACGACGTGGACTGCGAGCCAGCGCTCCATGGACGCACCAGACGCGCGAGCGACTACACGATCGTGCTCGTGGCTGTTGACACCGCTCACACCACTCAGGATCGTATCCGCGCTTCTATGAATCGTGCCCGAGGACTCCGTTCCGCTAGAGGCAGCCTCAGCGTTGTGATGCGTCCATCGCTGAGCAAGTGGCTCAGCTGTTTCCCATTGTTCATGGGCTCCCGTCGTCGCCGCAACCGCCGCCGAGGATGCTTGCAGGGATTCACGGAATGGCTGTTCGGTTGTGTGCGGCTTCACATGGTCGACGATGAAGGACGCAGCCTCCACTTCAGCTCTCGAGGCGACGCAAACTCCCGCGCTCATCCCTGACGACGACAGCGTCGTTTCCGACGCAGCGGGCGTCGATGTAGCACTTTCCTTGACGCATGCGGGTCTCGCATCTGTGACAAGCCTCTGACTAGTGTCTCGCTTCTGTTCTGTGGTGACAGACCATTCCAGCTGATTCGCTAGTTGAGCAGCTCGCAGATGATCGTCGGGGGCTTTCGCTCGCGCATCGGCACACTTTCCAGTCTGCACCGAGAATGGGGCCCTGGTGCGGACGTCAGCCACCTGTGTCCATGATGTACGCAATGCCTCCCGAACGGAGGCAACCACCGCTGCATCGTCGTGAATGAGGACCTCGGTTTTGTCGGGACTCGCATTGACGTCGAAGGTATCTGGTGGCAGGTCGATGGCCAACACGTAAACAGGGTAGAGCGAAGTGCACGTTCGTTGGCGAAACTCCGAGTCCAACATTCGGCGCATTCTGGTCCACTGCACCGGCCGCTTTGCCTGCAGTAGCAACATCTGTCGATCTGGGGCAGAGCGCCCTGCTGCTGGGTAACATCGGCTCAGGAGGCCCCGCATGTGGAGTTCAGGTTCTGTGCAGGCACCGGGCAGCGGTGTGGGCCACTTTACAATTACCGCGAGGTCCACCAGCTTCGTGAGCTGTTCCGCACCGTACAACAGGCTGAAGCACGAACGGAGCGTGCATTTGCCCTGTGTGGCTAGGCAGAGCGTTGGACGTTCGCGACCTTTCGGCGTCCACTGAACCGAAAAGCGCACCGTGGGCGCCGCTAACGCATACGTCTGCAGGATTTGAATTGCCTTTTGAAGTTCTCGTTTTTTCTGAGACTCTGCCTCCCGTCTACGAACGGGCATGGATGCAAAGAGTTCATATACGCGCACCGTCGTACCATAGGGACGCGCCTCGGGCTCCAGGTCAGAGATGCGCCTACCAGCCTGGTACCTAGCACGAAAAGCGACGCCAGGTACCGCCGAGGCGTCCCGATCTCGCGGTCGTGATGAAACCTCCAGTCGACCCGTCATAGCCAGTGATGCTAGAGCCTGGCCGCGAAACCCGTACGTAGATATGCTCGATAGTTCCGCGAAAGCTCGAAGCTTTGAGGTTGTGTGGAGTTGCGCGAGCTGCTCAAGGTCCTGTTTGGCGATTCCGCAGCCATCGTCGCTTACTTCGATGAACTCCAGGCCATATCCAGAGAGAAAGACACTGATTTGGGTTGCCTCTGCATCCAGTGCATTTTCAACCAGTTCCTTGGTAACACTGGCTAGACTTGTTACCACGGGAGCGCTGGTGAGGTGGCGCACCACTTCAGGCGGTAGCGTCTGGAGCATGAAGGTATAAGAAAGCAGCCGTTGACAGGGCGTTCGACGCCATTAGGATACAGAAAACATATTGCTCTTGTTTCCAAAGACGAAGAGTAACCCAGTTTGTGCAGGCGCTCGACTCACTGGTCGAGAAACGCTCCTGGTGGTGTGGTCGTTGTCCGGGTACGAAACGCTGCGTTTTTTGAAAGCGCACAAATCTGGACATTGTGTCTCTGGCGCTCACGCTCTACCACACAGGATGAAGTCGCAATGTCCGATGCTCATGACGCGCGATGGGACAGTCCCATACTAGACTTGATAGATGTATAGATGCGTTTGGTGATCGAAAACCAATGGGAAGCTTCTTTCGGAATACGGATGTATATGGGGGATAGGAAGCAGCAGTCCCCGGAACAAGACGCTTGTTCATGAAAACTCCTCGAGTCTACTTGTCACTGGCGCCCGGTCGCCAGCTACTATGGCCACCGTCGTTATGTGGTCACGCATTCTTGGTCTGCAAGGGGCATCGAAGACGCTCCAAGTAGTTGCTACAGCGCCCTATACCAGCGGGCGGTCACGCATTCTTGGTCTGCAAGGGGCATCGAAGACGCCGTAGGCTGTCGATGCCGACGCCCCTGCGGAACAGCGTTCTAAGACAACGGCGGCAAGGCACTCCATACGTTTTGTCTCTAATCTAGAAAAGCTAATGGAGCTATTCCCTGTCATCTCTGTCTTCTGTTGTTGTTTCTTCTGGGGGCCGGTGTCGCCCGCGCTCAGAGGACCAGTGCATTCTCCAGCAGCCATGAGTCGCTTCTGTTTGTACGGAAGGACTCGATCCAATCGACACTGCAGCTGCAGTGAGAACGGACCCCGAGCCGCTTCCTCGCACCGGAATTCTAGTGCGTGCATGAAGGCCAACGATGTCAAAACATAGATATCATTAGCATCCAAATGCATTGCATTGCTTGCTTCCTGAATCGTCTCCGGACCCGTTCAAACACCGCTTTTCGTCACATACTCGGATTCCGATATGGTTTTCAGCGTTTTCCCATTTACAGAATGATGAAGAGTACGCACCAGATCGCAAAGCCGATCTGGAGCAAGCCAGCTACAAGCGCCGGCACGAGTGCACGCTGCTTCAACAACCAGATAGGTTCCGTAATCGTGGCTTCACCAGCATCCAGACTAGTATCGGCGCCGGCCAGTGGCTCAATTAGCAGGTTGCGCGCCAAAAAACCCACGCTAAGGGCAAAAGCAACAACCATAACAACAAACTGAAAGAACTGATAGGGAAACAGCGCAAGCAATGACGCCGGTACCAGCGGGCCCTGAGCATACCCTACAACGCACAACATGGTAGTCCAGGGCGGTACTTGGCCCTGCGAACGATAAACAAGCCGCAGCGCCCAAAGCACAGTGGCGGCCAGAAGCTCGTATCCATAGATAATCGCTGCTGAAACGGTTAGGCGGATAATCTCAGAGGTCTTCCAAACCGGTTTCACAGCTGTAGACGCCTTTGCTGTCTGTACAGCATGCACCGAGGCACGATGAAGCAGGTGAGAAACTGTCCCGCTCAGCGAGAGTAACAGGATCAAGGTGGTCGCGATCCAGAACGGCCCATACAAGTCCGCTCTCCTCGAGTAGGTCCACTCGTCGTCGCTGATATCACTGTCGATAGTCGCATTAGTTTCAGCGGTTTCCGGCGAACGCGCCTGAGAAAACTGGCGAATCCTGGTCCATATTTTGTGCAGGCGCAATACCATATTCATCTGGTGATGCTCGCCGGCGAGCAGTGGTCGAATAGGTACGAATGAGCGGCTCAAGCGGAGCATCACATCGCTACTATCGATTTCGAAATAAGGTTGGAGAATGCGTAGCATTATACCCCATAAGAAGTAGAACGGTGCGCTCATACAACTGTGCTCCGCCGAGTTTGACTGGGTATGCGCCCCAGAGGCCTGTATTTCCTCGGATTCCCGAAACTGCTCCTGAATCTCGTCGAAACCTCCAGCTGTGCCGTCGTTTTCGTCGTCGAGGCCGCCCTCGTAAAAAATCAAGTTGCTCTCATCCTTCAGGTGCACCTGCTCCCAAACTTTGGGATCAAAACGAAAACTGACTGCATCCTCGGGATGCGCTGGGCGGCTTGGGGTTCCCGCACTGCCCGCTCGCGCCGCTTCTCCGTTTCGCAGCATAGTGTCGTGCTCTGGAGCTTCATACTCTAGAGTAAGTGGCTCAACTACTGCTTCAGAGTACGGAAGCGGATCATCTTCGGTGCCTGGTTGCATGCTCCAAGGCGTCAAGACGAGAGCGCTCACCTGCGTTGAACCGGGTGCTGCAGCGTCCTCGCCCAGCAGCTTCCCCAACACAGACAGGTCGTAGGGAAATGCGTTCTTGTTACAGCCCTGGTTTTCCGTACCCACGAGTAACACGAAGCAGAGCAAAAGTCCAGGGTGTAAGCACCGCTGTCAAGAAGCGACAGAGAAACGCACGCAACTGGCACGTGTTTTTGTCACTTGAACGAGTACGCTATGGCAGAAGAGCAAGATCCACCGCCGGTTCTGGCTGAGAACCCGCCGTTGCAGGGCTTGCGAACGCGAACAACTCTCGTGTCAGATGACGGTGGAGCGCTCTACTCCTCACTGTTTCTGCGATTCGATTGTTTTGCTCCCGTCCAATGTTGTAGGTATATAGACTCGACACGCTCAGTGCTGCAAGATGGGCTTTCGGATTCATACGTAAATTTAGGGTGCTTCGATGCCTTTCCGGACTGGCTCCATCGTCTCTTTGCCGCCGGATTCTCGGTATGCGACAGCAGGCACGCTGATTCTCGACACGCTGGAGCAAGGAATCCTAACCAACCGCTATCGTGATGCAGTTCATACGGACACGCCGCCACGCTTCCCATGTCATGACGTGTACTGTGCGCAAATCACACATGTTTCATGCTGTGGATCTTTCGAGTTCAGGGCAAGTCGAGGGCGCGGTCGTGCACGCCGCTGGATAGACGAGGGACCAAAACTCGACGACGTGGCTTGAGGACGTGTTCAGGAGCGCGCGCCGCATACTCCCTGGACCTGGAACGTCAGCAAGCAATCGATCCGGTTCGAGACACAAAACCTCATCCCTTTGTCGCTGTGGAAGAAACGGCAGTCCACAGCCGAACGAAACCGCTCACGGGACGTGCCTCCAGAGACTCCTGTCTCCAGTGCTTGCAAAGAAAAGCATCTTGAGCACGGCGTGCTGTGGACCCAGCGATATCCTGCAGAGGAGCTTGGGTCATCGCTCTGCACAAGGGGAGCGTAGATCGATCGGTATGTCTCGACAGTATATGCAAACTGCGCATTCCTTCCGGTACTTGTTTCATCATGGAAAAATTCGCTTTCGTCATCGGGTTACCCCGCACGCCTCCCCGGGGAACGTACCGAGCGCCTCTTAATGACGGCTAATGAACTAGGCAGCGATCTGCCCTAGTTCTACCAGAAAGAGTACTAGAGAGTGTTTACTGCGTCCTGGACGGTAGTCAGTAGCTTTTGACTCTCCTAGCCTGGTTTTGCGATGCCTCAAAGCGGTTGTGTTATTCCTCGCATTCGCAGCGAAAAAGAACACGGGCCGCGTTGTGTCCGGGAATCGCAGCGAGTCCGATAGCGACTCCACACGGTAGCCTGCTAACAGGCTGGTTTCATGTTCGGCATGCCTGTCTCCAGACGAACGCAAGGCCCGCACAAACAGGTACCCACATGCACGCCCGCAGCGCGGTACGGTTCCAATTGTCGGTCAAGCGTCGAAACCAAGCAGCTGCCCATTGGGCGACAATGTACGACGCAGTTTCCAAGCGTCTTTAGCGCGCGACTCACGGGCACGATGCATTCTTTATCGTTCGCTGATGTACCCTGTCGCTCAATGGAACCGGTAAGCAGTCGACTTAGGATCACCGGAGGGCGAACGGAGTGCAATGCCCTTCAGGGAATCTCTGCATAGTTCAACGCGCCGTCCCCGACAGCCATAAGACGCAGGACGCCTTCTGCACTCAGAATATTGCCTGCAATAAGAAACAGACAGTAAAGAGCGTTGTGATCGAACACCGGTGGAAGCGGACACCGTACATCTTCCTTGTCCAACGTCTGCGACAACTCGCATTTGCCTAACAGCCATGTCCAAATCACTGAACCTACAAGGCAAACCAAGGTTCCCAGGAGCAAAACTGAAGCCCCGTTCCGGCCCCGTATTTTCGGTCGAGCCAGCGCTCGCAGGACACAAGCAGCACCCACGCTGGCCATAGCGCCCTGGCTAACCGCAACAGACACCCGCAGCGAGTCTGTGGACCAGAGGGGCAGAGCCGGTGTCGCGGCACTTACTGCGACATAGAGACGCGCGGTTCCGAACGCGAACACAAACGCAAACAGCACGACCAGAGCTACCCGAACTTCCCGTCTCGCATCCTCTGGAAAAACAACGTGTGCCGCACCAATGATTGCAACAGCGGCGCCCGCCCATATCGCCACAACAGCGATCAGCGCAAAAAGGTCCAGCAGGAACACGCTTCCGCGCAGCAGTGGCGTAACTGCAAGTGCGAGGCCCGCAACCGACTCTGACAGAAAAGCAAGGCCAAAAAAGCGGGCGATTTTCCCGTGTGCGAGCGGCTCCTGCACTGCTGTCTGTGCAATAACTGCAAAGAAGAGAAAAGTCTCAACGGAGAGCAACACCAGCAACACGTGGTAGCTGGCGGTGGTATCCATCTCGCGGGATCGCGTCCGTGCCACTGCTTTTCCTCTCACGCCGCCACGTCCTTTGTAAGTAGGATACGAGTGCAGTATCAAACGCTATGCACGTTGTCAGGTAATCAGGTCAAGACGTATGAAGGTAGCGCGGTGCCTCTGTCACAAAGAAGGAATGAAGACGCTGCTGCCTCGCTCGCTAGAGCGTTCAGCGCTACCGCGTGCACGGCATCGATGACGGGGCACGCACGCAGCGACGCGGCGACGGCGCGCATGCACATTTTTTTTCATTGACAAGACGTTTCCATAGGCCAGCGTTCTCCGATTATGCGCATTTTTCTTTTCTTTTTGGGTTTTTCAGTGCGAGGTGAAGTATCCATCAACCTCCTACTCCCAAGTTACATTACCTATACTTCTTCTCGGATATTCTGGTCGTCTCATATGCCCTATCGGGTGTGTCTAGTACCTACCCTAATCATCCGCCTTTGCGCCTGAACCGCTGGAGCAGATAGTTCATAGAGCTAGAACAGCTTTTCTATACCACAGAGGGCGTCGGCTCGAAGCGTGGTTTACACGACGTAGAATCGGGTCTCGTCGTCAGTTTGTGCTCAGACAGTCTGCGGATGCAGGCTTGCCTTCGCTGCACGACACGCTGGAGAAACTTGGCTGTTAGGATGAATCCTGGGAGCAGCCTCTCTCCTTCGTGATCATGCATGGAATGCGTTGTCGGTTGGCAATGCGGGTTTGTGCTTGACACCCACCACAGTGGGTAGGCGCAGAGAGCGCACTGGGCCCGTGTGCGCATCCGATTCGCTGGACCTTGTGCCTAGAAGGTACGCGCACGCGCATGATGCGTGCGTGCTTGGCACCGAACGCAGTGGCGACGACGACTCCTACAGAGCGCCTCCTCTGGGTCGTTGAGGGCGTCAGATTCCATGCCACACTTGAGACTGGCAGTGC
>Ga0078972_1013806_pt1 | contig 13127 bp, 25 predicted proteins | sample YelNatPaOPGAMG01_FD_67568 | JGI IMG/M metagenome (GOLD analysis project Ga0078972, IMG submission 67568) | Hot spring thermophilic microbial communities from Obsidian Pool, Yellowstone National Park, USA - OP-RAMG-01 (SPADES assembly) (version 2) | ecosystem: Environmental > Aquatic > Thermal...
CTTTACAACGGGAAACTCCTATCTTTAAGAAAACTTTAGAAAAAATGACTCCATTTTTAAAGAAAGCAGGTTATGTAGGATTGTTAGATATAAATTGTATTTATTTTAATGGAACTCCATTCGGACTTGAGTGGACTCCAAGATTTGGAGTTAACGCTTTTTATACGATGATGGAGTTAGTTCAGGATGATATAGGAAAAATTATTTCTGATTGTGCTAAAGGACAACTTACAAAGGTTAATACTAATAAAAGTTTATTCTCTGCCTCTATTCGTTGTTTTATCCCACAAAATAAAAAAATTCCTCATAGATTAGTGCAGAACATTAAAAACTTTAAACATATTCACCCTTTAGATATGATGTTAGATGAGGAAGGAAATTTAGTTTGTGCAGATACAGATTACAATCTTTGTATTATTACCTCTACTGGTTATTCTATTCCTGACGCTTCCGAGAGAGTTTATTATCTTTTGAATAAAGTAGAAAGATTTGGGATAAATGATTTGGAAGTGAGAACTGATTGTGGAAAACAGGCAGAAAAAGATTATGCTCGTCTTCAGTCGTGGGGATTAATCTGATCCAGTGCAACCCGTTGCACTATGTTCCCTGGGGAACATTTTCCCGAGTGGGAGACCAGAGCCAGACTGCTGGGCTGACGGTCTGGGGCATCAAAAATATATCAGCCCAAAAATTTTTTATTTTTACTCTTGACAAAATCAAATTTTTATGCTATACTTTGTGTGTGATGTGAGATGAAACCGATATGTCCAGAATGTGGAAGTCAAAATATACTTTACCGACGGACAACGAATACCTTGTATTGTAGGCGATGTGGATATGAGCGTCCGAGAGGTGAATGGAGAAAAAAAAGGAGGAAAAATGAGTTTTTGGAAACAAAAAGAAAATAAGGTTGAAACAACTTTTTCAACTACTTCTTATTTAAGCCCCCCACCATACTATTTAACTCCTCTTATTTCAAGCGATGATAATACTGATATTCAACCTCACCCAGTATTTTATCAGTGGGTTCAGTGGGTTGGAGAAGCACCTGGAGAAGCACCTGCACAAATAAAAAATGAAACCTTATCTGCTCTCAAGAACGCTATTCACACTATTAAAGAAGAAGCAGTATCAGAAGAAGTCCAAAAATCCATTACCGCAAGAATTGAGCGGTATAAGAAAGTAGGGGCTACTCTGTTGGCTCAAGTTTTGGAAAATGAACTTAAAGCAAGAATTAAATTAGCCCGAATTAAAGAATGGGATTACAAAGTTTTGCCATATGAAGCAATTAAAAAATATGATAATAAAATAGTCAATGGATACTATATGCGAGTGCATATTGACCCATTAGAAAGATATTGTGGTTCGCCATCTTTTTCTCCTAATGGAACAATTATAGATAAAAATGCAGTTAAATTTATTCCTGACGAAGTTCTAACCAAACTTGAAGAGGCTCAAAGCAGACAAATCTTTGATGAGTATTATGTTTTATGGATTGAAAAAGTAAAAGACCCCCTATTGTTAGGAAAAATCAAAGAATTACCTGATTACTTTTTGATTGCAGAATGGGGCGAAGATGTTAAATTTGAAGATTTTTTTAAAAAAGAAAAATAAGCATATACATTATCATTTGACATCCGATTGTAAATTTGCTTTAGTATGTAATAAATGTTGTAGTTGTTGTAAGAAAGATAAAAATGCAAAGACTAATTAAAATCATTTTTATAATTTCTTTAACTCTTATTTTATGCAAATTCGCTTTTGCGTGGGGAACTTATAAACTTTGCTGTTATACAAATCTGTTCGGTTATCAGGAATGTTGTTGGATTCCATCGTATAGTTTCTGTAATGAATTAGCATGTAGATATTAAAAACTTATTTAACTATGGAGATGTAAATGATAGCAAATCTCCCTATTGATTATCAAAATCTCTACTCCACAAAAGACCTCTTTGAAGCTTCCTTCCTTTATGCTGTTGGTTGTAAATTTGTAGGCTTGAAGACCGAAGATAAGCGTATCTATTATTTTCTCTTTGAAAACAAAAATGAATGTGAAAAATTAATTGTAAATTTTTGGAACAAATCTGCTCAAGTCTCCGCAAAAGAATATGCTGATGCCATACGAACTTTAAAAGATATGATATATAAGGAAAGAAAATGAAAATAATAAAGTTTAAATTAAAAAGTTTATGTCCTCTCTTAATGGATAGATTTGTGGATATTCCTTGTAAAACTACTGAAGATTATAAAAAAGCAGCTGAAAAAAAAGTTTATAGAGATGAAAAAGGATATTTAGCAATTGAGGCAAAAGCAATAAAAGCAGTTATCAGGGAAGCTGCTTCCGATTTAGGAAAAAAGACTGAAGCAAGAAAAAGAAGAGATGAAATTAAAGCTTGTTTATTTGTTAGCCCTCCTTTTTTATCAATGAAAAAAAAGGATTTTGATGGCATCGCAGAGCATATTGTAACCAGAGGAAAAGGAGAAAAAGTTACACGAGTAATTACTTATAGACCACAAATAAACGAATGGGAAGTAGAAGGTATTATTGAAATAACAGGTAGTTTAACTCCCGAATTTGTTAAACAAGCATTAGAATATGGTGGAATTAGAAAAGGTTTATATGGATTTCGTCCTGAATATGGAAGATTTGAAGTTATAAAATGGGAGGTAAAAGATGGAAGATAAAATATTAAAAGAAAAAAAAGAAATTCAAGAGTTAGGACTAAAAGCAATCAAAGAATATTTCCAAGTTGATGTTTATTCTTTAGATAAAGATTTTTTAGAAGAATTACATAAAAAAGCCCGTATTGCTATGCAATTTGAAAAAGAGATGAATTTATCATCTCGGGCTGTGGAGATGAATTATTTACGTGTATTTAAAATGATTGCAGAAGACAAAAAAGAAATAAAGAAACTTATTAAGAAACATATGCCAAAATATTTATAGTGAGTAAAGTAAGGTGGGGTGACGTAATGTTAAGTTAGGTATGGTGAGGTTAGATTAGGTGAGGTTTGGTTGGGTATAAAATTTTAGATAAAATTACTAAAATGAAATATAAAATCTGGGCTATATCTACAAATATTAAAGGACTTAAAAAGAGACATAAAGAACATTTAGCTTGGGTAGTAAAAAATCATCTTTTGAGGCATTTTAGATATAGAAAAGGTTGCCTTGCTTTATTAGTTATTTATACAAAAAACAAAAAAACTTTAAATGAAATTGCTAAAAAATTATAAAGGAGGTGAAAATGGTAAAAATAATAGTTAGTATTCAAATAACTAAACCTGGAAAGGAATTTAAAATAGAAGAAAATGAAACTAAAAAAGAATTTGAAATAGATGAAAATGAAATCAAAGATGATATAGTATTATTAGATAAAATTCTTGACATCCTTTATGAAATTACTAACAAAAGAATATTACAAAATTTTAGAACAATTTTCGGATGAATAAAATAGGAGGCAAAATGGAAAAAACAAAATCTATCTCCAAACATCTTCCTGATTGGCTTAAAAACTTAATTGAAGATTTAAGAGATATCCTTACTGAGAGCGTCTTTGAAATGCGTGCAAGAGTAATTGAAACTAAGTGGCACATCGGAGATAGACTTTTACAGGAAGAAGGGAAGTTAACAAAAGAAGTAGTGCAACGGGTTGCACTGGAACTAAAAGTCTCTGAGCGTGATTTACAATACTGCCTTGCATTCAGAAGAAAATTCCCTTCTTTACAAGAAATGTGGTCTCGTCTCCCTGAAGGAAAGAACATCTCTTGGCATAAATTAGTGAATGAATACATAGACTTTGAAATTCCCAAACCTATCCCGCATATTGAAGAAAAAATTGACGAATGGGGGCTCACCGATTGGTGGAAAGAGCAAGACAACCTACAGGTCTTAAGAATCAAAGCAAGAAGTGATGATTTTGCGTTGATTGTAAGGAAGGCAAAAATTTCTAAAGAAGAAAAAGATAAATTTAAAGTTCCTCTACAAAGACAACTTCAGGAACTTTGCAATTATTATATTGAGTTAAAAGGATGGGATAAATCTACATTAGTGCGTTCTGATTATGGACGGATTTTTAAAGCTTTGAAAGTCCTCTTAGAAAAAGCAAAGTATGATAGCCAAAAAGTAAAAGATATAATGTTTTGGGTTGCAAAACAAAAATATCCTGATTGGACTTTAGAGACTTGTATAAAAAAATACGCTGATGCATTCAGAAAAATATAAGGAGGTATAAATGACAATTCAAGAAGCCTATGATACTATCAAAGCAATTCCCCTAAATGAGGGATGGAAAAGATATAATACTCTTTTACGCTTAATTATGGAAGGAAAAATTGATAGTAATACTTTAGAAAAAGTCTGCTATCTCTGGACTTTAGAAATTGGAGAAGATTACTATAAAGAGAAACCTTTACCTGAGAAACCTTATAGTGTGGTTAAATATGAAGAACTAAAAAATATTCAGACTCCGATTGCACAGGAAAGAGCAAAAGAATATTACAATATGCCTGAAGTAAAAGGTTATTATGAGACAGTCAAAAAAATTAAAAGGGAGAACTCCGCAAATAAGGAGTGGTATATGAAGGCAAAAGCGTGGTATGAAATCTACAAAAAGGAGGTAGAAAATGGGAATAAGAGTATCTGAGCTTTCAAATTATGTAGTGCCTGGGGTAGATGTAGTAAGCGGTGATGTTATAATATTTGTGGATGCAGGACAGATAAAAGTTTACGATGATGGGACAAAAAGATTACAAATACAAGTAGAGTTAGTAGATGGAAGGAGAAAGTTGCTTAGTTTAAACAATACTTCTATTAAAAACTTGGCTTCTAAATATGGGGATGATACTTCAGCGTGGGTAGGTAAATCTGCTATCGTGACGATTTCAGAACAGAATGTAAGAGGAAATATGAAAAAAGTTATCTATTTAACTCCAGCAATATAAAAAGAAACCTGCGGGTCTGTGAAGGTCTGGCGAAACCTTTGAACGCTTAACGAACGAGGCAGAGCGAAAGAATATCAAACTATGAAAACTCCAAAAGATGGGAGATGGGCATAGACAAGGATTTACCTATTAATCAGATAATCTGTGGAGATTGTTTAGAGGTATTAAAGAGTTTTCCTGATGAAAGTATAGATTTGATAATTGCCGACCCTCCTTATATGATAAGTCAACCAAGTAAAAAAATAAGTAGAAAATCTTTAAGTGCTAAATCTTGGAAAAGAAATATGGATATAAGATTAGATTTTGGAGAATGGGATTATTTTAAAGATGAAACAGAATATAAAAATTTTACAGAGAATTGGTTTAGAGAATGTATTAGAGTTTTAAAATCTAAATCTTGGATATATATCTTTTTTAATAAACATAAAATGGGATATTTGGATTTAGAACTTGCACCTAAATATAAAATAAAACCAAGAACAATTTTTACTTGGTTAAAATCTAATCCTTATCCATCTTTTAAAAAAGTAAATTGGCTTTCTGCTTCTGAATTCATCTGGGTGGGGAGCAAAGGAGCATGTAAATTAAAAAATTTTCTAAATCAAAATGAGATGTTTAATTATATGATTACCCCTAATAAATCTATTTATGGACAAACCAACCATCCCACTGAAAAACCAATTTCTTTAATAGCAAAATTTATACAAACAAGTTCAAATAAAGATGATATTGTTTTAGACCCCTTTGCTGGAAGCGGAACTACAGGTATAGCGTGTAAGAAAACAGGCAGAAATTATATCTTAATAGAAAAAGACCCTGAATATGTAGAAATAGCAAAACGAAGGATAGAGGAGGTGTAAAATGGATAAAACAGACGGAGTGTTAATAAAACTTGACCCTTCAAAAAAGCATATCTTTATCATAGACCCTACTTCTCCACTTGTGGATTGTATTGAATGGATTAAAAAATTAGACGATGGAATGATTTTATTCATCAATCCACAGGACATAAAAATTATTGAGACTGAAAATGAAATACATATAAAACTTATAACTGGAAATGAAATACATATAAAACTTATAAAGGAGGCAATAAATGTATAATTTTCTTTATGGATTTATGTGGGGATTAGGATTTTGGATAAGTTTGGTAGTTGTATTAGGGATTTCTTTATTAATCGCAATTTTCTTGGGAGCAGTAAGTAAATTATGAAAAGCACTCCCTATCAAATTGGTTATTACTACGAACGCCGAGCAATGAAATATCTTGAAAAAGAAGGCTATGGAAGTATTTCATCTCGGGGTTCGCATAAGATTGATATAATTGCTTGGCTTAAAACAAATATAATAGAGTGTATTCGGGAGCGTCCTTTAATTCTGTTTGTTTTTTTAAAAAAAGGAAGCCCACGAAAATTACCAAAAGAAGAAATGGATTATATTAAACGAATACGCAAAGAAACGCCTGCCTGTATTCAGGTGGAGACTTGGTTTTGGAAAGAGTATGCAAGAGAACCTATTCGGTTTGTTATAAAAGATATGGAATGAAAAGGAGGATGGAGATGAAAAAAAGAAAATGTAAATTTCCAGGCTGTATTACTCGCTTATCAGAATATAATTCACATCCAGATTTTTGTTTTCACCATCAGACTTTACTTGAACAAAACGATGTAAAATATCGACGCTACAGAAATAAAATTAATTTTTATCAAGGAAGAAAAAAATTAACAGAAAAAGAATTAAAAGAATTGAAGAAATTACCATTTCTTTCAACAGAACCCTTATTAGAATGAAAGACAATTCAATATTTAATCCAGTTGAGCAATATATTTCTAAACTTCAGGATAAATATGATATTCCTACTGCGTTTTATCCTTCTTCTGCTTCCTGTGAGGTTGATGGTAAAATAATAGGGGGTTGGGATTGCTGTTTAAGAGCACAATACTACAAATGGAAAGGAATAAAACCAACTAATAAAATTGTCTATAGAAGTTGGTTAGCAACAAGATTGGGGACTGCTTATGAAGAAGCGTTTTTAGATGCATACGAAGAGCAAGGATTATTAAAAGGTAGAAATATTCCTTTTTTTGTAGAGATTATGGGAATACCTATTTCAGGAAAGATTGATGGCTTAACAAAGAAAAATGAATTGATAGAAGTGAAATCTGCTTACGGAATTGCTTTTGCTCGCAGTCTTGAAGAAGACCCAAAGATAGAAAACTTACCTCAAATTTTAGTTTATCTCGCTTGTTTAGGATTAAAGACTTGTATTCTCCCTTACGGGTCAAGAGATGAGAGCGGATTTAGAGCGGGTTTTCGGATTACAAAGCAGGAGATAGAAGCAAAAGGAATATATTTTATTAAAATTATTAAGCGTTGGAAAATACTCCAGATGCATTTAGAGACTAATATCATACCTGAAAGAGATTTTGATTTATTTAGTGATTGGCATTGTTCATATTGCCCGTTTTTAAGACCTGGAGAGGACCAAAGAGGTTGCTATACTCAAAAAGAGATTGATGAATACTTTGAGAAAAAAAAGTTTAAAAAATAAGTTTTTGCTGTTATAATAATAATGGAGATGAAGATGAAAATGAGAAAGGAGGGATGGATATGGAAAGATTGGAGTTCCCACACTTATCAGAAGACCTTTCTAAAATTAAACTTCCTGCCCGAGTAGAAGCCAAACTTGATGGAGAAGCAAACCTTTGGGATGGAGAAAAACTAATTAACCGATATGGAACGATTAGATACCTCAATTTTAACCTGCCAAAAGACCTTAAAATTGTAGGTGAACTTTACTATGGAGATGGCAAATCTAATTTTTATCAAGCCTTACCTCATTTAAAAAATAACTCTTTAGATTTAAAATTTCAGCCTTTTGGATTATGGGAAACTGACTTATCTTATTACGAGCAATTAAAAATTCTTTCTTTTTTAGGAGAACCTTTAGGTTATACTGCGTATTCTACAAAAGAGATTGATTATTATGCAAAAAAATTTATTAAAGAAGGATATGAAGGAGTGGTGGTAAAGCCTTTGATGAGCAAAACTCCGTATAGTTGGATAAAGATAAAGAAAGACCATACAATAGATTTATTAATTTTAGGAATACGCAAAAATAAATATTCAGTAGCAGTAGGGATAAATAATCAAGTTTTGGGACACTGCACGCTGGTTGGATGGGATGAGATATATGAAAAAATAAAAGATTTACCGATTGTAAGTGAAGATAAAGAAAACTTTTATTTTGAGAGTGATGTTATAGTAGAAGTGGAGTATTTGGGGATAATCAAAAATGGAAAAATAAGTTTAAGAAGTCCAAGAATTAAAAGGATAAGAGAGGATTTAAGAAAGGAGGATTTATGTTTGGATTGTGTTTTCTGATTGGACTGATGCTCTACCTTCTTTTTGCGGATGTTATAATATTAGTGAGGAAAGAAAAAGAGAGGAGGTGAAAGATGGACAGAGAAGAATACCTAAAAGAAAAAGCAAGAAAGGATTTTGAGGAGGAGATGAAAGCACAAATAAAAGAGGAAGCGGACGCAGGGATAAATCCGCAGTGTAAAAGATGTAGATTTTTAGACTACAACGAGGAAGAGAAAGTGTATTGGTGTGCGTATGATGACCCGCAAGGAGAACATTTTTTCTCATATCAGGTTATTTTTGAAAAAGAAGATTGCCCTGCATTTTGGGACAAAAAGGAGGTGAAAGATGGGGATGATGAAGGAACTTGAAATTTTGATTTGGCAATATGCTGAAAATCCTGATGAGTATAGAGCCTTGAAAAGCGAAATTGAGGAGTATCTACACGGCGGGAATTTAGATACTCCGAAAGCAAAATATATTATCCATTTAATTGAAGAAACCGCAAGGAGGTGAAAAATGGATATTGTAGATATTATTTTGGAAAGACTTTCTACAATTCGCAAAGGATTGGAAATTCAACTCAACCAGATGGCAAGAGAAATAGACAATATCAAGTCAGATTTAGAGGAAATACAATCTGCTTTTGATGAGTTAAAGGAGGTGATTAGAGATGAAAAGCGTTAAAGATATTGTTAAAAAAGAAACAGGTTATAAAGGAGAATTAGAGTTTTCTCTTGAGGATTTGAAAGTGAGTGTGCCAATTAGATATAAAAGATTGACTTCTAAAGATATAACTAATCCTATAATTTTTAAAGATGAGAAAGGTGATGAGGTAATAAGAAAATTCATCGGTGAACCAAAGCATTTAGAATGGAGAAAAGTAAACAATCCTGACCAGCAAGCAGAGGGAGAAATCTCCGCTTATCAAGTTGTTAATGGAAAAGAAAAAAAGATTAAACCTTTTGAGCGCACAGAAAGTTTTGAAATTAAAAAGATTATGCCCAGAGATTTTAAAGAAAACTTTTTGATTGAAAAAACTTATGAAATTTGGAGTGAAGATGAGAGCGAACTTTTTAAAATTGCTGATTATCTTTACAAGAAAGATGCGGTTGGGCTATGCGTAGTGAACATAGCCAAAGGATATGATACCCAATACTTAGGCATAATTGAGCCAAGATTTATAGAGAACAAGTTTGGAATTTTGCTATTTCTGACCAAAAAACAACTACTTTTTGAGCATCTTGCGGAGATTGGGGTGGAGATGAAGAAGATTGAGAAACCAGAACAATTAGAAATAGTTAAGGAACTTGGGCTTTAGCCAGTGCAACGGGTTGCGGTGTTATACCGAAAAATCGGTATGCCGAGTTATTCGGCATAATATTAGTGAAAGGAGGTGAAAGATGAGTATTCTAAATCTACCCTCTTTTAAAAAGTTGGAACAATACATATTTGATAAAGGGGATGTTGAGTTATGTAAACTTCTTTTTAACGTTGTGGATGAGGTTTTAGAATATTATCAAAAAGAGATGTTAAAACTGGTTGAAGAGATGGAAAAAAGCATCCCGAAAAATCGGGATGCCGAATAATTCGGCATACAAAAGGAGGGCTAAATGGTATATTTAGTTTGGAAAGAGGAGTTAGAAAAATTAGTGAAAGGTGAAATTAAAATTGAAGATTTGATTACTCCTGAACGGATAGTATTAATTAGTTGGACAGGCGAGGACATTAAAAATATGCTAAAAGATACAAAAACAGATAAAAGTTTAGAGGATATTATATGTGAAATAAAAGATATGCTGGATAATTGCGATTGTGCGGACTGTATTGAATGTGCTTTAGATGTTGTATTGGAAAAATGAGAAGATTTTAAAGTTGATGTTATAATAGTAGTGGAGAAAAAAAAGGAGGTGGAAGATGAGGATATATCTGAACGGGAAAGAGGGGAAACCTCATTTTATCCTTAAATACGAGGAGGGAGAATGGGAACAAATCGAAAGAAAACTAAAAGAAATAGGGTTGACTAAAACAAAAATAACTAACCTATGGGGGGTAGGAATAGAAGCGGAAGCGTATCGGGAAACTAACGAAGAGATGTTAAACTATGTGCGGAGAACTTTAAATTGCAAAGATGAGTGGAAGGATAATTTAAACTATCCATTTATATCCCAATCTGGGGTAGTAAATATCGCTATTTTTAGAATTATCCCTATAGATGGAAAGGTAGAAGCGCCACTACCGAAATTTCTGACTATTCAAGAGTTTAACCATATTGTTGAAGATATAAAAAGATGTTTAGAGGTATTATTAAACTTGGTGATTGAAGGGAAGGTGGAAATAAGACTATGAAAAACTTTATACAATCTATAGGCATAGAAGTTGAATGCGGGATAAATAGAGAAGAATATTATGAATTGGAAAAATTTGCAGAGGGCAATTCTCATATTTCGTTAGGCTCAGATGCGAGTGTTTGTGTGGAAGGGTATGACTATCGGAATGTAGAAGTGCGTTATTGGGATACTTCTTTAAAAAAGGTTAAAGAATTTGTAAAATATCTCTGGAAAGAAGGAAAAATTAAACAAAACGAAACTTGCGGAAATCATATTCATTTGCGTTTAACGGATAACACTTTGCTGACGGGGATATTCAGTTATAGAACTTTTTGGGATGCATTTAAAAGACAATACAAAAAAACTTTTGGAACTAAAAAATATCTGAGTAGATTTTATAATAGATATTGTATAGCAAGATACAATCCTGATTGTGTGATTAAACAATTACGTGGAGATTGGGGGGCAAGGTATCGGGCTATCAATTTAACTGCTTTACGGGCACATAATACAATTGAAATTAGGCTTATGCCGTATGCGGAGAGTATGATGGAACATTTACAACAAATTGATTGGGTATATAATACAGTTAACAAAATTCTAAACAAATTTATTAAAAAAAATATATACTCTCAACAAATACGGGTTTATGCTGAAAAGAGTTTAGAACGAATAGAAATCCAAAGAGATAAAATCATTGAAAGAGTAGACATTAACAAGGAGGTGTTAAAATGTGCGTGATTGCAGTTTGTGAAAAAAGGCATTTAACAGAAAAAGAGATTACAGATATGTGGGCTTCAAATTCATCAGGTGCAGGGGTGGGCTGGTTTGAAGGGAAAATAAATTGCTTTAAGAAAGGGATTATGAAGTTAAAAGAATTAAAAGAACTACTTTTAGGCGGGAAAATACCTTTACCTTGTGTAGTGCATTTTAGACTTGCTTCATCGGGGAAGATTTGTCGGGAGTTAACGCATCCCTTTATCATTTCAAAAACTTCGGAACTTTTGACAGAAGGGAAAACGCAACAAAAACTACTCTTTCATAACGGGCATTGGGTAGGGGCACAAGACAAATATATAGAAGTTATTATCAGGAAAGACTTAAAGGTAGCAAAGGGGGAGTTTTCGGATACTCGCATTATCGCAATTATGGCGTCTATATATGGGTTAAACTTCTTAAGACTTATAAATGATAAATTCGTCGTGATGAACAGGGGAAAAATTATTTATTTCGGGCAATTCGTCAAGAAAGATGGGATTGTAGTTTCAAATGATTATTGGGATAAAAGGTTTGGTTATTACAATTATGGCGGATACATTTATACTAAGGGAGATTATGAGGATGTGGTAGAGGGAGTGTTATAATGGCGTAAAGGATTTATTTATAGAATAGAGCGTAGGGAATAGCGTAGGGAATAAGGAATAGTATTAAAATTATTAAAAAAGGAGTTTTAAGAATAGTAAGTACTTAAACGGGCTGATGTTATAATAGTAGTGGGAGGCAAAAGGCTTACGATTGGCTTACAAAGTAGTTCTTTTTGATGGAAAATGGAAAGGGGGGTAGGTTCTTAAACATAGAGAACCTCCTAAACAGGTAAACCCGTAAAGGTTTACCTGTTTTTTTATGTCTTCTTAACCTATCTTATCCAGCACCAGAGCACACCAGAGCAGGAATACAGCACACCAGAACGGAAACACACCAAAACAGGAATACATCACATCAGAACCAGAGCATAAGCAAAACAGGAATATAACACACCAGAACAAGAAAACCCAGAACCAGAGCACTACAGAGCAGGAATACAGAACACTACAGCACACCAGAACGGAAGCACACTACAGCAATAGAACGGGATAATAGGATGTCCTTTTAATAAAGGGTATTCTTTTATTTTAGGGATATTCTTTTATTTTTTAAGATGGGAGGGATGCACGGATACCCCCTATATGCATCCATCGGGGGGTGGGGTGAAATAATAATCTCTGCTCCCTCAACACAGCCCTTCCAAGCTCAGTGCAACGGGTTGCACCAGAAATCTTGTGTCTTTGTGTCTTGTGTCTTGTTAATAACTTGTTAATATCTTGACAAATTAAGATTTTATGCTATAATTATGTAATGAAAGAGCAAAAGTATGCACAGCTCTGCTCAACCTGTAGCAGAAGCTGTAAACAATACTCTTTTATTAAAGTTATTATCTGTCCTATATATCAACCTAAGAGGCTGTATCCCCAAATATCTGGGGAAACCAGCACTAAGAGAGAGGTTGAAAAAATGTCTACTATTACTTAATGCCATCTTTTAAGCGTTCTCTAAGCGACCGAAAGAAAAAGCACATCGCTGTTTGTCCCATCTGTCAGCATCCTTTAAAAAAAGAAATAGAAGAAGATTATCTTCACTGCGTTCCCTTTAGACACATCAGAAAAGTTTACGGAATTCATTCTGACCGTATTATCATCTCACACGCCCGATTCTTTGGTTTAGAGGAAAAAA
>Ga0078972_1013807_pt1 | contig 13124 bp, 18 predicted proteins | sample YelNatPaOPGAMG01_FD_67568 | JGI IMG/M metagenome (GOLD analysis project Ga0078972, IMG submission 67568) | Hot spring thermophilic microbial communities from Obsidian Pool, Yellowstone National Park, USA - OP-RAMG-01 (SPADES assembly) (version 2) | ecosystem: Environmental > Aquatic > Thermal...
AAAGATCTCCACGAACACTCGTTCTAGACGGCAAAAGTTAAAAATTTTTTCTAAATACAGGGTGGCTAGGATAGTGGGGAATAGGTCAAAGTTTGGCCTTTTTGCTTACTCTTTAATAATTCCAACCACTTAGACCAGTTGAAGCTTGCATTGAAGCACTAGCAAACAGCAATTGTTAAGCTTTTCTAGCGACTAAGCTTCAAAGTTGTCATAGTTTGCTTTTCCTAGTCGTTGTTTTTCCGCTGCTTGCGTTTAAGCTTAGGGCTTGCTTTTTGGCTATTCAATCAAGCTTAGTGGTTGCGTTTTTAACCATTCGGCTTTTCTTGGGTATTGTGTCTAAGGCCTACGAGAAAGCCTAGCTAGTGCTTTGATAGCTCTTTCTTGGCATGCTGCTAGGTTTTTCTTTCCTTTGCTCTTAGGATTGATCAAGCGATTGTTTGCTTTTTGCGAATAGTAACGATTATCGGCCGTTTGCTTACTTGTCGTTAAGTAAGCTTGCTTTTTGCAATTGCTAATCATTGCCAAGCATTCGCCTTGTTTGTATCTTGCTTGTCGTATCGATAACGGCAATCATTATCAAGCATCATACGAACCTTACTTACCGCCCGTTAAGTTTTATTGGGCAACGTTACTTCTATTCCCTTGGGTGAATGAACGGCCATTCACATAGTGACTACTCGGCCATTTCTATGACTTACTGAACGGTCATTCACATAATGCGCACTACGTCAACGGGACTGCTGGCCTGCTGCTGCCGGGTGCCACATCATCCCTCCCCCCACCCCTAAAATTTCCCTTGCTTTTTTCTTTTTTTCTGTTTAGAGTGGTTGTGCGCTTAACAATATACATGTTTTTCTCCTATTTGCCCGATAGGTGGCTTGGTGGGCTCTTTCCTATCGGGCTTTTCTTTTAGCCTGCACTTTTTTCTTGCTTTTTTCTTTTTTTTTCTGTTATTGTTATCTTGGACTAGTATAGGAGGTGCATATGTATATAATCGTAAAAGGCAAGCGATCTCCATTACAAGAGCGGATGTTAGAGCAGTGCGAGGAAGGCAGGTATCAGGCTAAGCAGAATCAGAGGCTAATGTCTGTTCCTAGCTACATAGACACATCGGACGTTCAATCTCTTCTTAGCAAGGAAAGTTATGTAGAGGATTTTTCTGGCATAGCGGATGTATTTAAGTCTAATCCTTTGCAGTATGAAGCTGTTGGCAAGTCTGGGATTAAGAAGGGGCAGATATAAAAGAAAGGGCAGATGTAATGAAGAAGTCTGAGGAAGAGCTAAGGGAGATAGTATCCACCTGCATAGCCAGGCGTCCTGCTCTAGTTGACAGATACTTACGTGTTTTAGAGTCGTTTGTAGACATACGGACTTCCAAGAATGTTCTCCGCAGGTATATCAATCTAATCTCTTCTTTGATTTATCGTTCTGACAATGTTATTTTTGAGCTCCAACCAGACGTATCGGATGCTCTACTAAAGGAAGTGCAGAATGGCTTTTACAGAGAGGGTATAGATGTTGTCTTGTATGACTTAGCCAAGCTAGCTGAGCTTTGGGGTTTTATTGGTCTAAGGGTAGAACCTCGCAGGGATGGCGTAAAATTCCGTCCAGTTTTCCCTTTTGATATTCTCTTTTATTATCCCGACCTGGAGATGGACGACGACTCACAAATACTTGTTTATGTGCTCCGTATGGGCAGAGACGAGTATGAGAAGCGGTTCGGCAAAGTATCTATTCCGGACAGGACAGTTTCTCCTTTTAGCAGATTTTTCGATGTAATCAGTTCCACAGAGGAGCTCACACGGGTTGTAGATCTGAATCCGAACGAGTATTATGAGGTCTATGAGGTCTGGTATAAAGACCCAGGAGAAGGCTCGTGCTATGTGGCCACACTGGGTTTAGATTATACCATTCGTGACCATTTCAAATCTCCATTCGTATCTGATCATCCTTTTTCCTTCTACGTCCCATCTTACCTTCCTGGGAACATTTATGGTTTTGTAAACGGCGAGCAGTGCATACCTGCTCAGGAAGGGATAAATGACATAGAAGAGCAACTTCCCTCTTTGGTAGAGAGACTAGCATATCCTCCGGTTATTCTGAAGTCTTTCCAAGGTCTTCTAACCAGGGAAGATGTAGTAAACGAGCTCCGCAAGCCTTCTGGCGTAGTGCTTGTAGATAGTCCAGATATGGCTGTAGAGGAGGTTATTCCTAAGATAGACCCAGGTGTTCTTTCTACCTTATCTGATCGATATGAGAGGAACATTCTGGATACTATTGGCATATCGGAAGTCATGCTGGGTCATAGTGCTAAGAATGTAAGGTCTTACACACATGCTCTCTTAGCATCTCAATTTTCCTCTTCGGAAGTAATCGTTCGTGCACTCAAGTTTGAGCAGTTCATCGAGCGAGTAATGACTCTGTATGCGATGTATAAGGTATTGTGCACAGATAGGTTTCCTCTTCTAGCTAAGACGCCTCTCAGGGTAGAGGTATACGCACATACCACATCTCCTGTCCTTTTGCAGAACTTTACTACGCTTGTCTTAGAGTTAAACGCACGTGGGCTCATACCACCAGAGGTAGCGATAGAGTTGCTACCTATTCCGCACAAAGACAGGATAAAGGTTATTATACAGAGAGCAAGGGAGGCGGCACTTGTTCAGGAAGCCAAAGAGCAAGAGAAAGGAAAGTAATGGAGGGAGTCTCTTGAGTGGGAATCCTATTGTAGTTTATAGCAATATTAACACGATAGATGTAGGTCAAGCTGCAGGTGTATTTGTTCGCACATCCGATAATCCGAACATACCAAATCCTGTTAAAGACAACATTGTAAATATCTTCTCGGACATAGACGATCACAATGGTAGGCAGTATATCTGGGGAGCAAATTTCGTAGTTACATCCGATGCTGGCGGAAAGGTTTGTATAGCTCTAGAGTTAGATGCCAATACAACCAGGGTTGGTGTAAAGCCTGCGAGGACAGAGATTCCTGATCCTTTTGTGTGCGGCTTGCACATTTGCACTGCTACGAATGATGCAGCCAAGCCGTGTAGTTGTGCTATACATGTAATGGGCTATTGGCAGGATGGGATAGATCTCTCAGACTTTTGCAAAGCAGGCATTTATTTCTCTCAGAAGCTCATACGGGCTTATGTAGAGTCCATTATTGATATGTCTTGGTTCGATGCTGAACACGACATAGGGTGCAGTAAGGGAGCGATTGTTCTTCCTGCTCCTGGCACTCAGATGTCTTCTGTCATCCAGTGGACGCCAACCCAATATGGTGGTTATGGGAAGGAATCTTTTGTAGGTGTTCTCACATGTTCTACCAATCCACCTGATACTGGGAAGTTTGCTATTGTAGGTAGGTATGTTGATAAGAGCTACAGAAGGGTAGATGTGTATGATCGGCTGTTTGTATCTGGCAGAGATATTCTTGGCGAATTAGATGAGATAAGGCGAAAGCTCGGGATATGAGTAAGAAGCAATGGGAGTCTAAAAATTTTGATGGCATAGAGAGTCCTCTTGGATACACTATCAGGCAGGCTAAGTGGGCAGATCGTCCTATATGGACTCAATACACTACTTGGTGGAAAGAGACTTCCTTTAATGTAGGATTCTATTTAGACTACCCGTTTTTATGGTATATGATTCTGTGGCTTCCAGATCCGAATGATGTGTCTAAGAAGAATGTTTTTGTATTGTCTGGCAGTATAGACAGTATGGGTCTTACTTATAGGTCGAGTCCTGATATTGTTGTTGATGGTGGGTTATCTGCGGATGTTGTTCCTCCTACCAGCTATGTTCCTCCCTCTGCTGTAGCTTCTTTTTCTGGTAGTGATGGAATTCTTGATTATGTATCTAGTGTCATAGGAACATTCTCTCGTGATGTTGTATCAGAGCTGTCTATCTCAGCTGATCAGAGAGTGAGATTATCTATCTTCTGTATGGCGTCTGGTGGTGTGTCTATCGTAGATTCTAAGTTTGTTGGTGCCACATTTGGGTGCTCTTCTACTCGGCCTATTCGGCTCTATGGCTCTTTCGTTAGTGGAAACATCAGGGACTTATCGATTCCTGGTCGTGTTATCATAGAGACAGAGCATACTGTGTTTATTCCTCTTGGTTATAGCTATATGCTTTGTGACAGCAACCAGAATACCTTTGCATTCAATCTAGGCAATATACTGTGTGAACTAATGTCGCTTGATACAAGATGTAGCGCTAGTGGTGTCATTGGTCTTGGTGGAGCTGTTACTAGCACTAGGTTGTCTCTCTCTAATGTTAGTGCTGTGAATGTCGGTGGCATCTTCACTAACAGTGGAGTGCTTAGTTACTCCATCTCTTCGGAAGTGAATCTGTCTGGTTCGGTTCTGTATAACTTCCCAGAATATAGTTGTTTGTTCTGCGACAGTAGTGGTCAGAATATTTTCGGTTTGTGTTCTGGCGATAATCTCTTTACTTTCCTAATTACGCATGTTATTTATTCCTCTGTAGCTTTGTTGAGTTTACAGGCGGAGCTAGTCCATGCTGCTATTAAGTATTCTAGTGAGAATGCTGTGGTTGTATCTGGTGATGTCATTCTACCAAGACAGACATTTATGTTGTCCGATAGCAATCAGAACACTTATGGCCTTGTTTATAATGGTGAACTATATATTTTAGAGGAGGCTTAGAATTATGTTAGTTATTACAAAAGCAGTATCCGATGCGATTATAGATGATTTAAATGGTGTTGTATCTGTCGGTTTGGGGTATAACGGGAGTGAAGTTGTTGGTGGTGGATATTCTCGTGTGAATGTAGGTTCTAACTTGTTCTCATACACTTCTGATGATGCTACTTATTATTACTATTCAAACTCTTCTGCGATTACGTTTCCTACTGCGACAGGAAGCTGGGGGAATATAAATGAGATCTACTTCATCAATTCTAGTGGGAGCGTTGTTTACACATTTGTTTTAGACTCTGCTATCTCCATAATTAACGGAATAACATTCTCAATCAATCAAGGTGGTCTTGTTCTAAAAGTGAAGAAATCTGGTTAGGAGGTATGATGTATGGGCTGGTATAGTAGTCCATTTAATTATGATGGCACAAGCCCCACTCAAGTTAGGGACGATTTACAGAAGGCTAATGAGAACTTTACGGCATTATCTGATGTGTTCGAGAACGGGACTCCGCTCTCAGGCAAGATCAAGTCTAGTTATATACAAGGTGGTGTGGTTCCAACTGTAGATATATTGAACGTCAAGAAGATCAACGTTAACGCAGACACAGGACAAGATTATGGAATAAGTTTTCGTGGGTCAAATGGATTTTCTCAAGGTTGTATTCTTATGCCCAAATCTGGCAATGGGAGCCAGATTACATGGGGAGATCCTGCAGATGCTAACTCCCTTATAGGGATGCAAGCCTCTACTGGTAGATTTGTAATCATTGGCCATCCTAATAGTAGCGGAGTGAACGAAGTCTACATACAAGATAAAGTTGTGGTGGCAGCAAGGTCTGGGCAGGATAGTGCAATAGATCTACGTAATTCTAGTGGCTTTTCCGAATCTGCTATTCTTATGCCAAATCAGCCTAGTAATGGCTCCTACATATCATGGAATCCGTTTCCTATAGCAAATAATAGCTTTGGACTAATCGGCATACAGGCTTCGTCCAAGAATTTTGTAATCAGAGGTCTACCTCCGTGGAACAACAATACTAGCTCTTATGATCCTACTGGTACAGCTACTGTTTATATGAGCGACAACTTAGATGTTAGCGGCAATCTGGTTGTCCATGGCAATATTGTTGGCAATGTCACTTACAATGTGCCTGATACCATAAGTCTTAAGAAGATAACGCTAAATGCTGATTCTGGGCAGGATTATGGAATAAGATTCAACAACTCTGGAAATTTTGCTCAATCTGCAATTATATTACCTGTTGGTGTGGGTGGTAGCACTATAGCGTGGGTTCCTGCATACCAGGGCACAAATCCGTGGGGGGTTGATTCTCTAATAGGAGTCAACACCTCTGGTCAGTTCCGTATTCGTGGTAGAGGGGATTCTTCTGGCAATAATAGGATTGTCTATATCGACGATGATGTTAATATTAGCCGTGATCTTATTGTAGGTAGGAATACTACCATTGCTGGCAATTTAACCGTTACTGGAACGATAAATGGTGGTGCTCCTAGTGGTGTTCCTGATCCTCTTAACATTAAGAAGATCAATGTTAATGCGGCTAGTGGACAGGATTATGGAATAAAGTTTAGTGGTGGCTTCTCGCAGACTGCAATATGGATGCCTGTAGGTGTTACTGGGAGCACTGTAGCATGGACTCCTGTAAACGCCTCATGGGGTGCTGACTCTCTGATAGGCGTTAATAGTTCTGGTCAGTTCTATATAATCGGGAGACCTACTAGTGCTGGCGGCACTAAGATGATATATATGAGCGATTATGTTCAGATCAATGGTGATCTTAAGGTTACAGGCAATATCATTGGTAATGTCACTTATCAACTCCCGACTACAATAACCTGTAAGAAGATCAATGTTAATGCAGATGCAGGACAAGATTATGGGCTTAGTTTCAGAGGATCTAGCGGGTTCTCTCAGGGTTGTATTCTCATGCCAACCAGTGGCGCTGGGACCCAAATTTCATGGAGCACATCTCCAGACGCCGACACGCTTATAGGATTGCAAAGTTCTACAGACCGCTTCGTGATTATTGGTAAGCAGGATTCAAGTTATGGTAATAGGGCTGTTTACATGTATGATAGTGTGGTTGTTCCTCAGGGAATGCTAGTAGTGAATGGTATATCCATATACAAGGATCCGTCTAACGGTAGGGCAAAGATTGTAGGCACGCCAGACTCTTCCAACCAAGGTAGAAATACGTTGTATGTGTATAGTGACTTCTCTGCCGTCGGTGAAGCATGGATCAATGGACAGATACATGTTGCTACATCTGTGAGCACTGCTGGTATTACATTCAGGGATGCGGCCGATACTTGTAATTATTCTGAAGCTGCCATCTGGATGCCAAGGTACGGAAGCGGTAACTACATCTCATGGAATCCGTATTCTATAGCTAACTATAGTTATGGGCTGATAGGCAGGAAAGCGTCTGATGGTCATTTTGTTATTGTTGGGCTTCCTTCTGGTGGAGCTGGATCTGATGCCGATGTGTATATGTATGATAATGTGCGTGTTAATAAGAATGTTTATGCTGTTTCGGTTATTCAATCATCTGATCTATCTCTGAAAGAGAATGTTGTTGTTATCTCAGACACTGCACTTGATCTAGTTAAAAAGATAGATGTTTATGAATATTCTTTCAAGTCAGATCCTGACGTAAGGCATGTTGGGTTTATAGCCAATTATGTGAGGGATGTATTCCCGATGGGTGTAACAGTAGAAGAAGATGGTAAATGCTCGATAAATATTTTGGATATGCTGGCATTGTTATTCAAGGCAGTGAAGGAGCTTGCATGTGGCGAATAATTAAGGAATTGTTTGACGTTGGGCACGAGATTGGTAATAATAAGAACTGGTATTACAGTAAGACTGTTTGGTTCAATGTGGCAGCCTTGGTTGCTGCTGTTGTAGATTACAAAGCAGGAGGCGTAACATCCCAGCAGGACATACAGACAATAGGGCTTGGGTTGTTTGCTTTGGTTAACTTGGTATTGAGGCTAACAACCAAGAGACCGATAGGAGGCAAGCAGAATGAATAGTATTAAGCAACTGATCTTGTCTAAGCTTAGCTGGTTTGAGAGGTTCATCCTTTCGTTGTTTGAACGTGGTATTGTGGAGTATCTAGAGAAGCTTCTCCCTGTGGCGTTAGATATTGTTACAAAGCTAATGCAGAATAACACTCTCACTTCTGAGCAAAAGAGAATGGAAGCTGTTAAACAACTCGGGGATGCTGCTAAGGGTGTTGGAATAGACGTCGGGCTCTCTGTCTTGAATTTGGCAGTAGAGATGGCATTACAGAAGGTGAAAGCTTATGGAGATAAGACCAATTGATATTAAGATCACAGGTCTAACTGTATTTGGGGAAGCTAGAGGCGAGCCTCAGAAAGGGCAGTTTGCTATCGCACAGGTTATTCGCAATCGTGTTTTGGCTAACAATACTTATCCTGCTATCGAGTGTTTACGGCCTTATCAATTCTCTTGCTGGAACAAGAACGATCCCAACTATTCTTTACTCAACTCTGTGTTGAAGGGAGAGAGAGATATTCCCTCTATTTATTATAAGATAGCAGACGATGTATTGAATGGCAGAGTTCTTTTGGATGAGGTGGGGGATGCTAGATACTATATGACCAGGAGTTTGTATTACTCTAACAAGCGTCCCTCTTGGGCAAATAAGTTAAAGGTGGCAACAGAAATTGGTAACCATGTGTTTCTAACAGAGGAGGAGTAAGATGAAGTTCAGGAAGGAAGATCTGGACAAGGTTATGGTTGGACTTAATGATGAGCCTATGGTCTTTGCTGGTGACAATACTGAGATTACTTATCGAAATGCTATTCTGGCGTCTCTTGCTAGGGATGATTCCCAAGAGATTGAACAGAAGATGAAGTGCTGGACGCTGCTAAAAAAGGTTATGAGTGAGGATGATGTAATTGATCTGACATCGGAAGAGATAAGTTTGATTAAGAAGAAAGCAACATTTTTACCTACTATTCCTTTTGGCAGATTGGTGGACTTTTTAGAGGGGGTATAATGTAAAATGCAAGTCCCATATAATTTCCAGCAAGTTATAGCCAACAATCAGTATCAGACGGTAAATGGTGTTAAGTGCTTTCCTGTTAATATGCTGGATGATAATTTTAGTTACCTTTGCAATGTAGTGAAGGTGGGATCAACAGCTCCGACAATATCATTTGATGGTCAGTTCTGGTTCGATGGGACTACACTCAAGATAGCCCAGTCCTCTTCTTGGAAAGATATTAAGGTAGCTAGTGCTGTAGATGCAGACACAGTTGGGGGAATTCTCCCTTCGCAGTTTCTACGTTCTGATCAGAGCACGACATGTTCTGGCGATATTACTGCAAATACATTTATCTCTTCTGTAGCGACTGGGACATCTCCTTTTGTAGTATCTTCTACAACTATGGTTCCTAATCTGAATGCAGATATGGTGGATGGACAACATGGATCTTACTACTTGGCAAGAGCAAATCATACTGGGACTCAGACTCCAAATACCATCAGTCCACAGGGGAGTGGTAGCGGGCTGGATGCAGATAAGCTGGATGGATTAGATAGCAGTGATTTTATCTTTTATAGCTTCTTTTATGGAGGTTAAAGATGCTTGCAAGATTACAGGTAAACAATACGACAACGAATGTATATACATGTCCTGTAGGTAAGACTGCATATGTGTATGTGGATATTGCCAGTGATAATGGATCGTCTGTTAGCTTTACCGTATCGGTAGGAGACGGGACGACGTTCTATAACTATTGGGTCGGGTCAACAAGTTTCTTGCCGCTTATGATGACTCTGAATAGCGGGGATGTAATCAGGGTATCGACTACTGGTGTTGTAAATGTGTTTGTGCATGGTAGGGAAGTCTAATTAGGAGGGGTGTATGCCGATTAGAAAGAGGTCGGGAATATCAACAGGTGGTGCATCGCTGTCTGACATGGTCTTGAGTAAGAAGAACGAGTTGTTGAATCTAATCTCTCAGGGTAATAGCAGTAGTCTTGAGTCAGCACTACAGGATCTTGGGTATTATGTGGCTTTCTTGGATATTCTGTATGATACGACAGCTATGAATTCTATCGTTGGTTCTTCCACTTCGATGAATGCCATAATAGGTTCTTCTACTGCTATGAGTGCTGTTGCTGGTTCTTCTACTGCTCTGAGTGCTGTTGTTGGTTCTTCCACAGCAATGAGTGCTATAGCTGGATCATCTACAGCAATGGGTGTTATAATAGGTTCTTCTATTGCTCTGAGTGCTGTTGTTGGTTCTTCCACAGCAATGAGTGCTATAGCTGGATCATCTACAGCAATGGGTGTTATAGCTGGATCATCTACAGCAATGGGTGCTATCATTAACTCTCAAACGGCGTTAGATGCCATAAAAAATAACTCAACTGCATGGAATATCTTTATTAACAGTAATGCTTCAACAGTGAAAGAAGTTCCTACAATGACTTCTAACACTACTCCGGAGGGCATAGTAACTGCAAGTAGTATTAATAGCTCTGACTATGATGCATTTCATGCATTTGATAAGAATGATGGATTTTACTGGTATGCAGGAGGTGTTGCACCGCAGTGGATTCAATATAAGTTTGCGAGCCCTGTTTTTGTCCATACAGTTATGGTGGAAGGTTATTCTAGTGCAGGGACTGGACGTAATCCTACATCGATAACTATACAGGCATCTAATGATGGAAGTAATTTTACTGATGTTGCGACATTTAATCAGGAATTCACAGATGTAATTACTAATCTATATCTTAATAAGACCGGATATTATCAATATTGGAGAGTAAAGGTTAATAGTGCTGTGAATAGCGCTGCTTCCCCAGCTATAAGAGAACTCAATTTTAGGGGGTTCAAGCAGCCGACATAATAGGAGGTTGTCATGGATAAGCTGTTTGTAATTGTCGGATCAGACAATAGAGTTCAGGGGTTTACTAGGTGGGAAGACTATACGCAACTTCATCCGGATGTTCGACTTATAGAGATAGATGAGAGTAATGAGGTTTGGTTGTCTGATAAACCTCAGGATTATGTATATCAAGGGGGAACCTTTGTTAAAGCGTAATTTTCTGTTGACTTTCTGTAAATAATATGCGTTTATAGATATGGGGGAGAGAACTAACTGTATAATTAGAAAGGAGATAAAAGGATGGCCAGAAGGACTAGACGTAAAGCACGACGCAAAGCTCGCAAGTAGCGAGCAATCCTTTTAGTGGTTAGTTCTCTCCCCCAGAGAACAGGAGGATAGCGATGAATGGAGAAATGGCGCCACAGATAGGAGCAACTGGAAGCCCGATTGGGATGGAAGAATATGCTGATATAGTAGTAGCTATGTGCATAAAAGGGCTAGAAGAAGCCCTCGGCATCTATTCTTCTACCTCTGAGAAGGGGCAGGTTTGCCTAGATTGTTTAAAGAAACTAAGCAAGGTAGTGCCAGATGCAGATCAGAAGTTGGCCAAAGCTGCACAAGCTACGCAAGCTGCACAAGGTGCTCAAGCTGGCATGCCTCCTGGGGCTGGTGGAATGCCTCCTGGAGGAGCAGCTCCAACTCCGCCTCCTAGTGCTGGTGGCGGTATGCCGATTATGTAGGAGGATTATAATATGGCTACAAAAGGAAAAGGTTCTCAAAAGATCAATCCTGGGAAATATGGCGGGTATGTTACTGGGGACTACTGGGGATACAACCCCCGAAATGGTGAACCCAACGACAAGCTGTTTAGTAAGTATAGAAAGAACCTTAAGATAGACAGGCCAGTTGCGCAAGGCAAATAGGAGTAGAATATGGAAGATACAAAGGCTCCAGAGCAGCAGCTTCAGGAGATGCAGGAGTTTATTAGGAGCGCTTACGAGGATCCTGATCTTCGCCCACATCTGAAGACTCTTCTAGACAAGTTCGGGATAAATCTACCAGAGCCTCCGTATGAAAAGGAAGTTAAGAAGGTTAAAGCACAGTATGATGAAGAGATCAGTGGTCTGAAGAAAAAACTAGAGGAGCAGGAGAAATCTCGGAGGGAAGAACAATTTATCAAGACCCTCGAGAGTTATGGTTTGTCTAGGGATGATTTCCAAGATGTGCTAGACTTTGCCAAGCAGAATGGGATTATTAACTTTGAAACAGCAGTTCGCTTGTATGTTAGCGAAAGACTCCAGAAATCAAGAAACAGCCTTCCTATTCGTGCCAGGCAAGATGATGACGTCATTAAGAAGTATTCTGGCATTGATGGGAAAGATAAGTTAATGGAAGACGTAATGTCTATGTTGGGGAGGTAATAAGAGGAGATGGCAACAGTAAACATTCCGTTCTTAACTGGTGGAGCTTTTCAAGACTCTGCACAGCTTAAGCGTTTTTTGGATACAACCAGGAGAAACTTTATTGCTTATGCAGTAGCGCAGAATCTTCCCAAGATATCACCAATGGTAAGGCTCATCTTAGAGAGAGCGGATCAGAAACCGTTCCAGGCCGCTTTTATTGTTCAGCCAGTTTATCCTGATCTTGCTTCTGCTAATCCGCAGTATCTTGATACCAGCGGTAACTTTACGATTAACGACTTCAATGCGGCAACAGTAAATGCTGTCTTTGAGCCAGCTGTGATGGGTAACACAATCAGGTTGAACGAGTTTGAGATTGCTCAGGCAGATTCCCCGAACAAGGTTGTGAACGAGCTGGCGATTAAGGTAAGTGATATCGGACTTCAGACCTTCGCAAAGCTTACAAATGATCTTATTAGATCCAGGACAAGCGATAAGGAATTCTATGGTATTCTCGACGTGGTCGGGATCTCTGGTGTGTTTGGCGAGCTAGACAGGACAACCTATACCTGGTGGGTCGGAACTCAATATTCATACGCCACCGATCTTGGTAATGCCTCCAATGTCTATCAGGGTATTGAAAGAGGCGTAAATAAATACATGAAAAATGTTGGTAACGTATTCGGCCTGCCTTCGTGTGGATTTACCGATTATGCCACATTCCAGAAGATCATAGAATCCTTTACCCCGCTTGAGAGATACAATGTTGGACATGTGGCAGAGATCACCGAAGTAAGGGAACATACCGTGAAGGGTGTTATTGTTGGTGGTGTTCCAGTCTTTCCAGATCCTTATCTTAGTCCATATGATGCTGGTGGCGGTAATTATGTTGGCGATATCATTTATCTTAATCTGAACAATATCCACTTCTCCTTTGCAAGTCCGTTCAGCTTCTATACAACCGAATGGCAACCTGAATATATCAATGCTAAACTCTCTTGGCTCAGCGTGTTCCTGATTGGTGGTCAGTTATGGTCTGAGCGTCCAAAGGCACATCTAGTGATCAAGGGTGTTCCTAGCATGAACCTCTAGTAGAGGAGATTGAACATGATTGTTAAGAATCAGGATAGGAGACTCATCCTCTTTGATAGAACGGATGGGA
>Ga0078972_1012572_pt2 | contig 13122 bp, 14 predicted proteins | sample YelNatPaOPGAMG01_FD_67568 | JGI IMG/M metagenome (GOLD analysis project Ga0078972, IMG submission 67568) | Hot spring thermophilic microbial communities from Obsidian Pool, Yellowstone National Park, USA - OP-RAMG-01 (SPADES assembly) (version 2) | ecosystem: Environmental > Aquatic > Thermal...
CCCTATTTCTGATTGAGACCTCGCCGGTGGCAGACTATCCCTCGACAATGGAGCAAGTTGTAGGTATATTAGAAACAGCACACCCTGTGTTGTATAAAGAATTGGTCCGGTGGCTATGGCACACCATAGGTCAGGAAGCGCCGCCAGAACTGTATAAACTCCCTATGACTAAGGAGGTACCGACTATGTTAGCGGCTGAACTACAGAGAGAACGGGAAGCGATACGACAAAAAGGTAAGATTGAAGGGCTTACGGAAGGATTACAAAAAGGTAAGCTTGAAGGAAAACTCGAAGGTAAACTTGAAGGTAAACTTGAAGGAATACTTGAGGGTAAGAAAGAAACGGCCCGTAAGCTGAAAGCCCGGGGCATGGCTATACAAGATATATCTGAAATTACCGGCTTAAGCATCGAACTCATTCAGAGTTTATAACAGCTCGGAGCCTGGGCTGGTTTGTTACCTTTCTCGGGGGGCCTGGCGTTGCGAACATAGGGGCCCTTCAATTCCCTATGTTCTCCACGCCACCCCCCACCGCCGTTTCTGACCAGCCCAGGCTCCGGCTTTCAGCGGAGGGGGGAAGAGTGGGATGCGGTAGCCTTTAGAGGAATTTTGTTACAGATAGATGGGTGCCGCAGGGGGCCTGGGCTGTTTTGATACCGTTCCTGGGGGTCCTGCAGCGTCCGTGCTGACGCAGAACTCTGCAAACAGAGTTCTGCGGAAATTTAGTGGCCCGACATCCTTGTCGGGCGGTTATCATTGCGTCGTTTTGTCCCCGTAGTTTCCCCAGCCACCCCCCAGCACATTTCCTGACCAGCCCAGGATCCGGCTTTCAGCGGAGGAGGGGGATTAGGGAAAAGGAGTGGCTGTAGCTGGTAGGGGGGTGTTTATTGCTTTGGCTTTCTTGCCCAGAGGAAGCCAAAATTGCGCTCTCCGTCCCTGGTGACCACCGAATGATGGATCCGATGGGATGCGACAATACGCTCCAGGTAGGCCCCTTTTATGGGGATGCGGATATGGCGGAACCGTTTATGGAACATAATATCATGAAAAAGCACATAGCCCACACCATACAGGGCGACCCCAAAACCAGATGCCGCAACCAGCCCTAAACCTGCAGAAAGGCCCCCATAAATGAGCAGAAAAGAACAAAGGGCAAAAAAAAGCGCATAGGCATCGTTCTTTTGGAGATGATGCCCAGAAGATCGATGATGATCCTCATGAAGGAACCAACCGAAACCATGCATTACATAGCGATGCATGAGATATGCCACCAGTTCCCAAAAAACAGCGGTTACAACAATAACCAAACTGTACAATATCACCTGCAGGATCATAAAAGCCCCCTTCGCAAAACCGATCTATCATAAGGCCTCTCTATGGTCGGCCAACCTTTATCTTGACTCAATTTGCTTCCCCAACACCTGGTGTCCCATCATTCATAAACGAGCCTTCAGTGTAAGCTTCTGTCAATTGTCCCGTCCGGTAGCATATTATCGGGGTGATATTTCCCGTTTTCCTCCATGATATACCTTTTGCATTCCGTATTGCCTTGTAAGCAGTAATTTTGAACCCATTTTCTATCAAGCAGGCCCCTGTCGGTAAATCGCCGAATTGGGCAAACTTCGTACCATTTACATACAGACATACGCAACCTTCCCCAACAGAGTCATGGATTTCCACATTTAAAACGCCTATTTATCACTATAGGTGTTGTATTTTTCAATTTCCAAGGCGCTGTCATCACTATAATGCGCTGGTTTTATCCTCCAGGCCTCAATTAGCCTAGCCCAGTAATTTACTTTGGCCGCAAGGACGGATATGGCAACAATTTCTTCCCTTGAAAACAATTTGCGCACAGAATCGAGAAGTTCGCCGGTAAAAACAACCGGGGTATTTGACATAGCCAGAGCATACTCCACGGCGACAACCTCACGTTTTGAAAAACTCCTAACCTTATCTGGACTGATCAGCCCTTTCATGCAATCAAGTTCTTCACTATTTATATTATACTTCTTATATTCCCACGAATTCACATCAATTACAAAGGCGCAGGGCACGCGGTACGATACGGCCATCCTTATGAGATACACCAGCCTTTTATCCAGTACTTTTGCGGCTTCAGTTTCAACAGTATATTCAAGATATCCGGAGGCCACCCCCATATCGGGCTCCCAGGCAAGGATTCTACCCGGCAAAAGCTCTTTTTTAAACTCCTTCTCGGCATACCCCAAAAAGATACCGGTGAGAAAAGGAATTTTTTTAGGAGGATTGATGAGGCTTTTACTTTGCCCGTCGATTTCTTTATTCCAGCTTTCTTCGCCCTGCGGTAAAGGTTCAAGTTCGTCGGCGGATTGAAACTTTTTTGGAGCGGAATGACAGCTTCCAATAAAAATGAATGATAGGATTACTATCAGGACTACCGCAGGAAATTTCATTTTTTTGACAATTTTACGTTTCATTCACGGAATCCCCATACATATCAGACCTATCAACGACCACCGGCCCGACAGGTTCCAAAGAGCCTGGTTTATGCAGTCCGACAGGCGCCTAGAGCACCGGTATGTTCGTATCCCTTGCCCCAGCTTTTCTATTGGTAACTTTTTCGCTTATTACAGCATAATTATAGGCTATTTTTTGTATAAAATCTTCTACTTTATCACAACCTTTTACCACGACAGGCTGTATCTCGGTGTTTTCGGCCATCTTTTTGAAATTCGGACTCATCACGCACGCGGCCATACAGTCACAATCAGAAAGAATACCCTTGATTCCCCGCATTTTATCCGCGCTTCCATGCTTTTCATCTTCGTCTTTTTTTAAATTTTTAATGCGCTCCAAAAATTCGTACGAACCGTCGGGGAAGAGCTTATATTTGTTGAAATATTCAGAGTCCCCCAAATGGCCTTTCCACAGGTCCCCATGTTCCAGGGTACCGAACACGACTATTATGCGGTCCATAGTATTCCTCCAGTGTTGACACTGCAAAAAAAGGTTATATAATAAAATTAAAAAGTTAGCAATATCTAACTGTACAAAGCTGGTTGAGCTTTTTTTAAAGAGGCAACACATGATTGTGTTTGGTCCGGTGCCTTCAAGACGACTGGGGAAAAGTTTGGGTATAAACAATATCCCTTTTAAATATTGCTCCTATTCTTGCGCTTACTGCCAGCTTGGGAGTACAAAAAATTTTATTATTGAGCGAAGGAAATTTTACAAGGTCGATGAAATCTTTGCCGAGGTGCAAGCAAAAGTAACGGAGGTCCAGCAATCTGGCGAGACGATTGACTATCTCACCTTTGTGCCCGATGGAGAGCCTACGCTTGATGAAAATCTCGGTATTGAAATAGAAATGCTAAGGACCCTTATGATTCCTATCGCGGTAATTACAAATAGCTCTCTTCTTTCTCTTGAAAGTGTTATTCAAAATTTGGCCATGGCAGACCTGGTGTCCGTGAAGATTGATACGGTTAATGAGCAGATTTTTCACCGACTCGACAGGCCCCATCCAAAGCTAAACCTGAATAGCATTCTTGAAGGGGTTAGGCTTTTTTCGGAGAGATACAAAGGAAAGCTAATCACCGAAACGATGCTTGTAAAAGGAATAAATGATTCACCAGAATTAATATCTGAAACAGCTCGGTTTATTAGAGAAGTTAACCCAAAAGAGTCTTATATATCTATTCCTATTCGCCCACCGCAAGACAGGTCTATTGCGGTTCCAGACGCTGAAAGGCTTGTAGAGGCGTATCAGCTTTTCACGAAGTATTTGCAAAACGTTTCTCTCCTTTCGGAAGCAGAGGTCGGTAGCTTCTCCTCGACTGGTGATATTGCAAATGATATTTTAAGTATCATATCCGTACACCCAATGCGTGAAGAGAAGGTTGTGGAGCTTATAAAAAACAGAGGAGAAAGTTTTGCGATTGTAGAAACTCTAATTAAAAACTCAAAAATAAATAGGGTTGATTACAACGATCAGGTGTTTTACATCAGAAATTTTGTCAGCGGAGGCAAACATGAATAAAGAACGAATCGGCATCATTATCTGTGACCGGTACAAATCCTGTGCGGGAGGCAAATGCTTCCGGGCGCTTCGAAACAGGGAAGGGGCCTTTTCCATCTACAAGGACACCGAGGTCGAGGTAGCTGGTTACACAAGTTGTGGGGGTTGTCCCGGGGGAAACATCGAGTACGCTGGCGAGGAAATGATCAAAAACGGGGTTACGACTATCCACCTGGCTACGGGCCTTCTTGTCGGTTATCCGCCCTGCCCAAGTATCGATTATTTTGTCAAATTTATGGAAGAACGCTACAAGGTGCGCGTCATCGTGGGCACCCATCCCATTCCGGCTAAGTATTTGGCCATCCACGAACGGCTCGGCACCTGGAAGGCCGCTGAATGGAAGCCGCTCCTTGCGGCAACGATCTCCGATGAAAAAACCAGGGCCGCCTACGATTAAAACTGGGCACGGTATGGGCATTGAATGGACGACCACCGGTAAAACCGGTGGTTTTTTAATCAGCCCCCAGGTAAACACTTTTTCATGTTCACCAGGGGATTTACAGTGTTACATCGAGTGCATTTTTTTAAGGGCCGCTTCCGCCGCTTTAATAATCGGGTAAGCGGTGGGTGGAGCGGTCAACAGAGGGTGGGTTCCAATTTGGGCGGTCAGCAGGGTGTTCACCGTCGCCTTGTTCTGAATTGCTAGGCCAATCACGTTGGTCAGCTCTCCGGTACTCAAACCACCGGCCACATCAGCCCCCAGCAGTATACCCGATTCCCGGGCAAAGATCAGTTTTACTTTCTGCTTGTGGGTTCCCGCGAGGGTTCCCGGGTGCTTGTCTACCCCTTCGAAGGTTCCGGTGACAATATCAAAACCCTCCTTTTGGGCGTCCTTCTCGATCAGCCCTGCACTGCCAAACCCGTGGTTTCCAAAGGCGGTAGAAAAGATCGAAATGGTTCCCCCAAAGGTCTTTACCACCGACAGCCTATACAGGTTCATACCGGCTACCCGGGCTTCTGCGCTGGCCACCGAAGCGAGCATCAGCCGACTGGCTTTTCGGGTTACAAAGTCCCGTTTTTCCGCGCAATCTCCCACGGCAAAAATATGGGGATCGCTGGTCCGCATGTATTCATCCACCCGGATGAAGGCCAACTTGGTGGTTTCCAGTCCAGCCTTTTGAGCCACATCGATGTTAGGCTTATACCCCATGCTCAGAATAACCGCCTCCGCGTCGAGGGTACTGCCATCGCTCAACAGGACACCCTGAACCTGGGATTGTCCCACCAGCTCTTTGACCCCCACGCCACAGCGGATCGTCAGCCCCCGTTCTTTCAGCACATCCTCTATCATAATAGAGAACTCATCATCGAAGGCCAGGGCGAGCAGGTGGGGGAATTGTTCCACGATGGTTACATTTTTGCCCTTTTTAATAAGCTCGTCGGAAACCTCTACACCGATAAAGCCGCCGCCGACTACCACGATTTTCTTGAACTGTTCCAGGTCCTTAATCATCGAGTCCAAGTAGTCCTTGTTTTTGGGCACGATATACACGTTTTTCAATTGGCTCCCCTTGAGCCAACTGGGAACACTGGGACTGGAGCCGGTGGCGAAAACCAACTTTTCATAACCGCAGGTCTCACCAGTAGAAAGGGTACAGGTCTTCTTTTCCGCGTTCACCTCCACCACCGCTCCGATCTTAATGGTAACCCCGGCGGCAGTAAGCCCCCCATCGGCGACCACATTTTTATCCGTACTATCCAGGGAACCGAACATGTAGGGAATCCCGCAGGGTACGATGGCCTGCTTTTCCTGCCGCACCAAAAGAACCGATTTGTCGCTGTTGTTTGTTTTGGCCGTTAGGGCGGCTACAATGCCCGAGGGCCCACCGCCTACGACGATCACGTCATACTGATTACTCATGAAAAACCTCCAAAAATTTGAGCTTCCGTAAGGAGCTCTAATGCTCTATTCAAAAAGGCTTAAACTGCCCTTTTTATAGGCCTCATAGGCCTGTTTAACGGTCATGTTAGCGGCGCCAGTATAGATTTTTAGGTGGGCCCTCTGCAGAACTTCGGCCGCGTTCCCACCGGGACCATTCCCTGTAATGAGCACATCCGGGGAAAGGTCAAAGAGCTTTTGGGCGGTCTGAGGACCGGCCCCATGGGCGACCCCCTCAATATCACGGTTATCTACACTCGTGAGCCTTTCGCTTTCTTCGTCGTAGAGGACGATAAAATCGGTCCTTCCAAAACGGGCGTCGATAATTGAATCCCAATCGATTCCTTTGGTTGTAAAAGCGATTTTCATAGTTTCTCCTCTTTGGTTTATTTGTTCAAAAAATCGCCCAATCGATGCCAGGCGTTTTTCAGTTGATCCTTGATAGGACTCTCCTGCTCATATTCCACGATGGTCTTTTCCGCGATCATGGCCCGACTGACGCTTTCGTCGTAGGGGAGAACCGCGAGTAGAGTGATATGCTGGGAATCCAAATAGGTGACGATCTTTTCGGTCATTTCTGGATTAATATCCGATTTATTGATGATACAGCCCGAGGGAATTTTAAATTTTTCAATCAATTCACAGACCCGCTGTAAATCGTGGAGCCCCGAAACGGTGGGTTCCGTTACGAGGACCACAAAGGAGGCTCCGCTTAAGGATGAAACCACGGGACAACCGATGCCTGGGGAACCGTCCACCAGCACCAACTCTTTTCCCTGTTGTTCCGCCAGGGCCTTGGCCCGTTTTTTCACCTCCGCCACGAGCTTTCCCGAATTGTCAGAACCAATACCCAGTTTAGCGTGCACCATGGTACAGCCTACTCTTGTGGTGGACACAAAGAGCTGGCCCGCCTTTTCCGGATGATTGCTGATAGCCCTGGTAGGACACACCCGGGAACAGTAGCCACAGCCCTCGCAGGCGAGGCTATCGATTTCGTAGGTTCTTCCCCGGCGAGATATGGCGTTAAAATGACAAACCTGGGCACAACGGCCACAGCCGATGCAGGCAGAAGGATCGATCACCGCTACTTCACCGGAATAAAAATCCTCCCGGATGGCCATATCCGGCTTGAGTAGCAGATGCATATCCGCCGCGTCCACATCGCAGTCCGCCGCCACAAGGGTCGGGGCCCCCAAAACGGTAAAGCTGGCGGTTATGGAGGTTTTTCCGGTACCGCCCTTGCCGGATATAACGACTATTTCTTTCATCTTTTACTCTCGCTCAGTTTTTTTATGTAATCCGCCACTTTCTCTAATTCCGACCGGAACGCGGGAAGTTCCGTATAAATCCGTTGGCCCCGGGAATACAGTTCCGCCGCCCTTCGGTCGTTGGGCAAGCGGGCCAACACGGGGATATGCTCTGTTTCGCAGTATTGGTCCACCGAATCATTCCCTACCCCATAGCGGTTGATGACCACCCCAAAGGGGTTACCCATCTGTCGGATGGTCTCTACGGCCAGTTTAAGGTCGTTCAGCCCGAAAGGAGTGGGTTCGGTAACCAAAATTACCAAGTCCGCGGACCGGGCGGCCTCTATAACCGGGCAGGATGTTCCCGGCGGGGCATCATAAATTCGATATTTATATGAAGCAAAGGTATCCTTTACATATCCCTTGGTTTGAGCAATCAGGGGAACCGCCTGTTCTTCACCAATATCCAGCCTGCTTTCTATGAACACCAGCTTGTCCAGGTCGAACCGTCGAGTCTCCCCCATCCGAACCGGAACCATGGGCAGTGCTTCGACGGGGCAGAGGTCCGAACAGGCATAACAACCGTGGCAGAGCTGGGGGAAAATCATGATTTCTTTACCCAGTTTGATGAGGGCGTGAAAATTGCAAACCCTTTGGCACAGCCCGCAGAGGGTGCAGGCAGAGCTGTCCCACTGGGGAATCTGTTTATACTTTATTTCCCGGCTCGTCTCGGTCCCCCGGATAAAGAGCCCCGAATTAGGCTCCTCCACATCCAGGTCCACCAGCACCACCGATTCTGTTTCCGCGAGCAGGGCGGCCAGGTTGGTCGAAAGGGTCGTTTTACCGGTGCCGCCCTTCCCGCTTGCTATGACGATATCGCCCATCAGCCCTTTTTCCTATCGTTATACAGCTCTTCCCGAACCATGGGCTTACCGCAGGTGGGGCACCGAAGATCGGTGCATGAAACTCCAACCTGGTGGGGAAGGCGGGTGTGACAGTGTACACAGATACAGTCGCCTCCGGGGCCGTAGGCGCCCCCATTGTTGCGCCCCCGACCTCCGCCCATACCTGTTCCAGCACCCATCCCGCGACCACCGCCGCGACCTGTTCCTGGCCCGCCCCCTCCGGCGGGCCCCGTACCATCACCGCGGGGCATGGCTATTGTTCCCCGGCCTTATTGAGGTCCTCAAGCCGTCTGCGGATGGCCTGTAGCTCCGATTCCAGCAGTTCTGTTTGCCTGTCCAGCAGTTCTTTTTCCGCCTGGGGCGTTAGGGGCGCCAGGGGAGCGGCTCCATAGCCAAAACCCCACGGACGACCGTATCCAGCGCCATAACCAAAACCTCGGCCAAAGCCCCTACCCAATCCTCGACCAAAGCCCGCACCAAAACCGTAGCCCCGACCAAGGCCCCCGTAGGGATTCGCGTACCCTGGTACGGTACTCCCGGAGCAATAGCCCGCTCCCCGGCCCGTCATGGGTCCCATTCCGTTAGGACCAGTTCTGTCACCTCTTGGCATAGTAACCTCCCTCCAATCCCCTACCATATCCGGTCCTATCTCCCTGGCGGCCCCAACGGTGGTGGCCTCCAGCAAGACAGCCGGGCATGGCATAGATTGGTCTATTAAGTTGCCCGGTTCTCCAGGCATTCAGTACCACATCCACATTGCCGGCAATAAAGGAGTACACATCAATTCCCTGGTCCCGGATCAGAAGCTCCAGGTCCCTTGATATGGCTCCGCAAATTAACTGTTCTACCCCCTGGTCCGCCAAAAAACGAACCTTGTCCGCCGGGTTTTTATTGGAGAAATCAAACTCCTGGCCCTCGGACTGTCTGAGCGGATCCATATCCAGGATCAGAATACGCTCGGAGGAATCAAAAACCGGTGCGACCCGTTGATTCCAAGGGGTAATTGCCAACTTCATACTAATAGTATAGCAATAATCGTGCCAAATAATTATTTTTATTTATATTTCTCTATATTATATACACATATAAAATCGTAGCTTGATGATATGAAGCGCAGACTTATAATTTTGTCGTAATAATGCGACTCTTTTAAGGATAGTACGTTGCGTTTTTGCAACGTTTGTAAAGGGCTACCACCAGGTCGCCTCCCCCAGGGATGTCTGCCGACGCCCAATTCGATCTCCCTTATTGTCGCATTGTCGCAAAATTGCTACAATGGTTGCATGACGGACATTATTCTGGAAAGCATTTCTGACGGGGTGTTTACCGTGGACGACCAATGGCGTATCACCTCTTTTAACCGGGCGGCGGAGAATATCATCGGTATCCGGCGGACCGAGGCCATCGGGAAGCTCTGCCACGAGGTCTTTAAGTCCAACATGTGCGAAACCCTCTGTCCCCTGCGGAAAACCATGCGAAGCGGCAAGCCGGTCATCAATATGGAGGGATTCTGCATCAACCCCGCGGGAGAGCGGATCCCCATCAGCGTATCCACGGCCCTGTTAAAGGATGAGCGGGGGAAGGTTATCGGCGGGGCCGAGACGTTCCGGGACCTGCGGGAAATAGAGGAGCTGAAGCAACAGTTGGATGCCGATCCAATAAAAGGGGACCTAAGCAGTCGCAGTCCCTCCATGCGTCCAGTTTTGGAAATTCTTCCTACCGTGGCGGGCAGTTCCACGGTGATTTTGATTGAAGGGGAGACCGGCACGGGAAAGGAAGTGACAGCCAGGACGATTCACCGCCTCAGTCCCCAGGCGGAGGGTCCCTTTGTGGCCTTGAACTGCGGAGCCCTGCCGGACACCCTCCTGGAGTCGGAGTTGTTCGGTTACAAAAAAGGAGCCTTTACCGGGGCCGACCGGGACAAGATCGGCCGTTTTAAGCAAGCCGATGGGGGGACTTTGTTTTTGGATGAGATCGGGGAAATTTCTCCTGCCATGCAGGTTAAATTACTGCGGGTCCTCCAGGAGGGGGTGTACGAAAGCCTGGGGAGTACCAAATCAGAGCGGAGCCGGGCCCGCATCATCTGTGCCACCAACCGGAACCTAAAACAGCTGGTGGAAGAAGGCCGATTCCGCCGGGACCTTTTTTATCGCATCAACGTCATTACCCTTTCCCTCCCGCCTCTGCGGAACCGCCGGGAGGACATCCCCGATCTGGCGGAATACTTTTTACGGAAATATCGGATAAAAATGGGCAAAACGATCCAGGGCTTTTCCGAGGATGCGTACGCCGCGTTCTACGCCTACCCCTGGCCCGGCAACATCCGGGAATTGGAAAATGTGGTCGAGCGGGCGGTGGTACTCTGCACAAAACAGCGTATCAGTACCGCCTGCCTACCCGAAGAATTGGTACGTCAGGGGGCGGAACAGGACCTGAACTTAAGTCAGGGGCGGCCCCCCACCCAAGCCGCCGAAACACCCACCCGTGCAGACCAGGCCCTATTCCGCCGATCCACCGCCCAGGCGGAGGCCGACCTGATACGGAAGGCCCTGGCGCACAATGGCAACAATCGTACCCTCGCGGCCCGAGAACTCGGTATACACCGGGCGACCCTGTACCGAAAGATAAAACAATACGGAATAGAGCAGGACTAGGACCAATGCCCCATAAAAGTATGGCCTGAGTATTTTGGGTATCGTAAAAACGAATTGTCGATGAGGTACATCCATCAGCAAGTCCTCAGCCAAGTATTCAGCGTAGAGTAAGGTCCGCAAGAAACGGGTCCTTGACCTGGAGCGTGGCGGGATCGTCGCTTGCCATTATTGTGTGCGGGATGGCTTGACGGGGCCCCTTGATGGTCGGGGCGACAAGCCGCTCTATCGACCACACACCTGTGCCAGGCTTTTCATACGCCGCGACGCGCTCAGGGTAGGGTACGCGTTTCTCCGACGACACGTAGAGTTCGACCCCGGCGGGCGTGTAACGTATGGCCGAGCCTTCGATCGACAGTGCCTCCACGCCCGCCGGCGCAACGGCTCCCTTGTCAAATGCCAGTACCTTGGTCCAGGCCTTTGCGCCATCGGCAGACGAGAACACGGCCAACTCCTTGCCACGGTCGCCAAGGTCCAGACCGGTTCGCGAGTCGCCTGCGCTACGGAATCTTCCTATCAGATAGAGGTAGCCGTCTGGTCCCTTGGCCATCGAGCCACCGCCGAACCAGTAACCCTTTTCGGCCCGCTCGGAGCTATGGCTATGCGGGCGTGCACAGGATCTATCAGCGCGTGCGCAAAGTCGCGCATGCGCGCCACGGTTGAGTTATCGAGCTTCTTCATGCTATTTCCTCGGGCTTAAGGCCAAAGACTTTGAGGGCCCTGCTCTTGCCCTTGAGTCTGACCGAGCCCAGGGGTTTGAACAGTGTCTGGTTCCGGGCGCCCAGTTTGACAAAGGTCTCGTTGGATATAACGCAGGGTGTGCTCAGTACCTTGCAGGCGGACTCCAGCCGCGAGGCGACATTGACCGTATCGCCGATGACGGTAAAATTCTTGCGCTCATCGCTGCCGATGTCTCCGACGACCACTCGTCCAAAGTGAATGCCGACGCCGAATTCCGTCAGTTGCGGCAGGCCGAGACCCGCCAGCTCCTTCTTGAGCCCCGGCAATGCGGCCCGCATCTCGACCAGACAGGCGACCGCGTCATCGCAGGGCGCGCCATCGCCTTTCAGCCCGAAGACCGCCATCACCGCGTCTCCTATGAACTTGTCCACAACGCCGCCATGCCGCCTGATGGTGCGCGCCCACAGGCTGAAGTAGACATTGAGCATGCCGGTTATCATCTCGGCGTCGTGACTCTCGCTGATGCCGGTGAAATTCCTGATGTCCGCGAACAAGATGCACAGCTCGGCATTCTGCGATGCTGCCTCATCGCCTGCGATGATGCGGTCTCTGATGTCATCATCGACGTACTGGCCAAAAAGCGTGTTGATCCGTTCCTTGAGCCGCAGAATGTCCACCCGCCCCACACCGAGCGAAAGGGCGAGCAACGCGCCCCCGACCAGGATGTATATATGTGTGGGATCAGAAAGAAAGACCGGCAGCCAGGCGCCGATTGCCCCAATCGTCAGCTCTGCCTGTGGCGTCGGCAGGTTCTTGACTCCGGCGCGCATCATGTCCTCGAGCGTCCTGACCGTATCAAAGTAGAAATAGAGTATCAGGAAGCTGCTCACGTTGGTGACGGTAAGCACAAACTCCAGCACCAGTTTGGTCCGCCTGCTCCTGGTTGCCAGCATCAGGGCCTGCATGCCGCCCGTTGCTATGCTGAAGATCCAGAACCAGATGTGGGCCGCGTTGAGGACGAAGTACCAGCCCTCGCGTATCTCCAGCGCCGAGTACACAAGCGGTGCAAGGAGCGATCCCAGGAACCTGATGATCGGGCGGTGGCCGAACCTGACCAGTACCAGGGTCTGCACGAGCAGGAAGCCCAAGAGGGCGACATGTCCGGTATTGGAGAAGAATGCCATGCCGTTCTGGCTGAGATTCATCAGGATATAGAAAAGGGCAAACTGGCCGGAGGCCAGCAACAATTCGCGCAGCATCTTCTGGAAGGTCGAGCCTCTCTCCATTCTGGTGCTCCTGTTTATGGAATAATCTGACACCAGTATACCACACCAGGTTCGGGGAATAATCGAAAACTTGAAGATGGTGATGCTATACGATACAATGGCTTCAATGACAGCTGGAAAAATATTACTGGTCGAGGATGAGGCAATAATAGCGCTGGCACAGACACAGCTGCTTCGCAAGCATGACTATGACTGATAGGAACTGTCATTTCGGGAATTTTGCGGTTTTGCGTCGAAAATCGGCCTTTGCCCCGAACTACGACTGTTTTCCTACCCCAAACGACTGATCCAATCAGAATTTTACGGCACACCGACCTCATTCAGGAGGTGAACGAGCGAATTCTCCAAAGGACGGGTAGTTGACGACAGAGACCCTTAGCAGAGGTCTCCCTGTAGCAAGGGAGAAAAATTCAG
>Ga0078972_1013808_pt1 | contig 13120 bp, 9 predicted proteins | sample YelNatPaOPGAMG01_FD_67568 | JGI IMG/M metagenome (GOLD analysis project Ga0078972, IMG submission 67568) | Hot spring thermophilic microbial communities from Obsidian Pool, Yellowstone National Park, USA - OP-RAMG-01 (SPADES assembly) (version 2) | ecosystem: Environmental > Aquatic > Thermal...
GGGGGGGGGGGGGAACAACCCGCCCCCCCCCCCCGTTGGGGGGGGGGGGGGGGGGGGGGGGGGAAGTACCATGCAGACAAGGAGTTCTACCCCCCCACCCTAACCCTCCCCCACAAGGGGGGAGGGAAAAGTCCGCCAGTCCTAAATCTTGGCGAGCGGAATTGCGTCATGGGGCGAGCGAAGTTGCTCCGAGCAGCCCCTCTGGGGCATTTACGCAATCCCGCTCGCTCCAAAAAACTGTCAGGCGGTCAGCCAAGGGAGAGGGGAAAGTCCAAGAGCAGCCCCGCCGTTGCGCGGCCTATTTTTCGGGAGAGTAGCTAGGAGACAAAATCCTGCGTGGCGGGTGTATGTCTACCCTTCAGGATTTTGTCCGAGGTACTCTTTTTTACATGGCCAATGGGCCGCCTCCCTTCAAGCCAGGCCCGGAAGTTCACGCACGGCATCCTCCAGTCGTTGCAATACCTCCTCGGTATCCTGCCGTGTCATGGCGGCGCAGAAGCCGTGATGACAGGCGGCGCCGCCGTAATCGTGGAAATAGACGCCGTGGCGGGTGGCGGCAGCGATGAAGCGCAGCATCGCTTCGCGTTGGTGGCGCACGGCGTCGCGGTAGCTGCGGATTGGCTCCGGCACGCCGAAATAGATGCCGAAACGCGCTCCCAGTCCCTGCACGCGCGCGGGGATGTCATGGCGAGCAAAAAGGGCGTTCAGTCCCGTATACAATTGCTCGGCGACGGCATGGATGTGAGTGTAGAAGCCGGGCTGACAATAAGCTGTCACTGCGGCCAGGCCAGCGGCGACGGCAACGACATGGCCGTTGTAGGTGCCGCTGTGTTGACAATCGCCCTGCGGCATCAGCCGAGCCATGATGTCGGCGCGGCCGCCGAAAGCGCTCAGGGGAAAACCGCCGCCCACCGCTTTGCCCAAAGTGCAAAGGTCGGGCGTGACCCCCAGATACTCTTGTGCGCCGCCGGGGGCCATACGAAACGCACTTAACACCTCATCGAAGATCAGAAGCACGCCATGCTCGCGGGTGAGACGGCGTAGGGCGGTCAGGAAATCGGGAGTGGGAATGATGCAGCCGGCATTATAGTAGATCGGTTCACAGAAGACGGCGGCCAATTCCGGGCCGTGCCGTGCGAAGGCGGCTTCCAGCAGATCGGTGCGATTGTACGGCACGACGACGATGTTTTGCTCCAGGCCGGCAGGCAACCCGGAAGAACCAGGATAAACAGTCGGCGCATCCTCGGGACCGAGACGGTCGGCAGGGGTACCGATAGCGTACATGACCTGATCGTGATAGCCGTGGAAATTGCCCTCGAATTTCAGAAGTTTGGTGCGGCCGGTGAACGCACGTGCCAGGCGCAGGCAGTGCATCGTTGCTTCCGTGCCGGAGCCGGTGAAGCGCACACGCTCGCAGCACGGCACCGTTTCGCACAGCAATTTTGCAAGTTGCGTGTGCAGTTCGTTTTCGTAAGAACAAGCCGCCCCACGCGCCAGCACTATCTCGACGGCTCGGCGCACGCGTCCATCACCGTGGCCCAAAAGCGTGGCCCCGTGGCTGCAACAAAGATCGATGTATTCTCGACCATCCAGATCCCAAATACGGCAACCGTCGGCGCGATCGACGAACATCGGCCGGCCCAGGGCGCGATTGAGCCGTATCGAGGCGCTCACGCCACCGGCCAGGTACTTACAGGCTTGTTCGTATTGTTCCTGAGTGCGGCTCATGGGACCTCATACCCATTGCGCCCTCGACGACGCTATCGAGCAAAGAGCGCTCCTCTGCAACATACTCGCCGAGGACTTGAGACCAATGCATGGCGATTCTTCAACGGTGTGTTCTCTGCATTCTTAACCGCGTGGATGTGGAAATCCGTTCCTGGAAGGGCCAGGGCTTCCGTAGTTGATAGACAGGCGGCCCTACCATCCTTGGGACCCTTTCCTCGAAGAAGCAGCTCATGTAGGAGCAAGCGTTAAAACACGTGAGCTGCGAGCGTCAGCTGGCATCACACAACCGCTTGCTGACGCTCGCAGCTCGATCGATGAAACTCTTACTTCCTCTTCGCCAATTCCTCCTTGAGCGTCTGGACGGCCTTCTCGATCTGCGCATCGCGGCCCTTGAGGAAGTCGTCCGGGGTGTTATCGACATAAACATCCGGCGGCACGCCATAGTTTTCCAGGTTGGTGTTGTGGATGTTCCACAACCCGACCGTGGGCGTGCGGATCGTTGAGCCATCCATCAGCCGGTACGCGCCGGTGCCGATGACGGCGCCGTAGGTGGTGACTCCGACGACTTTACCGAGCTTTAAGGTCTTGAAACCATCAGGGAAGACCTCGGCGTCGGAAGTGGAGCGTTCGTTGGCCATCACCACCATTGGGCCGAAGAAGCCGCGCAGCGGCCGCGGCACCGTCACCGAATCGCGCGTGCGTGTGTACTGATACTGGCGCTGCTGCAAAATCTGCAACAGCTCCTGATCGATGCCGCCGCCGGGATTGAAGCGCTGATCGATGATGAGCGCCTTCTTGCCGGCCATCTTGGCCAGGTCGCGCTCAAACTGGCGCAGCGATGCTTCGTTCATCTGGCGGATGTGCAGATAGCCGATCGTACCGCCGGATAATTGGTCTACCATCTGGCGGCGGTCGGCGACCCAGCGCTCGTATTGCAAGTCGGCGTAGCGCAGGGCGTTGACCGGGCGGACCTTAGTCGTCCAGGCGCCTTCCTTCGTGGGCTTGTTGTTGACCAGGAACTCGATCCGTTCACCCGGAGCGGTGGTGTAGAGTTTCCAGTAGTTGTCGCCGGCTTTAAGGGGCTGACCATCGATGGCGAGGATAAAGTCGCCAGGATTGATTTTGACGTAGTCTTTATCGGCCGGCCCATTCTTGTAAACGTGAACGACCTTATAAAAACCTGTGGGGTCGGCTTCCAGCTCGAAGCCAGGATAGCGTGTCTGATCGTTCTCGCTGTCGCGTCCGCGCCCGTCACGGCCGCCGGCGCTGATGCCGGTGTGCGACGCATTCAGTTCGCCGATCATCATCATGATGACATCGTGCAGTTCTTCTTGGCCGCCAACGTGGGCCAGAAGCGGCTCATAGGTGTCGCGCACCTTGGTCCACTCGACGCCGTGCATAGCCGGGTCGTAAAAACGGTGTTTCATGATCCGCCAACTCTCTTGAAATACTTGTTGCCGCCGTGCCCGCTGATCGACCTCAACGCGAGCTGTGAAGGTGAGTCGGCGCGCACCAGCAGCTGCGGCGGAAGTATCGGAAGGCGCGGCCCCGGGGCCACGGCGTGATCGAGGCGCGGAAGCTGCCTCCGAGACGGCATCGCCGCTGCGCGGCCCCATGCCCCCGAGCGCCAGGGCGTAAATGCCGTTGCCTTGGTGGTAGAAGAGGGTGCGGCCGTCCTTGGCGAATTGCAGTGAGCCGAGACCGCCGAAGCGGCCGCGGAAAGACGGCGGTCCTTCCTCATCGGAAGAACGACCCGTTTGCGTCAGGCGCCGCGGCGGCTGACTGCTTTCCAGCGACACCGACCAGATCGATTGCACGGGCCGTCCCCCCTCGACACCGCTGGTGACGAACACCAGTGTTTTGCCGTCCGGCGACACGGCCATCGCCCCGACCGTATCGCCGCTGCGCGTCACCTGGCGGGCGCGACGGGAGATGCGGTCGAAATCGATCTTCACTTCAACTGGCTTGCGGCCGACAGACCGCCCGTTGGGGCCGGCGTCGCGCCGGCCTTCGTCCGCCGGGGCCGGCGTCTCAGCTGCTCCCGATCGAGAGCGGCGCCCCGCTGCTCCGTCTCGTTCCTTGCGGGTAGCTTCTTCTTCGCTGTCGATGTTGTCATCGCCCGGCTCCTTCTCCTCGCGTGTCAGCGACACGACAAAAATCTGTGTCGTCGAACGGCCGCCCTGACCAATGTTGCCATTGTCCACTCCGGCGAGATAAACGAGCGCCTTGCCGTCCGGCGTCCACAACGCTGAGCTATCGCTGTAGGCGTCGGCGTCGGTGATGCGCTTCTCCCCCCCGCCGGCAGCCGGGACGAGGTAGACGTGCGGCAGCAGATCGCGGCCAGATCGTGTAAACGCGATCCACTTGCCATCCGGCGACCATTGCGGATTGCTGATGGCTGAGCCGCCGAACTGGATGACCTCGCCGCGCGCCACCACGACATCCTTGTTGTCGGCGAGGTCTATGCGATGCAGGGCGCGATCGCTGGCGGTGTACAAGAGCGCTTGCGAGTCCGGCGACCACACGGGCGTCCCTTTCTGCGTATCGCTGTTGGTCAAGCGTTTCAGGTTGCCGCCGTGCTCGTCGCAGATCCAGATTTCCTCGCGGCCGCTGTGATCGCTGACAAAGGCGATGCGTTTACCATCCGGCGACCACTGCGGGTTGGATTCGCGCACGTCGGAGGTTTTCGTCAGCCGCCGCACGTCGCCGCGTTCTGTGGCAATGGTGAAGAGTTCGCCATGCGTGGCGATGACGGCGCGCTTGCCAGACGGCGCCAGGTGATAGCTGTCCGCTTCGCTGTTTACCGCCACAGTTTCGAGATTGTTGTCTTTTTCATCGGGGACAATATCGATCTTGATTTCGTGTGTTTCACCGGAGGCGGTGTTGAGCTTCCATAAGCCGAAGTTTTCCTCGTAGACGATGACTTTGCCGTCGGCAGACAGCGACGGCCAAAACAGCGAGCCGCTGGTGTGCCGGGTTACTTGCACCGGCTCGCCGCCCTCGGCCGGCATTTTCCAGATGTTGTTCCGTGAAGCCATGACAGCGGGGCTGCCGGCCTTGGCCTTCACGTCGCGATCGGAAACGAAGTAGATGAAACCGTTGCCGTACATCGGCCAAAAGTTATTGGGTTTTTCGGCATCGGGCACATCGGTGTCCAGCAGCTTGCGCGAGGAGCGCGATGCAACATCGAGCACCCACAGGTCGGCGGCATAGCTGCCACGATAATGCTTGCGCGACCACACCATTGGATGGCGGTTGTAGGCGAACTTCTTACCATCGGGCGAGAAGGAGCCCCAGAAACCCCAGTCGGCCGGCAGCGGTTCTTCGATACCGCCGTCGAGCGGCACGGTGTACAAACTGGGAATACCGGGATAGACGCGGCCGCGCGCCGAGGAGAAGACAACTCGCTTGGAATCGGGCGTCCAGCCGACGACGGTATCCCCGGCGCTGTTCCAGGTCAGCCGCCGCGCTTCGCCGCCCTCGCTGGGAATAACGAAAACATCGTGATTGCCATACCGCGCCGCCGAGAAAGCGATCCACTTGCCGTCCGGCGAAAAGCGCGGATGCACCGAGGCGGCGCGATGCGACGTCAGGCGTCGCGGCTGGCTGCCGTCTTCTTTGACCAGCCACAGATCGCCGCGGTAGCTAAAGACAATTTTGCCATTGGAGTAATCGGGGTGCCGGGCCAGCTTGATCTCGCCAGCGTGGGCCGGGGCCAGGACGACAAGGGCCAGGATCGTCAGCGCGATCAGCCGCATCGATGGAGGCAGCAAGTGCGGAATCATGGGATGGTTCCCTCGTTGAAGTAGAATCATGGGATGGTTCCCTCGTTGAAGTAAGTGCAGAGAAATGGAGACGGGGTAGGTGTAGTGAATCTCAGCAGGCGGACAAGCCTAGTGATTCGGGCTTGGGCATGGGGAGAAAAACAGAGGCGTGGCCCAGGGAGCCACGCCTCTGCATCTATAGGGAACGGCCGAAGCTCGGCCGGTTTAGGGGAGATCCGGCTCCTCGGAGGCAGGGTGTTCCTCCGGTTCCTCGGCCGGTATGCGGTAGGTTTCGTCTAACCAGCGACCTAGGTCGATGGTCTTACAGCGTGGCGAGCAGAAGGGAAAAGAAGGCCATTCTGCCCAGCTGCGTCCTTCCATCCGCCGACCACAGATCGGGCAAGACAACCTTATCTTCGGTTGATCCGATTCAGGACCTGGAGCTTTTCGACTCACTTTTCTTGCCCTTCCCCCCAGCGCAGGCGCAAGCTGTGCCGTTTGTACAGGGCGTAGCGCCGGCACCGTTGCTGGACGCCTTGCTTGCCGCCTCCTGGTCTGCTTTGGCTGCCTGCTTGTATGATTCGCTGCGATAATCGGTCTCATAGAAACCGGAGCCCCGGAAGAGGACGGCTGCTCCTGTGCCGAAGATGCGGCGGAGCTTTGGCTTGTTGCACTGCGGGCACTTCTTCAGCGGCGCCTCGCTTATCGATTGGAACTCCTCGAACTCATGAGCACAAGCGTCGCAATGATATTCGTAAGTCGGCATACAGTCATCTCCCCATATATGGTAATTCGAAATCCGAAATTCGAAATCCGAAATCCGAAGGAAATCCGAAATTCGAAATCCGAAATCCGAAGGAAATCCGAAATTCGAAATCCGAAATCCGAAGGAAATCCGAAGGAAATCCGAAATCCGAAGGAAATCCGAAATCCGAAGGAAATCCGAAATCCTTACTCCGGTTTGTCAGTCTGCTCCGGCGCTGTGGAAACGACCACGCGCGCAGGGCGGAGCACTCGGTCATGAATCCGGTAGCCCGGCTCCAGCACTTGCACCACCGTCATCGGTGGATACTCTTTGCTCGGTTGCTGACTTACCGCTTGATGGCAGTTGGGATCAAACGGCTGCCCCTGCGCCTCGATGCGCGTGACACCGTGGCGGCGCAGGATGTCGAGCAGCTGGGTATGGACCATCGCCACACCTTGGACCAGGGGGCCTTTTTCACCGGCTTGCTCGGCCGCGGCGGTAGCGCGTTCGAGATTGTCTAGAGCGGGCAGCAAATCGGCTGCCAACGGCGCCTGGGCATAGCGGCGCTCTTCGGCCTGATCGCGCTTCATGCGCTTTTGATAGTTCTCGAAGTCCGCCCGCGTTCGTTGGGCCAGGTAGAGATACTCGTCGCGCTTCTGCTCGGCTTCCTGAAGCTTGGCCCGCAGACTGTCCAGGTCTTCAAGCACTTGCTCGGCGGCCTGGTCCTCTGCCTGCGTCCGGGCCTGTTCCTCAGCCGTTTCCGATGTGTTATTCAAAGTAGCGGAGTTCTGTTCCTTGTGGTCCGTCATGGCTTCTCATCCTTCCCCTATCCGTCGTTTAGGTTTCCGACTGGTCGGCATTTGACGTAAAGAACTCGCGGATGCGTTCAAGAAAACTCTTCCGTTCGGGAGGAATTTCGGCGCCATCGATCTCCTCCAGTTCGCGGAAAAGCTCTTCCTGGCGTTTGGTCAAGCGCCGCGGCGTGACCACGCGCACATGCACAACCAGATCGCCGGGTCGGCCGCCGCGCAACGAAGGCATGCCCTTGCCGGGGATGCGGACTTCCTCGCCGCTCTGGGTGCCGCGTTTGAGCGTATAGGTGATCTGCCCGTCCAGGGTCGGCACCTCGATGGGCCGACCCAGGGCTGCCTGGCTGATCGTCACCGGCACTTCGCAATGGAGATCCTGGCCGCGGCGGACGAACAACGGATGCTTGCGGATCCGGAGGACGCAGTAGAGGTCGCCCGGCGGCGCACCGCGCTCGCCGGCCTCACCTTCGCCGGCCAGACGGATACTCACATCGTCATCCACCCCGGGCGGAATGTTCACCGTCAGCGTCCGTTCGTTTTCGACCGCGCCGCGTCCGCGGCAAGTACGGCAAGGGTCGGTAATGACCGTGCCTTGGCCACCGCAGGCCCCGCACGTTTGTTGAATGCGGAAGAAGCCCTGCCCCTGAATCACGACGCCGTGTCCGCCGCAGCGCCGGCAGGTCGCCGGTCGTGTGCCGGGCCTGGCCCCGCTGCCGCGGCAATCCGAGCACGGCTCCATCCGCGGAACTTTAATTTCCTTTCGCGCCCCGCGCGCCGCTTCCAGCAAGTCGATCTCAAGGGTCATTTGCAGATCGCGGCCGGGTCGGGGCCCGCGCCGCCGCCGACCGCCGAAAATATCGCTGAATAAGTCGCCGAAAATGTCGAAAACCGCGTCGGCGCTGGTGAAATTCGGCATGGCGGTCCCTTCCAGACCGGCATGGCCGTAGCGGTCGTAGAGCTGGCGCTTGTGCGGATCGCGCAACACCTCATAGGCTTCGGAGGCTTCTTTGAATTTGGCCTCGGCCTCGGCATTGCCGACATTGCGATCCGGATGATACTGCATGGCCAACTTGCGGTAGGCCCTTTTGAGCGTGTCTTCATCGGCGTCGCGCGGAACGCCCAGGACTTCGTAATAGTCCCGCTTGCTGGCCATAGGCATAATCGCTAACCGTCCTCCTCCGCCGGTCGCGCCGGCACAGGGCGTCGCTTGCCGGCATGGCCGACGGAAGAGGACGGCATCCTCCTCCTGTTAATCGGATAACGCCTTTATCGGATAGCGCCTTGCACTTTACTGGCCGGCTCTTCCTCATCGATCTTGGTGACCATCACCTCCGTCGTGAGCATGAGTCCGGCGATGCTGGCGGCATTTACCAGGGCTGAGCGTGTCACTTTGGTCGGATCAACAATACCGGCCTTGTACATGTCCACAAACTCGCCCGTATTGGCATTATAACCGATGTTGGGCGACTTTTGCCGCGCCACTTCATCGGCGATGACCGCGCCATCGGCCCCGGAGTTCTCGGCAATCGTGCGGATCGGCTTCTCCAACGCCCGAGCCACGATCTCGGCACCGAGTTTCTCATCGTCCTTGAGCGTTTCCGCCAGTTTCTCCACTGCGGGGATGCAGCGCAGCAAGGCGGTGCCGCCACCGGGAACGATGCCCTCGGCCACAGCCGCGCGCGTAGCGTGCAAGGCGTCTTCGACGCGGCCCTTGGTCTGTTTCATTTCTGCCTCGGTAGCTGCGCCGACGCGGATGATGGCCACGCCGCCCGTCAGTTTGGCCAACCGCTCGCTGAACTTCTCCTTGTCGTATTCACTCTCGGTCTGCTCCATCTGCGCGCGGATCTGAGCGATACGTTTTTCGATATCAGCCTTCTTGCCCGCGCCGTTGATGATGGTGCAACTTTCTTTTTCGACTTTGACGGTCTTGGCCCGGCCCAATTGCGATAGCTCTACGTTCTCCAGTTTGAGGCCGAGATCTTCGCTGATGAATTGACCACCGGTGAGAACGGCAATATCGCCGAGCATGGCCTTGCGGCGGTCTCCGAAGCCGGGCGCCTTAACGGCGCAGACCTGTAACACGCCGCGCAGCTTGTTGATGACCAGGGCAGCCAGGGCCTCGCTTTCCACATCTTCCGCGATGATAAGGAACGGCTTGCCCGTCTGGGCCACTTTCTCCAGCAACGGCAGCAGATCGCGGACGTTGCTGATCTTCTTTTCGTGGATGAGGATATAGGCGTCCTCAAACTCGCAGGTCATCTCTTGGGTGGTGATGAAGTATGGCGAGATGTAGCCCTTGTCGAACTGCATGCCCTCGACGAACTCCAGGGTCGTCTCCGAAGTCTTGCCCTCTTCGACGGTGATGACACCGTCTTTGCCGACCTTCTCGAAGGCGTCGGCCATTAGTTGGCCGATTTTCGGATCGTTATTGGCACTGATGGCGGCCACCTGGGCCATCTCTTCCTTCTTGGTCAGCTTCTTGGACATGCCGTCCAGGGCTTCGACGACCTTTTCGACGGCTTTTTCGATGCCGCGTTTGACGCCCATCGGGTTGGCGCCGGCGGTGATGTTGCGCAGTCCTTCTTGATAGATGGCCAGGGCCAGAATGGTGGCCGTGGTGGTGCCGTCACCGGCCACGTCGCTGGTTTTCTGGGCCACGGCGTTGACCAGCTTGGCGCCCATGTTCTCAAAGGGGTCGGGCAGGTCAATCTCCTTACTGACAGTGACGCCATCCTTGGTGACGGTGGGACCGCCGAAACTCTTGTCGAGAATGACGTTACGTCCGGTCGGCCCCAGGGTGATGCCCACGGCGCGAGCCAGTTTGTCCGCGCCGGCGAGCAGTTTCTTGCGTGCCTCGTCGGTGTAGAGTAGTTGTTTTGCCATCGGCTTATTCTCCCCAATTGAACCCCAGAGACCCAGAGGCACAGAGAAGACAAATGAGAAAGAAAAGAGGCCAACGGCCTTCGATGCTCTCTGGTTTTTTCTTCTCTGTTTCTCTGTCTCTGTGGTTAAGAGTTTTACTTGATAACCTTGGCGAGGATGTCGCCTTCCCGCATGATTTTGATCTCTTTGCCGTCTACTTCGATGTCGCTGCCGCTGTAGCGGCCATAGATGACTTCGTCGCCTTTCTGCACAGAGAGCGTGAGGCGTTCCCCTTTGTCCGTGAGCTTGCCGGGTCCGACAGCTAACACCCGGCCGCGCTGCGGTTTCTGCTTGGCCGTGTCCGGCAACAGAATGCCGCCCGCCGTCTTTTCTTCGGCTTCCAACGGCTCGACTACCACCCGATCATCCAAAGGCCGAATCCGCACACTGAGATCTTTTTCTTTCGCCATGATTTTTTATCCTCCTTCGTTTAGCCGCGAGCCTTCGTTTAGCCGCGAGCCGAAGGCGAGCGTGTTCGCGCTCGCCTTCGGCTCGCGGCTAAACGAAATCTCCCTGTTACATCATCCCCATGTCTCCCATACCGCCCATGCCGCCGTGATGATCGTGCGGCCCTTCCTCTTTCTTCTTCTTTTCGGGAATGTCCGCGACCATCGACTCGGTGGTAAGCAGCAAGCAAGCGACGCTGGCCGCATTCTGCAAAGCCGTGCGCGTCACTTTGACAGGATCGACGATGCCGCGCTTGCGCAGATCGGTGTACTCGCCTTTGTCGGCATCGTAACCGTAGTTCTTGTCTTTGCTGCGGCGGATGTTGGCGACCACGACCGAGCCATCCAGACCGGCGTTTTCGGCGATGGCCCGGCAGGGCATCTCCAGGACGTTTTGTACCAGACGCACGCCGGCCTGTTCGTCTTCGCCCTCGGCCTCAAACTTATCGAGGGCCTTGCGGGCTTGCAGCAAGGCCACACCGCCACCGGGCACAATCCCTTCGGCCAGGGCCGCCCGCGTAGCGTGCAAGGCATCCTCAAACAGTGCCTTGCGTTCCTTCATCTCCGTCTCGGTGGCGGCCCCGACCTTAATCTGGGCGACGCCGCCAGCCAGTTTGGCCAAACGCTCTTGCAATTTCTCGCGGTCGTAATCGCTGTCGGTCTTGTCAATCTCGCGGCGAATCATCTCGCAGCGGCCCTCGATGGCCTTTTTGTCGCCGGCACCCTCCGTGATGGTGGTGTTCTCGGCATCGACCTTGACCTTCTTGGCCCGGCCCAAGTCCCGCAACTGCACGTTCTCCAACTGGATGCCGAGATCCTTGAAAATGGCCTTGCCGCCCGTCAGCGTGGCAATATCTTCGAGCATGGCCTTGCGGCGATCGCCATAGCCCGGCGCCTTAACGGCGCAGACCTGGAGAATACCTTTGAGCTTATTGAGCACCAGGGTCGCCAGGGCATCGCCTTCGACATCTTCGGCGATGATGAGCAACGGTTCCTTTTTCTTGGAAATGGTCTCCAGAAGCGGAATCAGCGCCTTGGCCGAGCTAATTTTTTCTTCGTAGATGAGAATGTAGGGGTTCTCCAGCTCGCACGTGACGGTGTCGGGATTGGTAACAAAGTGCGGCGACAGGAAGCCACGATCAAATTGCATGCCTTGGACGACCACGACCTCGGTTTCGGCGGTCTTGCCTTCTTCAACGGTGATGACGCCGTTGGTAGCGCCAACCAATTTCATGGCCTCGGCCAGCTTCTTGCCGATCTCGGCGTTGTTATTAGCAGCGATGGTGGCAACCTCGGTGATCTCTTTCTCGTCTTTGTCGTCGATCTTCTCGGCCAATCGCTCCAGCTCTTCGACAACCTTTTCGACCGACTTCTGGATGCCGCGTGTCAGGGCCATAGGATCGTGGCCGGCGGCGATCATTTTGAGACCTTCGCGGTAAATGGCTTCGGCAAGGACGGTAGCAGTGGTGGTGCCGTCGCCGGCCACATCGCTGGTTTTGCTGGCCGCTTCCTTGACCAACTGGGCCCCCATGTTCTCGTAAGGATCTTGCAGTTCGATCTCTTCGGCCACCGTGACACCATCTTTGGTGACTGTGGGGCTGCCCCAGCCTTTATCGAGCACCGCATTGCGGCCGCGCGGCCCAAGAGTGCAGCGAACCGCCCGCGCCAGCTTGCTGACGCCGGACAACAATTTTTGCCGCGCTTCATCGCTATACGTGAGTTGCTTGGCCCCCATTCACTTATCTCCTTTCACTAGATTCACTTCCGCCCGATGGTTTGCTTCTGCTCCGCGGCTGCCACGTTACAAGCACGCCGCGATAGGGAATCTCTTCAAGACTGCACGTCGGAGCATAGCAACTTATGTGCCGGGATAGGTTCCCAGTTCAAGTCTTTAATCAGTAAGGAGTTGAGAAAAAGTGTTTCACTTCGCCGCAAAGGCAAGACCGCCAATTTGGCAGAGGGCGAAGCGCGGGCTGACAAAAAGTGTCAGGGCAGAAGTCTTGGTCTTGGAAGTGCTCTCTGCTCAGTGGCTGCACGACGTCCTCTTCGCATTGGATTGAAGCGGCGGAGGGGCAGTCCTTCTCTTGTTATTCCGTAATATCCGGCAGACCGACCTGTTGCAAATAATAGCGTTCGCGTCGGCGCATGGCGGCACGATCCGCATCCTCGTGATCGTCATAGCCGCACAGATGCAGCAGACCGTGTATTACGTACAGCGTCAGTTCCGTCTGCACGTCATGGCCGCGCGTGGCGGCCTGTTGGGCAGCGATCTCGACGCCCAGTACCAGTTCACCAGCCAACTTCGACGCCTTTGGCTCGCTGAAAGGAAAGCTCAGCACGTCGGTCGGCTCGTCATGCTGGAGATAGCGTACGTTGAGACGATGAATAGTGGGGTTATCGACGAAGGCCAAGCTGATCTCGTACTCGGCCACGTCCTCGCCGGCCAAGACGGTACGCACGATCTGCCGCATATAGGCACGGTCAATGGGCACAATTTCTTGCGGCGTGGCGATGGAAATGCGATTCATGGCGTCTCACAACGGTGTCGATTACCAGCCCGCAGCGCCAGCAAGGGCGCCCTCTCTATCGAGCCCGCAGCGCCCAGGGCGCTATCTATCGAGCCCGCAGCGCCCTTCCTGGCGCTGCGCGCACGGTCGATAGCGCCCCCGGCGCTGCCAGCTGCCTTATCATTCGATCGCCCCGGCA
>Ga0078972_1013809_pt1 | contig 13120 bp, 12 predicted proteins | sample YelNatPaOPGAMG01_FD_67568 | JGI IMG/M metagenome (GOLD analysis project Ga0078972, IMG submission 67568) | Hot spring thermophilic microbial communities from Obsidian Pool, Yellowstone National Park, USA - OP-RAMG-01 (SPADES assembly) (version 2) | ecosystem: Environmental > Aquatic > Thermal...
CAACTGCCAAATCTCTTAAAGATTTACCACCGCTTTTTGGTTTTTCGGTCATTTTAATAAACCATTGCTGGCGCGGTAATGGCTCAATAACATTTTTGCATTTATAACAAATAGGAACTTGGTGGATATAATTCTCAATTTTTTCTAAAGCGCCGTTAGCTTCTAAAATTTTTATTGAAGCTTCTCGGGCTGGTTCTGGTTTTAAGCCGTTTAAATCACCTGATAAGGAATTGAGCCGGCCATCCCAGTCAATAATTTGATAATTCAAAGGCAAATTGTGTTTTTTGCCTACTTCAAAATCAACTGGATCATGAGCCGGAGTAATTTTTAAAGCGCCGGTACCAAAATCTTTATCAACTAATTCATCAGCAATAATTTCAATGCTATTGCCATATTGAGGACGATTTTTAATTAAGGGATTAATAACCCTTTTGCCAATTAAATGTTTATAGCGCGGATCTTTGGGATGAACGGCAATCGCCATATCAGCCGGAATGGTTTCTGGTCTTGTTGTAGCCACAATGATGTATTCTTTGGGATTATCTTCAAAAAAATATTTAACATAATAAAGTTTGTCTTTTCTTTCTTCCCAATTAATTTCTAAATCAGATAAAGCGGTTTGATGTTTGGGACACCAGTTAATAATGCGGTTAGCGCGATAAATTAAATTGTCCTCATAAAGCTTTTTAAATGTTTGATAAACGATTTTGATAATTGATTTGTCTAAAGTAAATTTTTTTCGTGACCAGTCGCAGGAAGCGCCCAATTGCCGCAACTGATTTTCCATATGAATTTTATTGGCTTGGGTAAAATCCCAGATCATTTGATAAAGTTTCTCGCGGCCATCTGGTTCTTTTAAAATTTCAAAACGCGAACTACCCTCTTTTTCTAATTTCTTTTCAAAAACAACCTGTGTTTCAAAACCAGCATGATCAGCGCCGGGAAGCCACAATGTTTTAAACCCGCGCATTCGTTTGTAGCGAATCATTATATCTTCCAAGGTTGTTGTTAGAGCATGTCCCAAATGAAGAAAGCCGTTGGCATTCGGCGGCGGCATAATAATGATAAAAGATTTTTTTGTTTTTATTAATAATTTGTCCGGATTGAAATAGCCGGATTTTTCCCATTGTTGATAAATTTTTGTTTCAGCAATTTTGTGGTTATAAACTTTATCCATTTTAGTTTTTAGTCTAATAAAAATATTACTATAAAAATTTGAAAAAGACAATTATTTATGTATTGACATTATAAGTCGTTAAAAATTAGCAACTTATAATGTTAAGAAGATGAGTTTGAATTTTTGCTATTTTGAAGTACAATTAAAAGGATATGGATAAACTAAAATATAGCGAAGAAAATATTAATTTTTTTGCTGAAACCAATTTTCGCAATCAAAGGGCGAAATTTGGTATTAAATTAGATGATCGCCGAAAGCATATGTATGTAGTTGGTAAAACCGGCATGGGCAAAACAGTGATGTTAACCAATATGGCAATTTCTGATATTGAGGCAGGATTTGGTTTGGCTTTTATTGATCCTCACGGCGAATCAGCCGAACATCTTTTAGATTATGTGCCAGAAAAACGTCTGAAAGATGTCATTTATTTTTGTCCTTATGATACTGAATATCCTATTGCTTTTAATCCTTTAGAAGCAGTGGGTGAGGAACAAAGAAATTTAGTGGCCAGTGGTATTTTGGAAATTTTTAAAAAAATCTGGCCAGATGTTTGGAGCGCTCGAATGGAATATATTTTAAACAATTGTTTAATGGCGCTTTTGGAATATCCGAATTCTACTCTTTTGGGTATTATGAGGCTTTTGACTGATAAAGAATATCGCGATCATATTGTTTCTGGTCTTAAAGATCCTGTGGTAAAAAATTTTTGGATTAATGAGTTTGCTCGTTATCATGATAAATTTCAAGTTGAAGCAATTGCGCCGATTCAAAACAAGGTCGGCCAATTTCTTACTAATCCTTTAGTAAGAAATATTGTTGGCCAACCAAAATCATCTTTTAATATTCGCCAAATAATGGATGAAGGTAAAATTTTGATTGTTAATTTATCAAAAGGAAGAATTGGCGAAGTAAACTCAGCGCTTTTAGGCGCTATGATGGTGACAAAAATTCAACAAGCGGCAATGAGCCGCGCGGATATACCAGAAAGCGAACGCCGTGATTTTATCCTTTATGTTGATGAATTTCAAACTTTTGCTACAGAGGCTTTTGCGACAATTTTATCTGAAGCGCGAAAATATCATTTATGCTTGATTATTTCCCATCAATATATTGGGCAATTGCCAGAATCAGTGAAAGCAGCAATTTTTGGCAATGTTGGAACATTTATTGTTTTTCGGGTTGGAGCCGAAGATGCGGAATGGTTAGAAAAAGAATTTGCGCCGGAATTTATGGCGAATGATTTAGTTAATTTGGCTAAATACAATATTTATTTGAAATTAATGATTGATGGCATTACTTCAAAGGCCTTTTCAGCCGTGACTCTGCCGCCGCGACCAGCACCAGAGGTTAATTTTCATCACCAAATTATCAAAAACACTAGAGAATTTTATTGTCGGTCGAAAATCGAGGTAGAAAAGCAAATTAGTGAAGAGTGGTTGGCCACTGAAGAAAAAGAAGAGAAAGAAGAAAACAAAACCAAAAAAACTAAAGAAAGTAAGAAAAAAGTTTACGAAGATTTTTGTTGGGTGTGCGGCGCAAAAGTAGAATTGCCATTTCAACCAGATGGTAAAAGACCCATTTTTTGTAAAGATTGTTTAAAGGGAGTAGAAGCTGGCGAAATTATTCCGCCGACCAAACCATTACATTTAGAGACAAAACTTATGCAAAATTTATCAAAAAATACTGAAAAAAGATTAATTGAGAAAAAAGAGGCTTCGAAACCAAAAGCCAAAGTTGATGTTGATGAATTAAAGAAAGCTTTAAAAGAATCGTTAGCAAAAATAAATATTAAATCCGAAGAAAAAACCGATGAGAAAGAAAATAATAATTAAAAAGAGGAAACATACGATTTTTTATTAATTTGATTTAGGTGGCCGCTGTTATGCTTTAGCATAACAGCGGCCAAAACAAAATCAGCTTATGCCGTGTTTTTACATCAAAGCGAAACCGAAAGCATCTTTTAATAAAGTTGTGAAAATTAATGACAATCATTTTGAAGTTTACACAACCGTGGCTGCGGAAAAAGGAAAAGCCAATGAAGCCATCATCAAATTATTAGCTGAATTTTTAAATGTCTCGCCATCTCAATTTGAAATCGTTTCTGGTTTTAAAAGCCGGCAAAAAATTATTAAGCTCAGTGATTAACGAATAAAATCCATTTTTAAGATTTTTCATTTGATTTCTAATCAATTTTGTGTAAAATAAGACATTAATATGTTGGGTATTAATGATTTAAAACCAAAAACAGTTATTATTATTGATGATGAGCCGTACGAAGTTTTAAGCGCTAATTTTTTAAAAATGCAGCAAAGAAAACCAGTGCTTCAAACTCGGCTCAAAAATTTAATTAACGGAAAAGTGATAGATAGAAATATTCAACACTCCGAACAATTTGAAGAAGCGGAAATCGAAAGATTATCAGTCGAATTTTTATATCATCATCGTGATGAATATTGGTTTTGTGAGGCTGGTAATCGATCAAAAAGATTTCAATTGGAAGAATCAATCTTAGGCGATAATAAAAATTTTTTGAAACCCGGCGTTCCTATTGATGCTTTTCAATTTAATGGGAAAATCATTAATATTTCTTTGCCAATCAAGATGGAATTTAAAGTTATTGAAGCGCCGCCCGGCATTAAAGGCGACACCGCTCAAGGTGGAACAAAAACAGTGACAATTGAAACCGGCGCCAAAGTGGCTGTGCCGCTTTTTATTAATGAAGATGATATTATTAGAATTAACACCGAAACCGGCGAATATGTAGAACGTGTGGAAAAAGCTAAAAACGCGTAATTTATGGATTTAGAAAATCTACTTTTTACCAATACCTCGCCCAAACAAACTTTTTTTAAAAATAGTTTCTGGCTTTTATTAGCCCAAATTATTAGCCGTTTATTTAAACTGATTCTTGTTTTAGTTTCTGCGCGGCTTTTAGGCCCAAATGGTTTTGGCACTTTTAGTTATATTTTATCTATTGTTGCTTTTTTCTTTTTATTTGCTGATTGGGGTGTTAACACCCTGTTGGTCCGCGATTTTCAGCAAAAAGAAGAAAAAGAAAAATATGTTAAAGTGGCTTTTGCTTTTCGTTTGATTACTGCTATTTTATGTCTTTTAGCCTCCATCGGAGGATTTTTTGTTTTTCAAAATCCTGAATTTCGAATGAATTTTTTAGTTTTAGCCATTTATTTTTTTGTATCTAATATCAGGGATTTATTTGTTTCTTTTCTGCGCGCTATTCAAAAAATGGAAAAAGAATTTCTTGCTGTTTTTGCTGAAAGTTTTTCCACGATGGCTTTTGGTGTTTTTCTGATGCTTGTTTATAAAAATGTTATTTCTTTGAGTTTTGGCTATTTGATTGGCGTTTTGATTAGTTTTATCACCACCGCCTTTCTTATTAAATCATTCAAAAATTATTTCCAGCCAAAACTTAATAAACAACTGATTAAAAAAATGATTGTTGATGGTTTTCCTTTGGCGCTCTTTGGGCTTTTGGGCTTTATTTTCTTTTCCACTGATCAGATTATGCTTGGAAAAATGCGCGGAGTAACTGAGGTTGGTTATTATTCTTTAATTACTAAAGGAATTTTACTGATTAATCTTTTACCATCGATGATTATGCTCTCTCTTTTTCCTTATTTATCGGCTAATATCAATGACACGGAAAAAATTAAAAAAATTTCCCGCAAAGCACTCATTGGTTTTACAAGTTTGGGTTTAATCATTGCCCTTTTTATTTTTCTTTTTGCGCCTATTATTCCTTTTTTTGTTGGCAATCAATATCAACCTTCAATTAAATTAGCTCAATTTTTAACTTGGATTATTGTTTTTACCTTTCCCTCTGTTTATTTGTCTTATTTATTTATTACTAAAAACAAGCAGTGGCTTAATTTTTCTTTAACTGCCATTTGCGCTATAATAAATTTAGTTTTAAACTTTATTTTGATTCCCAAATTCGGAATGTTTGCCGCCGCCGCCACCAGCATCTTTGCGCAATCCATTAATCTGATTCTACTTTTTATTTTTAGTCAGCAAATAGTTAAAAAGTATTAGGATATTTAGAATATTTAAAAAAAAATTATTTGAAAAACTGAAATAAAATGATAAAATAAAAAATATAAAGGTCAAAAATAAAAATAAAATAAATTATGAAACAAGCATTAGTTTGCGGAGGTGGTGGATTTATAGGACATCACTTGGCGAGAAAATTAAAAAGTTTAGGTTATTGGGTAAGGTCAGTTGATTTAAAATATCCTGAATTTTCTCCAAAAGATGAAGTTGATGATTTTGTAATTGGAGATTTGCGTGATCCTGAAGTTTGGCAAAAAATTTTAGATAGAGATTTTGATGAGGTCTATCAGTTAGCAGCTGATATGGGTGGAGCGGGATTTGTTTTTACTGGAGAAAATGATGCGGATATTATGCATAATTCTGCGTTAATCAATTTAAACTGTCTTTATTATTTAAAAGAAAAAAATTTTAAAGGAAAAGTATTTTATAGCTCTTCAGCCTGCATTTATCCAGAGTATAAACAAACAGATCCAAATAATCCAGGGCTTAAAGAAACAGATGCTTATCCGGCCGGACCAGATTCAGAATATGGGTGGGAAAAATTATTTTCAGAAAGAATGTATTTAGCCTTTCATCGTAATTATGGAATTAATGTCAGAATTGCAAGATTTCACAATATTTTTGGACCAGAAGGAACTTATGAAGGCGGTAGAGAAAAAGCGCCGGCAGCATTGTGCCGAAAAGTTGCTTTGGCTCCTGATGGTGGAGAAATTGAAATTTGGGGAGATGGTGAACAAACAAGAAGTTTTCTTTATATTGATGAATGTTTAGAAGGAGTTTTGCGCTTAATGAATTCTGATTTTTTGGGACCGGTAAATATTGGTTCAGATGAAATGATTTCAATTAACAATTTGGCAAAAATGATTATGGAAATTGCCGGAAAGAATTTACAAATAAAACACATCCCCGGACCATTAGGCGTTCGCGGCAGAAATTCAGATAATACTTTAATAAAAGAAAAATTAGGCTGGGCGCCATCAAAACCCCTTCGCGAAGGTATTGAAAAAACTTATCATTGGATTGAAAAAATTTTAAAAGAAAAAGGACAAATTTAGTTTTAATTTAAAAATTTGAATATGAAAAAAGTTGATAATAAAAACATAGGAGTCATAGGACTTGGTAAATTAGGAAGTTGTTTTGCCGCTTCTTTTGCTTATAGAGGATTTAATGTTTTGGGTTTGGATATTAATTTAAAGATTATTAATGATATTAATAATCATAAAGCTCCATTTTTAGAGCCAAATTTAGATGAGTTAATAAAAAAATCTGAAAATAAATTAAAAGCAACGAATAATCCAAAAGAAGTTTTTAATTTTGCAGATATTTTCTTTATTATTGTTCCAACTCCATCAAAAAAAGATGGAAGCTTTTCTAATGAATATATAAAAAGAGCGATAAAACCACTAGTTGAAGAATTAAAAAACAGTAAACAATTTAAAACTTTTGTTATTACATCAACAACAAGTCCTTTATCTATTCAAAATGAAATAATTCCTTTTATAGAAAAAAATTCCTCCAAAAAATTTAATAAAGATTTTACAGTAATTTATAACCCAACATTTATTGCTATTGGCGACATTATTAAAGGAATTTTAGAGCCAGACTTAGTTTTAATTGGGGAAAATAATAAAAAATCCGGAGATATTATTGAAAACATTTGGAAAAAAGTTTGTATAAATAAACCTCAAATCGGCAGAATGTCTATTGTTAGCGGTGAAATCACAAAAATTGTTATTAATTCTTATATCACAACTAAAATTAGTTTTGCTAATATGCTTGGAAATATTTGCGAAATAATTCCTGAAGCAGAAATTGACAAAATAACCTCTGCTATGGGAGCTGATAAAAGAATTGGAAAATATTATTTAAAATACGGTCCATCTTACGGAGGTCCTTGTTTTCCAAGAGATAATAGATCTTTTAGTCATTTTGCTAAAACCCAAGCTAAAATTGATGCTTTAATTCCTGTTTCAGCTCATAAAATTAATGAATTTCAAACAAAATTTCAAAAAGAAAAAATATTAAAAATTATTAAAGAAAATAAAATAAATTCGCTCTCAATTTTGGGTTTGGCTTATAAAACAAAAACTTATGTCATTGAAGAATCAGCTTCAATAAAATTAATTAATGAACTTTTAAAAAATAAAAATTTAAAAATCACTGCTTATGATCCAATAGATTTAACTATTGAAGAAACAAAAAAAGTTTTTAGAAATAAATTAAATTATGCTAAAAATCTAAATGAAGCAACTAAAAACAAATTAATTATTCTAATGCTCCCTTATGAAGAATTTAAAAAAGTCAAAAGATTAAAGAATAGAATTGTAATTGATTTATGGAGGATGTAAAAATATGATATTAAAACAAATTAAACAATTTATTAAAAGAACCACTTTATATCCAATAATTTTACAATTTAAATTTATTTATTTAAAAAAATTTTTGCACGAATTTCCTTCAGAATCTCATAATAAAAGATTGTTTATTTTTCAAATGGCTAAAGAAAATAAAATTCCAGTATTTATTGAAACCGGAACATATTTAGGTGATACCGTAAGTGCTTTAAGATATTCTTTTCGAGAAATTTACTCTATTGAGTTAGATGAAAAATTAGCCCAAAGAGCTAAAAATATTTTTAAAAAGTACAAATATATTCATATTTTACAAGGCGATAGTTCTAAAATTTTGCCAGCAATTTTAGAAGATATTAAAAAACCAACTTTATTTTGGCTAGACGCCCATTATTCAGGAGGAATTACAGCTAAAGGAGAAAAAGAAAATCCAATATTAGATGAATTACAAACAATATTAAATTGGTGGATTGATGGGAGCGTGATATTAATTGATGATAATAGATTGTTTAAGAAAGAAAATAATTGGCCCGAGATAGAAGATATTAAATCATTGGTTGTAAAATTAAAACCAAATTTAAAATTAGAAGTATTTGAAAACTTAGATCTTATAAAAATATATGAAATCAATATCAAATAAAAATATTAAATAATAAAATTATAATTGATTTATGGAGAATGTGAAAAAATGGATTAAATCAGAGCCTGTTTTAGCTTCATTTATACGAGTATTAAAAAGCTTATTAGAAATAAGATTTGATATTTTGAATTTTATAAAATTTTTAAAGGAATACAATATCTATAAAAACAAGTTGTTAAAGAGTAAAAATTATAATCAATTACTTTCCATAAAATATTTATACCCATGTTTCTTGGATAAAACGGCTCAAGTTAAATTAGATCCTGTTTATTTTTATCAAGATGCTTGGTGTGCTAAAAAAATATTTGAAAATAAACCAGCGCACCATTACGATATTGCTTCAAGCATTAAACTTGTAAGTATTATTTCTCAATTTTGTCCGGTGACTTTTGTTGATATTAGAGATATAGATTTAAAATTAGAAAATTTAAATGTAGTCATTGCTGACGCTAGGAATTTACCATTTCAAGAAAATTCAATTGATTCTTTAAGCAGTATATGTGTTTTAGAACATATTGGTTTGGGTCGATACGGAGATAAAATAGATCCTTACGGCACAGAAAAAGCAGTTACAGAGATTAAAAGAGTTCTAAAACCAGGAGGAAATCTTTTTATTTCCCTACCTGTTGATAAAGAAAATATTGTTTATTTTAACGCTCACAGAGCATTTACAATAGATTATATTTTGAGTCTTTTTAAAGAATTAAAATTAATGGAAGAAAAGTATATTTATGGTAAACAAATTTATGATAGTTATGATCCTGAAAAGGGATTTGGCACAGGTTTATTTTATTTTAAAAAATTATGAAAAAAATAATTGTTTTGCAACATAATGAAGGACAGTTAGCAAATCAGCTTTGGCTTCTTTCTCATTTGTTGGCTTATACTTTAGAAAAAAATTATGATATTGATATATGGTGTTTTTATCAATATTCAAAATTTTTTGATACGCCTTTTCCTAAAAATAAATTTATAAAATTTATTTTTTATAAAACCTTTCCAACTTTTACTTTTAAAAACAAAAATCTATTTAGGCTATTTAGAAAAATTTACAGAATTATTTATAAGATTTTAGTTGTTTTTCCGATAAAAATTTTTTATAAGAAAAACATCATTAATTCTTCTCAAAAACAATATATTTTAGATGATGATTCTAAAAAAGATGAAATAATTAAAAAATTTGAAAATGATCCAAATTTTAATTTAATTTTTACATTAGATTGGAATTTTTTTGCATATTCTTATTTGGAAAAACATCGAGAAAAAATTAAAGAAATTTTTAAACCAAGAAAAGATATAGAACTTCAAATTAAAAATTATATTAAAGAAATAAGAAAAAATTTTGATTATATAATTGGCTTGCATTTAAGATTTAAAGAACCAGGAGATGGAGATTTTTATGATCCTGAATATTTTTGGTATGTTGAAAATAAAGATTTAGAATATATCACCGATTTAATTAAAGAAATAATTAAAGAAAAAAACCTGGATGTTAATAAAACCGCAGTTTTAATTGCTTCAAATGCTAAAGAATTAGAAATTGAAAAATTCAAAGGACTTAATGTTTTTTTTGAAAAAAGAAATATGGTTGTGGACTTGTTTTTACTTTCTGAATGTGATATAATCTTAGGATGTAAAAGCACTTTTTCATTTTTTGCAAGTTATATAGGAAATAAACAATTTATTTTTTTACGTAAAAATTATGAATAGAGAATAATTTTCTTAAAATATTAAAATATTATAATGAGAAAAGTCGTGTTTTATAATAAATTTAAATTAATGAATCAAAAAATAAATTATAAAGATATCTCAATAATAGGACTGGGAAAAGTTGGTACATGTTTAGCAGTTTCTTTTGCAAGCAAAGGTTTTAAAGTTTATGGTTATGACGTAGACGAATATCCATTAAGATGTTTAAGTGAGAAAAGAGCTTTATATTTTGAACCATATCTTCAAGAATTTTTGAATAATTATTATAACTCTATATCTATCAGCGATTTAAAAACAATAGTTCAAAAAACAGATATAACAATTATTATCGTCCCTACTCCTTCAAAAAAGAATGGGAGCTTTTCAAATAAATACTTAATTTCAGCTGTTAGAAATTTAGCGAAAGAAATTAAAAATAAAAATAAATTTCATATTTTTGTTATAGCTTCTACTGTTTCGCCACTCAGTATAGATAATCAAATAATACCTATCATAGAAAAATTTGCTCACAAAAAATTAAATGAAGATTTCGGAGTAATTTATAATCCACAATTTATAGCTCTTGGATCTGTTATTAAAAATATTTTAGAACCAGATTTTGTATTAATAGGAGAAAGTAGTAAGAAAGTTGGCGATATTTTAGAAAGAATATATAAAAATTTATTAAATAACAATGCACCAATTTGTAGAATGAGTTTAGTAAGCGCAGAGATTGCTAAAATAGCCTTTAATTGTTTTACAACTATTAAAATGAGTTTTACAAATTTTCTAGGTAATGTTTGTGAACAAATTACTGGCGCTAATATAAATGATATTATGAATGCCATCACAAATGATAAGAGAATAGTTGGTAGGTTTGGATTTAAATATGGGGTAGCATATGGCGGGCCCTGTCTTCCTAGAGACAATAAAGCTTTTGCCAATTTTGTTAGAAAAAATACGCATTTTAAACCTTTATTAGCAATAGATACTCATAAAATAAATGAATTCCAGAATATATTCTTATCAAATAAAATTTTAAATTTTGCCAAAAAAGAAAAAATAAAAGATATTATCTTTTATGGTATAAGTTATAAATTAAACACAGGGATTATTGAGGAGTCTGCAACAATAAAGACAGTAAAAATTTTATTAAATCATAGGGGAGGAGATAGATTCAGAATGTTCTTATATGATCCAGTTAGAGAGGCTGTAGAGCAAGCTAAAAAAATTTTCTTAGACCAAGTGTTTTATATTGAGAATGAAGAAAAATTAAGAACTATAATTAAAAATAGATATAAGAAACTAATCGTTTTAATGAATCCATATAAAGAAATTGAAAGACTAAAGAATACGATTCTCTCTAACAAAAAAAAGATTTCTTTAATAGATCCTTGGAATTTTTTAAACAAAAATTAATAAAATACCTATGTATTTTTTTTCTCTAATTACACCCACTTATAATAGTGCAAAATTTTTAAGAGAGAATATTAAAAGAGCCAAAGAACAAACGTTCCAAAATTTCGAACACATATTTATTGATGGTTTTTCCCATGACGGTACAGTTGAGATTATTAAAGAATATCAGCAAGAAATGGGCGAATCAAAAGTAAAAATATTTCAATATCCCCCAAAAGGTGTAACAGATGCTTTTAATAAAGGAATCAAGCATGCTTCGGGTAAATATTTAATTCATTATTGTTCCGATGAATCTTTTTTTAATAGTGATGTTTTATTTAAGGTACATCAATTTTTATCTGAAAATAATTATGATTGGATTTATGGAAAGGTTAATGTAATTAAAGGAGGAAATTCTTTAGGCATATGGCCCCAAAAAAAGATTTGGAAATTAGGAGGAACTGTTATTGGAAATTATATTCTTAATTTTTTTAATTTTATTCCTCACGCCTCTGTTTTTTATAAAAAAGAAATTTTTGAAAAATTTGGCTATTTTGATGAAACATTAACATTAGCTTTAGATGTGGAATATTGGTTGAGAATTAAAGATAAAACAAAATGGACATTTTTTGATATTGTGGTTTCTAATTATGGAGTTGAAGAAACAGCTGGTAGTGTTAGAGATAGAGAAGGATATATAAAAAACGCAGAAAAAGCAAGAAAAAAGTATTTAAATAAATTTGAATTTGCTATTTATAAATTAATAAAATTTTTAGCCAATTTTTTTCGAAAATATTAAAAATATGGAAACGGAATTAAAAAGAAAATTATTTTTAGAAAAATTAGAAGAAAGTTTTGGAAAAATTAAAAAATTTGAAAAATTTAGCGGTTCAGGATTGATAAGAAAAATAAAAAGGTTATTTTTCAGTCCCAATATTTACATCACTTATTTATGGTATAGATTTAATCCCATTAGAAAAAGGAAAATCCGTTTATTTTGGGAAAAGATAATAAATATTATTTTTAAAGACAAACCACCATTTTTTAGTGTAATAGGTGTTTTGCCAGGTGAAGCAGAGTATAAACTGACAAAATTTTTAATTAAAAATTTAAAAGAAAATGATATTTTTTATGATGTTGGAGCAAATTATGGTTTTTACACTTATTTGGCTTTAGAATTTTGTAAAGAAGTTCATTCTTTTGAACCTCTCCCAGATATTTTCGAAAACCTAAAAATGAATTTAGAAAATATTGGAAATGTTTTTTTAAATAAAGTTGCTTTATCAAATAAAGATGGTAAGGCAAAAATATATTTGACAACATCCATCGGACTTGATGCGTCAGGTAGTTCTACAATTGTGGAAGAAAATTTAAACGCGCATTATTATAAATTTTCAAAAAGTTTAGAAATTGAAACGATTACTTTAGATAATTATCTAAAAGATCATAATAAACCAACAATTATTAAGTTAGATATTGAAGGAGCAGAATGTTTAGTTATAGAAGGAGGATATGAATTTTTTAAGAATAATTCTCCAATAATTGCTATGGAAGTTTGGTCTTCAAAAGAAGGAGGAGAAATTTCTATGAAAGCTGTAGAAAAATTAAGAGAGTTAGGTTACAAGAGCTATTTGATCAATGAAAATGGAAATTTGGAATTAGCGAATGGTAATTTGTCGTTGATTGTTGATCAAGAAAATCTTTACGATGATAATTTTATTTTTAAGAAATAAATATGAGTATTAAAAGAATTTTGATAGTTTACCCTTATTTTACAGAAAATATTTTTGCTATTTT
>Ga0078972_1013817_pt1 | contig 13109 bp, 16 predicted proteins | sample YelNatPaOPGAMG01_FD_67568 | JGI IMG/M metagenome (GOLD analysis project Ga0078972, IMG submission 67568) | Hot spring thermophilic microbial communities from Obsidian Pool, Yellowstone National Park, USA - OP-RAMG-01 (SPADES assembly) (version 2) | ecosystem: Environmental > Aquatic > Thermal...
CCTCCCCTCCACAATAGTAATAATAATATACTATTATAGGGGAAGAAAGCCTCAACAATATTTATACTCTCATTGCATTTTCACTCGCGCAATTTCAGCAGTTTTTCCTGTTAGAAAACCCCTCCACCCCCCAGAAATCCATGAAAGGGCTTGTTCTGTTAATTCACGTTAACAGACAACACCCAAAAATTAAATATTAGAAAATTTTTAAAAACTTCGAACCGCGCCTTATATAGGAGCCTTTTTAGACCAAATAAAACCAGGAATTCTGCCAATCTACGATTAAACATTATTAACGGAAAATAGAGCTTTGTTAGTCCTTTATTGTTGTTTGCTGTGTTTACGGGTTTCAATTTTTGCTAAAAATATTGATCTATTGCTAGATAGTTAATTATATAGTAAAGAAAATTAGATTTTACGAAAACCTTAAGAAAATCAATAAAATATTTAGAGTTACGAAAATTTTCAAAGTAAACTGAGGATGAACTTGATGGTTGAGGAGGCGGAGGTAAAAACTTTTCTAATAATTTTTATAATTGGATTCAGCCTTTTCATTTTGGTCTGGAACCTATCCATGGATCAGGTTTGGGTTCGCTTAGAGGCGTCATTATTCTCTGTTATACTTTTTTGTGCTGTCTGGTCCTTTATTATATATGTTCCATTACACGATTGGTCCCCTCGAATGCCATTTTTATGGTTTCTTGTTTCCTCACTCCTAGCACTCTTGGAGAGGGTCATGTTACACTTAAGTAACGTCTTTCATGCGCCTATTGCCACTTTTTTGATAGACATAGGCTGGTGGATTTTTGCTCCTTGGATAATAACTTTACTTTCACCGTTCTTTGCCTATGCCTTGTATTATAATAGGCTTAAAGCCGAACTTGATGGTGAGTTAAACAGGGGCATAGGTGATAGCAAAATACTGGAAATAGCTCGAAAATACGGCGGAATTCTCTCTCTAAGTGTTATTGTCTGGGAGGCTAAAACCAGTCTGGAAAAGGCCCAGAAAAGTTTAGAGAGATTCTGCAAGTATGGCGAGGCAAACAAAAGAACTATAGGGTCTTTGACGATTTATGATTTTCCAAGTGCTCGTGTTTACCTAAACCGCGTAGACAACCAAATAGTTGAAATTATGAGGGATAACCCATATGGTATGTCCCGGACACAACTTCTTCAAATCACAGGCTTGTCAATAGATTCGTTAGACGAATCTTTGAAGAGATTAGAATCCTTAGGTATAATTTATCATGAAATGGAAAGCGACCTGTACAGATTAAGAGGGATAACTCCAACAACAAGCAAATAACACCTATACTGAACAACAAGGGTGGACATCAACTACAGCAAACTTTTTTGTTCTTCGACTTTTGCCTCAATAAAGTTTCCGTCTTTGTCGAAGATCATTGTAAAAGTTTTTTCTAATTCTATTTTGTCAGTGTATTTATTTCTCATTTTGAATCTCCCTGACACTACGTATGTGTCATCTTTTTTACGAACGTTTATTACCTCTACATCACTAGAATAGATAACATCGCCGAAGGTTTCAAACATCTTGCTTAAAAACGAATGGACTTTTTCGGTGACTCTGAATGGTAAATCGCTCATTGTTTTCCCTTCTATTCTGTTTAAAATTTCCAGGATTTTTAATTTTCTTTTTAATCTTTTAACATTTACTATTAAGCTTCATAATTAACCATAGAAAGTTGAGTTAAAAATTGTATCTAAACGGTGTATTTATTTGTTCTTTCGTCGTCTTTATGTCCGTTAAACTTTACTCCGAATACGGCTAATGTAAATGTTGTTAGTTTTTGCGCTGCTCTCTTGTTATTTTCGCTTTTGTATTCTTCGCTTAAGGCTTTTAAAAATGCTTGGAAAAGGTCTTTGAATCCTTCAACGTTTACCCTTTCATAAAATGTTTTGGGTATACGCCAGCCTAAATATTCTCTCCAAACATTATCCGCCAAAGCATAATACAAGCTTGTTGTCGGGAATTCTTTAGCTATGTCCATTTTAAACGGATCCGTCATACCCTCCAAAACCTTCAAAGTGCTGAGTTCTTCTTGATTCAGCGTTTTCAATGTCAAGATTTTTAATAGGCTTGATATAAGGCATCTTAAAAAATTTTTCATAAACTCGGTGTAGTCTTCTATTATCTCTTTTATTTCTTCATACCCTCTGAAAAGGTTGTTTATTTGTGACGCGTGAAGTTTGAGTATTATTTCTACATGAGGCATATATTGTCCTGCAACTTCAAGATTTTTGGTCGCGAAATCCACGAGAATTTTAATGTTTTCATGGGATGGTTTGTCAAGCCTTATTGTCAAAATTTTTTCTCCATCCTTAGACATTTTTACTTCTGAGTCAACTCTCAAAATTTTATCTTCGAAAATAAAGATGGAATCATACATGTTTAGCAGCTTCAAGAGCATTTCGTGGATTCCTAGGCAAAAAATGTTCCTTAAGTACGCTTCAGATCCATCAAATGTTATGCTTGGCATAGTTTGCCCCTCTTTGATTTGACGTGCCTTTCAACATCTGCGTGTATGTCCTCAAGATGTTCGGGAGTTACCAAAGAATAGTGAAGCTTGGTTCTAGGATCAAGTTTCTTTATTATATCCTCGGTTTTCAAGCCTAAGATCTCGCTTACGCCTCCGCCGCCCTTGGCCAGGAAGCTAGCTGACACTTCATCTGCCAAACCCATTTTCTTGATATCTGCTAAAGTCTTCCTTGCACGGCTTTCGCTCCACCCTAGGTCGCTGGCGATGTCGGAAACGGATGCAAACTTATACTTGGTTGTGAGCAGGCGAAGCACAGCCTCGTGATCAGTTTCAGTTTTCTTTTTCATCATCAAGTTTTCACCTCCTTTCAATATTTTTCCCTTCGTATTAAAAATTTATCCAATCCCATTAGAATGGATTTTGCGCGCGTACTTGTCGCGCATCAACTGTTTGAAGCATCGTTGTCTGCCCTAATTTTCTTGTTTATTATCTCGTAGAATTCGTATTCTTTGTATCTTTTTATGGATCTTATTGCTTCGGTTATCCATGGAAGTGTTGATGGTGTTCTTTTTCTTATTGCCGCTGCAAGATCTTGCATTGAAATTGGTCTTATGCTTCCTTGGGATAATGCTTGTTTTAGGACGGTTTCTTTTGCTTCTTCGCATATGGCTTTTATGTCTGCGCCTGTATATCCGTTTGTTAGTAACGCCAGCTCATCTATGTTTACATCTTCGCCGAGCATTCCGTTTGAGATTATCTCCTTCAAGTGTATTTGGAATATGCTTTTTCTTGCCTGAAAGTCCGGCGGTGGTACGTATATGATTTTGTCAAATCTTCCAGGTCTGCGTGCGGCTGGATCCAGTAGCCAAGGAGCATTGGTTGCGCCTACTATTAGAAGGTTTTCCTTTTTGGAGTTTATTCCATCAATGCATTGGAGAAATGTGTTCTTAATCCTTTTCATGTAGGATGGTCCGCTTCTCGGCAACAGTGAATCTATTTCGTCGAGGAAAATTATGCATTCTCCAAGGTTTTTTGCATAATTGAATATTGCTGCTATTATCTTTTCAGAATCGCCTACCCACCGGGACATGATGTCGCTTATCATTGGAGCAATGAACTTGACGTTTGGTCCGCATTCGTTTGCCAAGGCTTTTGCGATCAGCGTTTTTCCGCATCCTGGAGGCCCGAACAGCAGTATTCCGCATCCTGGCTTTTTATTGTATAAACTGTAGAGTTCGCTTTTGATTTTTGGGTATATTACTTCCATCCTTAAAACTTCTTTAACTTCATCTAAGCCGCCTATGTCGTTGAAAGTGACTTTCGGCTTTTCCTTTAACAGGAAACTGTTTAAATTGACTCCTATGTCTAAATCGCCTATATCTGTTGAGAAACTTTCAGCATACATGCTGCTGTTTTCAGTTTTTGACCTTTGTTGAAGTTTTTTGGCTGTGATGTATATGTCTGCTATTAGTATGGCGCCTGCTATCATAGGTGCTCCGTAACGCCAAAGCCAGCTTACAATATCATTTTGGCTATTTTTGTCGTTCATTAACGGGTTACCTCCTTGAAGATTTTTTCAGCAGCTTCGTTTTCTAACGTGGCAGTAGCTAGCGCCATTAGAAGCGCATAAAAGAGTATTTTTCTTTCTTTGGACTGCATTTTTAGGGCTATTCTGCGAAGCTTCATTAAGTCTGAGACTATGTGTTTCAACTCTTTAGTTGAAGTTTTCGCAGAGTTGTTTTTTGTCTGTCCTTTGACGCGACTTTCTGCTAAAGCTAAGTAAAGTTGTTTTGTTAGGAGCTGTTTTATGTTGATGCCTCTAATTGTTTTCTTTGCGCCTAAAGCATCCCATAGAATTTCAACAGCCGGAGACAAGAATTCGTCTACTGGAATTTCCATTTTTACACGTTCCTCCTTATGCTTGTAACCATACCTTGACGGTTGACAAACACTTCATAATCTGTAAACTGAAACATCCAACCGTCGTCACATCTTCTTTTCGTTTTCAACTCTTGATTCTTGATTCCAAGTTGTCTGATGACTTTTGAGGCGTTTTTTAATGCCTCTTCATCTTCAACTGCTGAGTCGCCGTTGTTTGCTGCATGTTTTCTTTTCCAAGCGTGGCTGGCAAACATAGTTAACAAGGCAATTGCAAAGAGGCCTAACCCGCTTAGTAAGGCAGTATTGTCCTGTTTTTTTAGCGCTTTTTTGATTTCTTTGGGATAGGTTTGTTCCTCTTGGATACTTTCGTCTGTTTTTAGCGGAGGAGTTTCGGGCTCAATGGAGTGAATGTTTATTGTGTTTGTCGGAGCGTTTTTCTGTAATGTTTGCAGTTCTTCGTTTAACCTTGTTAGGAATTTTTGGACATATGTGCTTTCTCCGTATACGTTGATGTCGTGTGAGGCTTTAATGTTGTTGAGGCTCCAAGAGTAGCCCAATGTGTTCATGTTGTATCTTACCCATAGTGGCACGTTGCCGTAAATGTCGTTTGTTTCGTTGTAAACTCGCTTGATCAACTCGCTGAAGTATGGTGCTGGCGCCGAGGCCACTATTTTTAGTCTCTGTTGTGCAGGATTTTCGACTTGTAGGGTTTTTCTAAGCTTATGATATGTTGTTGTCGTTTCACCTAACGTTTTGCCGTTTTTTGTTTTCTTTTTAAGTTTTAAGGCAATAGCCGCCACGGTTATTAAGGGCATGATTAATGTAGGGTTGAAATGCAGAGTGTCAGCCATCTTTTCTATTATGGTCTGCATTGCTTGGGAGAGCTGTGAAGTTAGCGGCATGTCTGTTAGGATGTTTAGATTCATCGCTAATGTAATAACTGCTGTTATGCAAGCTATTAGGGCATAGAAAAAGGTGGAGATTTGAATGCTCTTTTTCGACGTTGTTACTGTTATGCTTTCGCCCATGCTGTCACGCTCCCTGAGGAACCGTCAATTTTAACTTTATACTTTTCTCCTGACTGCTTTGAGAGTAGAAGAACTTCCCATGCACCATCTGCCATTCTTGATTCTTGTATGTCGAGTTCTTTTGTTGAAGGATCCAGTTTCTTAAGGAATGATTTTGCAGTGGCTATTGCCTTTTCAATTTCGGCAGTTCCATCTTTTTGGCTGGGACTTTTTCCATATAGGAAACTTGAAATTGATCTTAGAACTGCCCACAGCAGTATTGCTGCAATGATTGTTGGCAGTATTGGCACTGGAATTAGCATTGCGATTGGTCCTGAAGCCGTAAAAGCTACGTACCCAAGGATGAAGGCAAGGAACAGCCTTAACAGTTTTGGCATGGATTTGTAGTTGCGCCATCCTGTGAGGGTGAAGTATCCAACTCCGAAAATTATCAGGACGATTATTGTGATGGCGGCGAATATGAATATTATAGCGAGCCTTGTGAACTCTGTTAGATCGCCCAGTTGGCTTGGCGGCGATATGCCTATCAAGTTTGTTATTGGCATTGCTGTGAAAGAGAAAAAGGAAAGCAGCAGAAGTACTGTTGATAGCGTCTTTATTGTTTTGAAGAGGTTCATTCTACTCCCTCTTTGTTAGTTGCTTTAACTTCTCTTCCAGACTTTTCTTTATAGCCGCCCGCCTCTCCACCAGAACCACCAGCAAGGCTCCAGTGGCTATTCCCAATGCGAAGGCGGGTCCCTTTTCCTTCACGATTTTTATCAACTCATTTTTGTTCATTCTTAACCACCTCCAACAGTGTCTGTTAATTATTAATAAAATCCCGATATTTAAGCTTTACTATTGTAGTCCAATTATGTCCAGCAATTATCAGAAAAACTTATATCCCAGCTAACGACTAAAATATTGTGGTGAACGAAATGTCAAGAAAGGAGCCTCTGGAGAAGTACCTCAAAATAATCATGGAGAAACTTGACTCGCAGGAAAAGATCATCCGAAACCTTGAAAAAAGAATAAGTCAGATTGAGAGCTTAAGCCCAAAAGCTGGAGAACCAACACCCATACAACCTTCCCTATTAAGGGTTTTAAGGGGTCTGGCTGACGTTGAAAAGCCTCTTGGAACAGAGGAGGTTGCAAAGAAGCTGAACCTTTCACGCAACTTGACATCCAACTACTTGAAAAGGCTTTCGGAGCTCGGTTACGTTGTTAAGGAACCTAACCTTGAAGGATACGGCCCAAGATATCTCTTCAAGGCAAATCTTGAGGCAATCCCCGATAATCTTAAAAAAATGGTGCTAAAAAAAGAATAGTGATGAGAAATGTCTGAATATGTCAGTTTGGTGGAAGAGAAAAGAGAAGCTGCAAGAAACCTTTTACAGAACATGTTAAATGAAGACAGAATTTCAGTAGAGGGATACACCGAATTTTTAGAAAAAAGCGAGCTTTTAGGAAAAACTTTAACAGAACTCTTGGTTGCAGGTAAAATGCTCCTTGAAAACCATGTTATAAAGGATTTAAATGAACTCTTCAGGTTTTCTGCAAAGCCGACAAAAGAAGAGGAATACTTCCAAGAAATGAAACGGTTAATTGAAGGAGAATTAGGTTCAAAAAACGCCTATGTACAGCGTATAGCCGCCACAATCGCACGTTCCACGTCAGAAAAATTGAAACTTCCGCAAGATATTGCCATACATGAATTATACAGTGAAAGGCTGTTTTGCTTACCGGAGAAAATCGTAGAAGAACTTGTCAAGACGCGTTACTCTCCTGTTGAAAAATTTATAGCGCAATTAAAAGCCTTACATAGCAAGCTGGACAAGTTTGGTTTATCGGAAAAAGATAGGAAAATCGTGGAAGAAAACTTGGAAGGAATGATGGCGGTTGCGTTTTTAATGTTCCATGCGCGAGAAATAATCAAGAACATTTTGGCCTGGGTTAATTATAATATTACCTATATCTCCGAACGAGGCGATTGGTTTAAACCAGCGCTCCACACGCTAATTGTAGGCAGTGGTGATTGCGATTGCCAAGCAATCCTTGTGTGCAGCCTTTTAGAATCAATAGGGTTTAAAACCTATTTGGGTTTTAGACCTGGACATGTTTTTCCTGGAGTGGTTTATACTGGATTTGCCGTATATAAGAAGGTCAGCGAACTTCCAATTGATGAGAGGAAAAAATTGAAGGACTCTTATGGAATTTCGGAGGACTACGTAATTATTGCTAGCGCTGATGAGGTTCAAGTTCCTCTTGAAAAAATTGGAACTGTAGCCTTGAGAATTGGCGACTCAAACGTTACGCTTGACCAATTTACTATGCCGTTTATGGCCGATGAAGAATTGGAGGAGTTACAAGAGCAGATTTCTTCATCTAAAAGGGATTACATAGATAGGATAAACAAGCTTGAACGATTAATAGAAGCAACTGATTTAGACACGGTTCCAATAGATCTTGAGAAGCTGAAAAAAATGAAAAGCGACTTACAGACATTGGAAGAAGCTGAAAAAACGATTACACTTTATTTAGAATGCAAAAGGGCTAAAACCTACAGTATAGATTGAGATTTGGAGCGGACCAACTATGAAGAAGGAAAATCGGGAATACGTAAGGAAATGTGTGTACCAAAACATTGTTTTGGCTAATTATGGAAGGGTTTCTTTAGGCCAAGTTTATCGCTTGTTCTCTGATTACGGTTCTCTTGCGGAGCTGGAGAAATGCTTAGATAGTTTCGTAAAAGAGGGTGTTGCAGTGAAGCTAAATGAAGGCGGAGCAAAAATCTACGTTTTTAAGGAGATAGCGGCTAGATTCGAGAAAAAATGGAAAGAACAGCTGGAAAACCTCGAAGCGCAAAAAAACATAATTTTAAGACAAAAAACCCGAAAAGAAAACGAGGTTAAAGTGCTCAACGAACTTTACAATCTGTGGCATAACGGATGGAAAGACGTTAAAAATCAAAGCGTAACAGCCGGAATAAAAAATTATATATCGAATTTTTGGCAATCATCAATTCAAAAAAACCTAAAAATAATACAAGAACTTGAGAATAAACTTGCCTTTGTTGAAAACGATATAAGAAAAACGAAAAACCAATTAGAAATAGGAGGATAAACCAACGGAACCTGATGAAACTAGAAGAGCGATTACGGCTGCAATTTCCACCGTGATACTTATCTTTAGTTTAATCCTCATATCATTCACTTGTGGATTACAAATTGAATGGTTTAGTACGCAGAGTGTTGAGTGGATAAATTTATTGTTCATTATCCTTCTTACCTCGATTTGGATTCAAGTAGTCTATGAATCTAGCAAGTGGATTCCAGATAGATGGTTTATCTATATAGCCTTTATCAATTTAGTCGAGGTGATTTTGTTGCCGCGATTAGTGTACTTGTTTACTGGTATGCAGACAGGATGGTTTATACTTATACCATGGTTTTTTACACTCTTAACGCCATTTATCGTTTATGTTTTCGCTGGAGGGGGCTTAATCACAGAGACTCAAATGGGCAAAGTTGATGCTGAGATTTTGGCTATTGCGCGAAAATATGGTGGGATATTAACTCAAAGCGTTGTTGTTTGGGAAACAAAGGTTGCTTTAGAGGAGGCCAAGAAGCGGTTGGAAAGGTTTTGCAAGTATGGAGAAGCTTACAAAAGGAATATCGGTTCCTTGATAGTTTATGATTTCCCGAGCACACGTACCTATCTTAGCCGTACAGATAATCAAATAATTGAGTTGTTGCGAGACAATCCTTATGGAATGTCAAGAGCTCAGCTCCTACAAGCCACGGGTCTCTCAATAGAGTCCTTAGACGAAGCCCTAAAAAGGCTTGAAACTAAAGGGATAATATATTACGATGTAGAAAGCGAAATTTACAAATTGATGGGAATAGCACCAACAACCAAAAATAAAGGTGCAGCTAAATGACTTATCGGTTTTTTAAATACCTAAATAATGTCTTTCTATTATCATATTTTGAATTCAAAGCGCATTTGTCCTTTTTTGGGCTTGATTTTGTCACAAAAGTATTGCAAACAAGAACTTAATCACGGTGGTGGGAGAAACGCCGTTAATTAGTAAGCAAATGCCGCTATTGATTTTTGTGGCGCTTTTTCCAATGATCATACCCCTGCAGTGCCTCCAAACTTTGCTAGTTCAAACTAGTCCACAAAGCGAAGGAGACATTTATAATGGACCGATATACTGTAGCGCGGAATTTGAATATAACCCTGTAGTCGAAAATGGTTTTACAACCCTATTTGTTTCGGTTTATACAGATTGGATAAGACAGAATTCGCCTCCAAGCGAATTTGTCGACGTCCATCTAACAATAAACTCAAGCTTGACTGTAATCTATAAAAACGCACATACAAGCGCTCTAGATTTAAGACTTTTTTGGGAACAGGGATACATTTGGAATGAAATATTCTATCGCCTTCATGAAGACTTATCATTCATAGTTAATGCTTCATTACCTGTCGGCGATTACCCGCTTAGCGTGAGTGTTATACATGGCAATTGGAGTTTCACAGCGAATAAAATACTGAGCATTCGAAAACCATTGGAAATTACATTTAATATAACAGATGAAAAAGGGCACCCGTTAAATGTTATTAAATTTCAGGTAATTTCAAAAAATAAAGGAGAATACACTCCGAAATATGTTGGCAATGGAGTGTTCCAAGCTATACTGCCAGAAGGAGAATATAACGTAATTTTAAACTATACTTACTACTTATTTTATATTAGCACTGAATATACCTCATCAATATCCGTGCATAATGCAAAAACAGTAACTCTCACTTTAGAAAGCGGTATAAACATCTTCAACATAGGAGCGATTTTAACTTTGATCTTTACCGTAATTGGTCTCATTTTCTTTAAGAGAAAGGAAATAGTTTCAGGCGGATTTTTATTTTACTTAAGCTTTGTAGCGCTTTTACATATGCTATTAAACAATGGTTTTTGGATATTTCCGCCGAATTGGGGGTGGGGGAGTCTTATATTAACCCTTTTAATCCCTTTATCCGCTGCGCTAATTTATGGAGCAGTTCTTTACTATACTCAGTATACGTACATTAAATTCACCTGGATTTTAACGTCTAATATAATTTCTCTATTATTAACGACTGTCCCTTCCATGTATAATCTTTACTTAAAAATTGAAATCGTTTTTGCTTTGTGGATGATTTCAATTATAACACCATTCATCGTTTATGATATGACCCAGAAGAGGATGAGCGAATTATCCCGTATACGCTCGCTTGATCGAGAGGTTTTAGATGTAGCTAAAAACTATGGGGGTATATTAACGGCTAGCGTGCTTGTTTGGGAGCTTAACATTCAGCTTGAAGAGGCGCAAAGAATTTTGGATAGGTTTTGTAAGCTTGGCGAGGCTGCTAAAAGGAGAACAGGTTCTGTAATGATTTACGATTTTCCAAGCGCCCGTGCCTACTTAAGTCGAACAGATAATCAAATAATTGAGCTGTTGCGAGACAATCCTTATGGAATGTCAAGAGCTCAGCTTCTACAAGTTGCAAGCTTGTCAATAGAGTCTTTGGACGAAGTCCTCAAAAGGCTTGAATCCAGAGGGATAATATACTATGAAACAGGAAACGATGCATACAAACTCAGGGGAATATCCCCTGCTACTGCCCAATATCCCAAGAAATGATTTGATTGGTGTAACTTTTTTATTCCTTATATCATTTTCCACGAAGAAATCGGTCAAATCGTATACAATGTCACCTTTTCAACGCTATCCCAGACACAATAAGGGCTACAAACAAAGAAAGCACCAGAGTCACAATGGTGGCGCCTGCAATCCCTATAAAAATCAAAAAGAAAGCATAACCAAACGCGGCCGCCGTTAATCCCATGCAAACGCTAACCACTTTATCCGCGGTCTCACTATACAAAATGCCTTTGGCAGAATCATAAAAGGCGTAGATGCAAACCCCTGAAATTAGGATGAAAAATAAAAGATGCAGAATTGGATATTTATAAGCCAAATTCAAAAAACTTTCGAGAAGAAATTCTATCGCGGTAGCCAATACAAGAGGGAGGACAATAATAGAAAAAATTATGGTTAAAACACCATAACTAATTAATCTTCGGTTATTATATATGCGACCCAACCTCAAGAAATAGAAACTCAAAGTTACAACTATTACATATAAGCTAAAACCAAAAATTAGTTGGATATTTTCCAAATTCATTTTGCCCACAAATAAAAAATGAGAATTTTGTATGATAAATTTTTCATCATGCCTTTACACGTGTACATAACATATGTGATAAAAACCAACTCTAACAACTAATAAAAGTAGCATAGCAACCAATTAATTATAGCCAAAAGATGAAAATAGGCTTGAAATATTTTTATTCACGTTTCAATATCTCTTGACGCGCGAAAAGGTATTGTTATTCTTATTCTTCGTAGATTGTTCCTCTTCCACCGCAAAGCCTACAAGGAACATATTCAGGTTGACCTACCCTTATCCTTCCCCTCCCTTCACATGTGGGACATTTTTCAGGTTCCTTTTGCCTACACACACCATACTCATCTATCTCAAACTGGGGAAAGGAAGTCCTTTTCCCCGTTCCTTGGCACGTGGGGCAAGTTTGTGTTTTGTATTTTGCTACAGTTCCATTACCCTTGCATTCAGGACACAACACTTCCAAACTCCGCCCTATAAAACTCAACTTTTAATTGTATATAAATATTTTATTAACCATTTCTTTTAAAGCACTCCAACTTTAAAAGCGGACATAGGTTAAGAGCAAGGGTTCATATTTGAATAATTAAGTAAATATCTGCATAGTTTTGCTGCTAATCTGTTTTGACTGAATTACTTTATTAATAGTTTCTAAAACTCCTTTGTACGCGCGCAACTACAATTGGTTGCGTAAGAGAGAAAAGTCGGATCTTTTAGAGCAAGGTTTTAGATTTCCGAGAAATTAAACCCTTTTACACAAAGCGGATTTTAATCTCTTCAGCCTTCTTAAAACTTTTCGATATCGTGGATAATGTTTTTTAAGATCACTAGGAGTTTCGCCAACCTCAGAAAAGTTGCTTTCCAACTCTTCTTTGTAAACCTTTTGATCAGCATAGAGGAGATTTAGCGGTCTCAAATAAATTTGTGTTCCATTAAATGTTCTTGTCTCTTTAGTCTCAGGCTGAACCAGCTTAAACTCTTCAGGTAGACCAATGTGATATGCAACCCCCTTATTCTCATAGTAGATAAATGTCTTCGTAGCAGAATTTGGATTCAAGTAAGTCTTTAATTCTTTAAAGTATCCTTTATCTAAAACCAAAATGTCTATGTCTGAAGTATTTGTTTCTATACCATAAAGCACTAAAGCAGCACCACCATAAATGATAAACATATCTGACGCTAAGCCTCTTTTCTGAACCATAGCATAAAAAACTTTAGCACCCCTTACAACCAATTTTACATTCATGCGTGTGCATCTCCTTTACTTTGCATTTTGTCTCTATGGAAAGTCTATATCAGTAAAGGCTTCCACGGCCTCCCATAAAAACACTAAAAAGTGTAAAAGACAAAAAATTTTCCGTTAGTCATCGTTAACAGAATCGACTTGCGTTAAAATGGGTTTGGGGTTTAGGTTCTCTTCTTTATTTTCCTTCTTGTTAAAATTGTGGCAACTGTTACTAGGCTCATAAGTAGTGTTAGGGTTGTTATTGAT
>Ga0078972_1013823_pt1 | contig 13104 bp, 15 predicted proteins | sample YelNatPaOPGAMG01_FD_67568 | JGI IMG/M metagenome (GOLD analysis project Ga0078972, IMG submission 67568) | Hot spring thermophilic microbial communities from Obsidian Pool, Yellowstone National Park, USA - OP-RAMG-01 (SPADES assembly) (version 2) | ecosystem: Environmental > Aquatic > Thermal...
GCTGGAATTTCTGAAGCAAAATCTAAGAGAATCCAGCTTACAACAAGCACCGCATAGTTTCCCCTAATAAAAGAGAATTCTTGTTTTAGACGCTGTAGGACTGGCATAGCACGGTACTCCCATAACTGCTGCTTATTATGGTTTCTGTGACGTATGATGAATATTGAGGTGATCATTATAGTTAGATGTTCTGTTCAAAAGTGACCAGTTAACTGACCAAAATGTTTGTAACTGGGCAAACGTCCTTTCGATAAAAAGCGGAAAGCCAAATCAAAGGCCGCTTAAAGTTTCTAGTGGAGTAAATTATTGAAAAATGATGAGGTATATTAGGAGCAGCGTGAGGCCGACAACACCCAATATTATGCCCATCCTTTTGGGGTCTCTGCCAGCCCTTATGTGTCTCATTCCTTCCCGAGCAATGACGGGGTTTAATGCGGCTCCTTTTATGTATCTGTATTCAGAAAGTGGAAGCATACTTACGAAGCCTACACCAAGCAGAACAAGTGCTCCAATTACTATAGCCCAGCGCATAGTCTCTGAGAAAGGTTTACTCATTAAGGCGGAGTAGAGTAGTGCTCCTAAAGTTATAATTGTCAGGGTGACAGCTAAGGCTAGCAGGTAAAGCTTGGAAAAATCTTTAAACGCTTCTTTAAATGTCATTTTCTTACTTCGTCATGTATTCACGTCTCTTTTGGTATTTAAGAATTTTTACGTTAGACATTTCGGTTCTGTAGACATGCATAGCCCGCACTTTTCCGTGTCAAGTGTCGGGTCTAGAGCCTTATGCATTGTGCATAAGAGTCCTTTCGCGCGGGCAGCTTTGCAGATTTCGCAAAATTTTAATGTGAAATCCTTATGGGATAAGCCTTTTCTCACCAGTGCGTCCGCTAACCCATCAATTAGATTTTTAATTTCGTTGTCCTTTTCTAGGTCCAGGGCTTTTCCTCGCATTCTCTTGTTGTAGAGGCTTATGGCTGGTTGGCTAACCCCTAAAAGTTTGGCTGCTTCCAATTGTTTTAAGCCGTGTTTTGCCATTAAATGTTTGGCTAGTGCCGCCCTTACTGGTGGGAGGAGGCTTTTCACGGCGACTTCACATGGCAATAGCATTTTCATTCCTCCTCGCAGTATTTGTGGGAAAGGCATAAATATACTTTATTACAATTGTAATAAAAGGTGAAACGAATGGCTGAGAAAAATTTAATGGAAATAGCGGAAAATGTTTACTGGGTTGGCGTAAGAGACTGGAACCGCAGGCTTTTCGACGCCTTGATTTCACTTCCAAAAGGAACATCGTATAACGCTTACCTTGTAATTGGCAGAAATGGAACAGCCCTAATAGACACAGTGAACCCAGGCTTTGAAAAGGATTTAGAGGATAAAATCCGCGGTCTCACGAGCATTGAAGAGATTGACTATGTTGTTATGAACCATGCTGAGCCAGACCATGCTGGTGCTGTACCCTACATGATGAAGATTGCACAGAAGGCCAAACTGGTGGCTACTGGCAGGGGAGCGAAAATGGCTCAAATCTACTATCATGTTCCACAAGAGCGGATTAAGGTTGTGGCTGACAAGGAAGCCATAAGCCTAGGCGACAAAACCCTACGCTTCATTGAGGCGCCAATGCTCCACTGGCCAGAAACAATGTTCACATATATAGAAGAGGATAAAGTGCTATTTCCATGCGACTTCTTTGGTTCCCATTTAGCTGGCGGTGTTTACAGCGACGAGGTTGAGGACTTGCTGGTTCATGCCCAGCGGTACTGGGGTGAGATAATGATGCCTTTTAGGGCTATGGCGCAAAAAGCCCTTGAAAAAATTGCTGGTTTTGATATCAAAGTGATAGCGCCAAGCCACGGTCCTATCCACAGAAAGCCAGAACTTATTTTAAATGTGTATAGGCGGTGGGCGGCTGGCGAAACACGACCGAAAGTCACAATAGCCTATGTCAGCATGTGGGGAAGCACAGACGCCATGGTTAGGCAGATAGCCGAAACATTGGCGTCGGAGGGCGTTGAACTAGCCTTCCACAATTTAACAGTAACCGATGTTGGCGAACTAGCAAAAGACCTTGTTGATTCAAGAGCCATTGTTTTGGGCGCCCCAACGGTTTTAGGCGGGGCTCATCCATTGGCTGTTTATGCCACATACCTTTTCAAGGCGTTGCGCCCGCCGACAAAATTCGCGGTTGTTTTAAGCTCTTATGGTTGGGGTGGGGGTGCAATACGGCAGATTCAAGAAATTCTCGGCGACTTCAAAATTGAGGTTGTCGGCGCGCTAGAAATTAATGGACCGCCAACCAACGAGAATATGAAGCGCATAGTGGAGATTGGAAAAGCACTAGCTAAGAAAATTTTTGAGGTGGGTGCCTAAAATGGGAGGAGTAACAGAAGAAGAGCGTAAAAAGGCGTTAAAGGAGATTTTGAGGCAGCTGCATGCTGGTGTTCCTTCAGAACAAGTTAAGGAGCGTTTTAGGCAGTTTCTTGAGGGCGTAAGCTCGCTTGAAATCGCCAAAATTGAGCAGGAACTAGTAGCCGAGGGCGTTTCAAGAGAAGAGCTTCAGAGGCTTTGTGACGTTCACTTAGCAATCTTCAAGGAACAGCTGGAAAAACAGCGGGTTGAGGTTGCACCAGCCAGCCCTATCAACATTCTTCTTGAAGAGCATAAGATGCTTCAGCAAATCGCCGAAAAGCTTGGCATTTTAGCCGAAAAAGTGCAGAGGGCAGAAAGTCTCGACGCTGTAAACGAGGAGTTGACGCAGTTAAGGCACATTGTGGATGAGCTTTTAGACGCAGAAAAGCACTATTTGAGGGAGGAAAATGCGCTTTTCCCAGTTTTGGAAAGGCATGGGATAAGCGAGCCTCCGGCAATTATGTGGATGGAGCACAACCAGCTTAGGGAAAAGAAAAAGCAACTTAAAGCCCTAATTGAGAATGCTGCCAAAATGAGCTTTTCAGAGTTTAAGGGGCAGCTTGGCGAACTGGCGAAAGCCATAAGCAACACGCTTAACAGCCACATCTACAAGGAGAATAACATACTGTTTCCAGCAGCTCAGCGGGTAGTCACGGAACAAGAGTGGACCGCAATAAGAGAGGATTTTGACGAGGTTGGGTATTGCTGCTTCACACCAGAACACTTAATATCTAAGCCGGACAAAGAACTTGAAAAACCAAAAATCGAGGAGAAGCCCATGCCAGAGGGTACGTTGCAATTTGAAACTGGAACATTGACAAAGGAGGAGGTTGAGGCTATTTTGAACACTCTGCCAGTGGACATAACCTTTGTGGATAAGGACGACGCGGTTAAATACTTCAGCAAGGGTGAAAAACGCATATTCGTGAGGACAAAGGCTATTCTTGGCAGAAAGGTTCAGCTTTGCCACCCGCAGAAAAGCGTCCACGTGGTTAACAGAATCCTAGAAGCCTTCAAGAAAGGCGAAAAGGACGTAGCAGAGTTCTGGATTCAGAAAGGCGACCGTTTAATCCACATAAGATACTTCGCAGTAAGAGACAAGGGCGGCAAGTACCTTGGAACAATGGAGGTTTCCCAAGATATAACAGACTTGAAGAAGATTGAAGGCGAAAAACGGCTCTTGGACTGGGAAGGTTAACATTGAAAACAGTCCTATTCGTCTGCGTTGAAAACAGTTTTAGAAGCCAAATAGCTGAAGCCTACTTTAACACGTATGCGCCTGAAGGTTGGACCGCCACAAGCGCTGGCATAAAACCGGCAGATAGGGTGCATCCAAACGCTGTTAGGCTTATGCTTGAAGAGGGCATAGACATAAGCCACAAAAAGCCCCAAGTCATGACAAGAGAGCTTCAGGAAAACGCCGAAATAGCCATAATAGTCTGCAGTGGCGCCCTATGTCCAGTTGTCTACACGCGACACGTTGAAGAGTGGAACATGCCAGACCCGGCGAAAATGCCACTGGAAGAAGCGAGGAAGGTGCGGGATGCTATAAAAGCCAAAGTCCTAAATCTTATCGAGAGATTGCCTAAGGGCTAGGTGGCGGCAGCAGCTTTTTCCACTTCCTCCCTTATTATGTAGCCGCCTATGTGGAGGATGGGCTCCTTAGCCTCTGGGTCAACACTCATTGTTGCCGTACACGGGTAGCTATGATGCGCTTTTGCGACAGCATCGTACAGTATTTCGCGTTTTGTTTCGACGCCTATGAGTTTTCTTGCCACATACCATGTTGAGCCGCATGGAGCACTCCGCCTAACAATCGCTGCCTCTATAACCTCGCGTCCGCCCAGTTTGGCTGTGGAAATTTCAAGTTTTGGGCGTCCAACACCAAGCTCTGTGACGAACCGCGAAATTAAAGGCTTGTCGTCGGCTGGCTCCAGCGAACAAAAAGGTTTTGGAAAGGCATATTCTAAGCCAAGGTCCATGCAGCGCTCCTCCAGCTGCTTCCTTAAGCCAGATGGAACTTCGTTAAAATCTTCGATGGGCACAATTAAGCCCTTAACGCCAGCCCTTACAATATGAGCTGGCAGTTCCAAAAGCAAGTCCTTATGCAAACCAGAAGCCACACACAAATCCGCCTTCGGAACGCTTTTTGGCATGTATTCTTCGGGCTTGTCTATGAAGGCTGGCAGTTCTGAGGGTTTTGGAAGCTCTATGGCGGCGCGGATGTTCCGCACAAAACTGTAAACGCCATACTTACATGAGTCACAGTACAAGCCGCAAGACTTGCAGAAGCTTGGGTCGTTTATAAGATTCCGTATTACACGTTCGGCGAACTCGCCGCTGTAAACAAAGACAAGCGTTAAAGGCTGCATCTTGCTAATCAGGCTTTCTCACACCTTCAAGAATTGTTAGAGAGCGTATTCTGGGCGGCGAGCAGCTAACAAAACATGCTCTAAAAAGACGTCTTCTGGAACAGCCCCCAAAAACTCCACCTTCTCGTTTATGACCGTTTTGGGAACGCCCATAACAGCGTATTTATGCCCAACATGGGGAAACTCGCTTACGTCTATAACATCAGCCCGAACAAGGTCACTTTCAACAGCAAACTTGTAGGCAAGGCTTGCAACAGAAGGGCAGTAAGGACAGGTCAAGGTGACAAAAACTTGGATGTGCACTGGTGCTTTCACATTTTTAAGCTTCTCTCTAGTCTCATTGGAGATGTCTGCCTTCCCCTGAGAAACGGCAGTTATGCCCTCCAAAAGAGTGCCAAACTCATAACCATAGGGCAAGCCATAAAACCTCAAACCAAAATCCTTATCGCCAACAATTGCTACAGCCGGAACCTTGTCAACATCATAAGCCTTAGCCTTATCCGCATTTGCCACAAAATCATAAACCTCAACATCTATTTTATCGCTTAAAGAGGCTAACTCCTCAATGAGACTCCGCGTCTGCGCACAATAAGGGCATTCATACTCTTGTGTGAAGACAACAAGCTTAACAGGATTTTGCAGCTTACTAGATAACTCCTCCTGAAGATGCCTCTTATGGGCTTCGGGAATCATGCAACCACATCTCCTCCTAACGCTTTATCTCTATTTTAATCTCCTTCCAATTTTCCTTAACGCCTCTTAAGGCGCTAACAGCCCCAACAATAGTGCCGCCCAAAATCTTAACAACAAACTTGTTTAGGCTTATTTCCTCCCCATCAACAAGAAGCCTAACATCCAACACAACCACCACAAAATAAAAGTCCTAGATTAAAGAAAAGCTTTTTGCAAAATACATGGAAATGAAAATTGCCACGACGGCACGCTGACATGCCTTTTACCTGTCAACTCAAAACATAGCAGAAAAGTCTAAATCACCCTTTACAACTCAAAAAGCTGTAAAACCCGTGGGCCGGTAGTTCAGCCGGTATGAACGCCCGACTCGCACTCGGGAGGTCGCGGGTTCAAATCCCGCCCGGTCCACCATTTCGTAACGTTCTGTCTAACAAGCAGCTGTTAATATTCTAAAACCTTGTTGTGCCTTAATTGATAAGAACTATGGTTCTTATAGAAGGTGCGGGGGTGGGATTTGAACCCACTGCACCTTCTTTTGTAAAAGAAGCTGCACCAAGAAAACTTTTCTGCTCATTGTTTTGGTTGCTGGTTTCATTTTGGTTATCGTTTTTCTGTTCTTTTTCTTGGTTTTCGCTTTGGTTTTCCATTTTTCCTTTCTCCCTTTTTCAGTTTCGCAAGCAATATTCTGGTATCGCAAACACTTAAAAGCCTATGAAAAAACCTTATAGAACAACCTTCTATAACAATCCTCTATTTTTGGTTTCGCAAACCCCTTTTTTAGGCTTCTTTTCCGTTTTGGAATGTTTTACTTGTTAGAAATTTCTAACAGAGCCTTAAAAATGCTTAAAAAATGTTGGAATGTTAAAAGTTGCCACAAAAATGCAAAACCCAAAAACCCAGAAAGCCTCAAAGTTGCTTCAAATTTTAACACGTTTGTTAGAAATTTCTAACTTCTGGTTTCGCAAGCTATGTTAAAATTGCCACAAAAATTTAAATCGCAAAAATGGTATAACAACACTCAAGAGAGGAGAAACGAGAAGCATGGAAAAAGATACCTATATCCGAATACGCTGCAGCAAAGCCTTCAAACAAATGCTCAAACAAGCCATAGCTGAAGGCAAAGCCAAAAACATGAGCCAACTAATCCGCAAAGCCATAGAAAAAACACTCCAAACATAGCCACACCACCTCAAAACAACTAAAAAATAAAGGGGGGAGAGATAGCCAAATGAAAGAAGCCAAACCACACCTTAAAAAACTATCCACACCAGAAACCCAACCAGCTCCAGTTATTTCTCTCTCCCCAACAAGCCAAACCAAAAACCACAACCAAACACACGATAGTATAACTGGGGTTAACCCCAAGCGCACTCATGGTTTTGGTTTGTGGGGTAATGAACGTGTGGTGGTTGGGATTCGAGTGGATAAGGAGCTTTATTTGAGGTTTAAATCGGTAAGCAAGCGTGTTTTCGGCTCTGTTTGTAACCCCATAGAGAGCTTTATGGCTGCGGTTGTAGGCTTAGCTGAAAACGGGGTTAACCCAAGTAATACTGTAAGGATTGGGCGGGTTGTGATTGAGCGGAATTTGAGGGAGAGAAGGAAGCAGGTGAGGGGTGATTTGGTTGGTTTGAGGGGTGTTGAGGTTGTTGAGGAGCCTAAGGGTGAGGGTGAGGTTGTGGTGTCTAAGCCTAAGGCTGAGGGTGTGGTTGTTTCTAAGCCTAAGCGTAGGTTGGATTATTCTGGTTGGAGTGTTGAGGAGCTTAAGCGTGAGTTGGTTAGGTTGCGTGAGGTTGGTGATTCTGTTTCTGCTCAGTTTGTTGTGTGGGAGCTTAGGAAGAGGGGGGTTAAGGCTTGAATGAAGAGGATTTTGCGATTTTTCTTGAGGATTTTGTGGATTTTCTTGAGGGTTTAGAGGCAAGCATTGTTAAAATGAAAATGCAAATTGCTAAGTTGGTTGGTTCTGAGGCTAAGCCTAAGGCTAAGATTTCAGAGGAAACCTTCAGCATTCTTAAATGGGATAATGAGAAGGGTGAAAGGTTAGGAGATTTTCAAGCAGCCTATAAAAACAAGAATGTTCTGGAAAATTGGCAACATGCCTTTAACATTTTGAAGCAAGCTAATGCGGTTATTGGAAACCCATTCCACATGGAAGGCTACCAATATAGATATTGGATTTATCCAGAGAAGTATGAGGATAGGATTTTCCGCAAAAAGCTGAATGAGGTTAAAGGCTAAATGCGGTTTATTGTGGAGCGTGGAAGCAAAGGCAACCATGATTACGTTATTAGGCTCTATGCTAATGGTGAGATTCTCAGCATTGCTGATTTATTGAGGCTTCTTAAACTTATCTTTGAAAGTGAAAACGCTAACTATCCTTTATGTGAGGGTAAACGTGGAGCATGCTATCTTCTCAATGCCATTATAGAGGTTGCTTTTGGAAGGGATTTACGGTTAGTGCTTAAAGATTATGGGTTGAACCACAGCCAAAGCGAATGGGTTTTCAAGGTTAAGCCTTCTCAAGAGGCTAAGCCTATTCAATGGCTGCATGAGGTTCTCTGGAATGAGTGATAGAGAAGAGCCTATTGTTAAGCCTCTGGTTTCCAGAAAGGCTATGTTAATCCGTAAATGTAAAAGGCTTGCATGGGAGATATTGAAGCGTGGAAAAGGCAAATCTTAAGCCTAAGGCTAAAAGGAAACGTAAACCTAAGCCTAAATTTTCAAAGAGCAAGTTGGAAATGGATTATCTTTTCCACTTAACAAGGCAAGAAGTGTTCTGGAGCGAATTTTTGCATGAAGCCTATTCCTTGGATATGGAGCGTCTGAAAAAGGCTCAGCATAAATCCTACATAGTTTAAACTTCTGGTATCGTGCTTTTTCCGAAAATATAACGGTGTGATATTTTCTCGTTTCTTAAGAAACCCTCTCTTAAATCATAGTTTTCAACCCATGTTCTTGATACTCCGAGTAGCTCTGCAATTTCTTGTTGTGTTCCTTTTTTGCCTTGAAATCCTTGCTGGAATCTTTGCCGTTATGCATGGCTGTGCATATCGGCTCAGTTTGATACCACTTAAGCCTCACCGTTATGCATACTCATGCATATTGGCACTTCCATGCTTCTAACATTGTTCTCCGAAAGTGCCTAAACTCGGAACTTTAGTGGAATATGGCTCGCCATTATATATGGCAATTCAGAAAAAGAGAGGGTTTTTGCGGTTCTCTATGCCTTTGAAGGCTTTGGCTATGTTAAGCCACTTGCTCCGCCTAAGGCTCCAATAACAAGGCTTAGGATTCCAACAGCAGCAGCTATGATTATTCCAAGGCTTGCCAAAGTTAAACCCGTCCAAGTGTTTTGGAAGAGTTGTGTTCTTGTTGCGTTTCCTTGCTCTCCGAGGTTGAAGCTTTCAGCTATTTCTTGAAGGTTGCCTACAATTATTAGAGCTATTAGAACGCACACTACCAAGGCAACCATAGCGATTATATCGCCTATTCTCATAGGCTGTTCCTCTCAAAATTTTGAAGGGTTGGCTTGGAAATTTAAGGGTATGCGTGAATTTTCGTTGGGTATGAATGGGTTGCGTAAATTCTAAATTGAGCTATGCCTATCAATTTTAAAATGGGCTTAAAGGCTTGAGCCTATATAATGAGCTTGCCTCTAAATATGGCTCTCAACTTGTTGAGCCTTTCCGAGAACCAGTTATCGCTATACCAGCGCGAGAGTTTAAGCCTCAATGGGAAGAGCAGCTTAAAATGGAAGGCTGTAAAATCCTTGTTAGCGATTATTTGGGAAGAGCCTCTTTCTTAATTAGGAAAGTGGGTAATGGGTTGAGCCAAACAGAAGTTAAAGCTCAAAATGAGCCTTGTGAAACTGGAAACTCCAACTCTAACCAGAAACAACATAGGAAGCCTTGGAGCAGAGAGGAAGAGCAAAAATTACGAGAACTCTTTAACCAAGGCAAAAGCTATTCTGAGTTAGCTCAAATTTTCGGTAGAAACTTGAAGGCTCTCCAGCAAAAATGCTATGATATGGGTTTAAAAAGGCGTGAAATCGCTAAGCCTAACCCTTCACCAACACCTAACCCTAATCCAAAACAAGAATCTAACCAGAACCAAAGCAGCCAAGCCAACAACATGGAAATAACGCAATTGATTGAGGCTTCCCTTCAGCTTTTGCCTTCTTATCCGCAAGCAGCTAAAATCTTGCTTCAACAAGCCTTAAACCAACTTCAAAGCTGAAGGTAGGCTAAGAAGCTTCAGAAAAGCCTTGCATGTTTGCGAAACCAAAACTCCAACTTAGAAAAAGAGGGAAAAGGTTTAGCCTAAAACCTTGGGTTTTCTGAAGAGTTTTTTGCCTTCCATTTCGCAAACGTATTCAAAGCCTTGCTCTATCAACCCTTTTGCCTCTTCAACCGTTTGAGCGGTTTTGCATATCCACTCGCTTGTTTCCCTTGATATAGCGTTAGCCAAGTGAATGTAGCGTGTAGTGTTGATTATGCTCTTATGCCCAAGAAACTCTTTAACGTAGATTATATCCTTGAACTTCAAATATTCCATTGTGGCTTTCCAATGCCTAAACGTTTTGAAGCTAATCAGCATAAACCTTGAATTGGCTGTTCTCTCAGCTAACCGCTTCCTCACCTTCTCAAAGTTTCTGGTGAAATGGTTAAGCTCACCCTCAAACCTTTCAGGGTTTCCACTTGGAGAAAACACGTAGCTGTTCTTTCTCGGAAGCTTCATTAAAAGGTTGAGTGTTTCCATGCTTATTTTGAGCTTCCTTGCCTTCCCATACTTTGCTGGAGAAACCGTAACCGTGCAGTTGGCAAAATCCAAATCGCTCCATTTAATACGCCAAGCCTCAATGGGGCGGATAGCTGTTTCCTTAAGAAGCCTCAAGAAAACCGTTAGTTTGCCACGTGTAGCGGTTATCAAAGCTTCCAATTCGCTTTCGCTTGGAATGAAGGGAAGCCTCTCTTCAACCCTAACCTTAGGCAAATCAACATTCAAACCTATCATGCGAAGATAATCCTTGAAAGAATCAAGAACCAAATCCTTAGTTCCGCTGCTCCAACTAACGCTATTCAAAAAGCTGATAACCGATTCTGGATTCAAAGCAACACCATGCCTCAACAAGCTCTTCAAAGCTCTAACTTTCCGCTCAATAGTGGAAGGCTTCAAAACTCCCTTGCCAAACAAATAGCCAATGAACCTTGCCAAAACCTCTTTCTCTCGAGGGAAGTGATAGGAACCGTAGGTTCCTATAAAAGTGCGGGGGGTGGGATTTGAACCCACGAACCCCTACGGGACAAGGTCCTAAGCCTTGCGCCTTTGACCAGGCTTGGCGACCCCCGCCCTTATATAGTGCATGGATGAAGTTCAAGATTATAAATTGTTTGTTATGGCGCGCGAAATCCTTTAAAACGTTTATGCGCCTATTTTGTGGATAGTGCTGGTAGTGTTTGCCTCGGTAGCCTAGCCTGGTGGGGCACCGCCTTGGTAAAGCTATAAGCTGCAAAGCTACAGACAGGCGGTGGTCGCGGGTTCAAATCCCGCCCGAGGCTCTTCATCAGCGTGGCTCGTTTGAGCTTAAGCTTGGATGTTTAGGTGGTGGCTGGTTTGAGGGGGATTTATCACGGGTTATGTGTGAACTGTAAGGGCGCCATTTCGGATGAGCGCCTCCTACAATTTGGAATGTGCGGAAAATGTATTGAAAACGTTGAAGCTGTGAAATCTTGGAAACAGGTGTTAAAGGCGCTCGAAGAAAAGGGGAGACTGTATTTTGCCGGCGAAATTTTCAGTTTTCATAGGGAGTTCAGCGATTTTTCCATGTTTTTTAAGAGGGCTGTTGGGCAGAGGATGTGGTCTCTTCAGGAGACTTGGGCTAGGAGAATCCTCTTAAAACGGAACTTTTCAATAGTTGCGCCAACGGGTGTTGGAAAAACTGTTTTGGGAACTGTTGCGGCTCTCTATTTTGCCGTTAATGGGAAGAAAAGTTACATAATAGTGCCGACAGCTCTCCTTGTACAGCAAGTTGCAGAAAAAATAGATGCCTATTCAGAAAGGCTTGCTGTAAAGCCTAGAAAAATCTGTTATCATGCAGCTTTAGGCGAGGAAGAACGGAGAACAGCTTTGGAAAAGGTGGCTAACGGTGACTTCGAAATTTTAATAACAACTGAAAGGTTTTTGGTGAGCCACTTTGACGTCTTAAAGGGTAAAAGTTTTGACTTCGTTTTTGTGGATGACGTGGATTCCTTCTTAAAATCTCCAAAGAACATAGATAGAATTTTGGCGATCTTAGGCTTCGACAACACCACAATAACTTTGGCTTTTCAGCTTATAGACCTTCGAAAGGAGGCAAACAGACTAAGAAGAATGGGGAAGGCATCAACAGAAGTTTTAGAGCAAATTGAAGCGATAAGGCGCAAGATTGAGGATTATAAAAGCCGAAACAATATTGGCTTGCTGGTTGTCTCCGGGGCGACTGTAAAGGCGAAGAGGACGAAAAGGATAAAACTCTTTGAGGAACTTCTAAAGTTCCAGATAGGCTTTAAACCCGAATTTTTAAGAAACATCAAAGATTTCTACATTGAGGCGGGCGGCGAAATTGAAAGCCAAGTGCTATCTCTGATTAAGGGTTTTGGCTCTGGATGCTTGGTTTTTGTTCCATCAGTTTTTGGCAGAGACTACGCCCTTAAGCTAAGCGATTTTTTGAATAGAAATGGTGTAAGGGCGAATGCATACGTGAAGATGGATGAGGAGCTTCTGGAAAAGTTTCAGAAAGGCGAATATAACGCCCTAATAGGGGTTGCAAGCTTTAGAAGCCCCCTAGCGAGGGGAATAGACCTTCCAGAAAGGGTTCGCTACGTAATTTTCACAGGCGTGCCAAGAATGGAGATTAAGCTAAGCTGGGAAGAATATAACCCTTCCAAAATCCTTACGCTTCTCAAAAACATTAGGGAGTTTCTGGAGAAAGACCAGCAGGACAGGGCAAGCCAGATAATCAGCAGTCTTCGCAGAATGGTCCCCGTAGACAGGCAGACATTAGAAAAGGTTAAAACGTCCATAGAAATTGGTGTCCCGCTAAGCGGCTATGAGGATTATGTCAAGAGGCTTGTTTTGGAGGCAAGGGAATTTCTGAAAAGCGCCATAACGCCCAAAGTTATAGAGCAGATAATGCAAAGCAGGGAAGTTTCCTTAAAAAAGAGGGGTGGAGACTTCTACCTTATCGTTGCGGATCCAATAGCCTATGTTCAAGCCTCTGGAAGAGCCTCAAGAATGTTTGCTGGAGGCATAACACGGGGTGCAAGCTTCCTAATTGTGGATGATGAGAAGGCTTTCCACTCTCTTAGGCGTAAACTGGAGTTCATGCTTGGGGAAGCCACATGGACGAGATTCACCGCCAAAGCCGCTGAAAAATGGTTCAGAAAAATAGACGAGGACAGAAGGATTATACGCGAGATTAGGGAGGGCAAAATCGTCAAGAGGGTGAAGGACTTCATTAAGGCGGCTCTATTGATTGTGGAGTCGCCAACAAAAGCGAGAACTATATCAAGGTTTTTTGGAAAGCCTTACAAGAGGAAAATTGGAAATATAACAGTTTTCGAGGTCAGCACTGGAGAGTTTGTGCTCAACA
>Ga0078972_1013824_pt1 | contig 13100 bp, 9 predicted proteins | sample YelNatPaOPGAMG01_FD_67568 | JGI IMG/M metagenome (GOLD analysis project Ga0078972, IMG submission 67568) | Hot spring thermophilic microbial communities from Obsidian Pool, Yellowstone National Park, USA - OP-RAMG-01 (SPADES assembly) (version 2) | ecosystem: Environmental > Aquatic > Thermal...
TGAACAGAGAGACCGTGCTCTGAAGTTCCCTTGCCATTTCCGTGAGCATCTGGGATGCTGCGACTACTTGCTGAACCTGTGCGCTCATTTCTTCGGCTGAAGCTGCCATCTCCTCAGCAGCGGCACTGTTTTCCTCCACCACGCCGGCCACATTGCTGATGTTATCGAGCACCTCATCCTTATTTGCTACCATCTGTGTGGCAGCCACGGAGTTTTCCTCTGCGGCCTTGCTCACATTATCTATGACCTTTACCATCTCGCTGGCGGAGGCGCTAACTTGCTGAGCGGCCGCTGAGATCTGTTCGATTTGTTCAGATACAGCTTTGGCGGCATCCAGTATTCTGTTGAGGGCTTGGCCTGCCTCATTGGCTATGTTCACGCCCTCTTCTGTCTGGCTGGCACCCTCTTTAGCTGCTGTAATCGATTCGGCTACACCTTTCTGTACCGTACTGACGAGGTTGGCGATTTCCTTAGCCTCCTTAGCTGTGCGCTCAGCCAACTTTTTCACTTCGTCGGCGACAACGGCGAAACCGCGCCCTTGGTCGCCTGCCCGCGCAGCTTCAATGGCCGCGTTGAGGGCGAGAAGGTTGGTCTGTGCTGCTATGTCCTCGATTACTGATATCATTCTGCCGATTTCTTCGGAATGACGTCCGAGCTCGTTAATTTTTTCGCTCATATGGTTGACTACGTTGCGCACCTTGTACATCGCTTTGATGGTGGTATCGACCGCCATAGTACCATCTTTAGCTAGCTGTGTCGCCTGCTCGGCATTTCTGGCAGCTTCCTGGGCATTGCTGGCAGAGTGTTCGGAAGCTTTGCTCACCTGCTGGACTATCAGGGAGGCCTGTGCCACGGCTCTAGTTTGCTCCTGACTAGCCTTGGCCACCATATCTATGGCTTTGGATAGCTGTTCCAAAGACATTCTCACTCTGCCGATGCCTCTGGACTGCTCTTCAGCACCTTTGGCTATTTGCTGGCTTACGTTGGCTATCTGGGCTGTCGCCGACCCGGACTGCTGTGCGGCGCTAGCTAACTGGTTGCTGGAGCCTGAGAGTTCATCTGCATTGTCTTTCAGCTGAGCGATTAGCGAACCAACGCTGTCGATGACTTTATTGACGGAGTGCTTGATATTCGCTAGGTCGTTCTTGTACTCGCCCATGACTTTCACGGTGAAGTCTTTCTCCGCCATCCTCGCCAGCACCTGCGCTGCTTCGTTTATGGGCTGGGTAATGGTGTCAAGCAGCCTGTTAATTCCGCTGATGATTTTGCGGAAGCTGCCGCTGTACTTTTCTTCATCGGCACGAGCGCTCAGTTTACCTTCCTGAGCGGCTTCGACTAGCTCCAGTACTCCTTCGATGCTCTTCCTCTCGTCTGTTATGTCGATTATGTACTCAAGAGCACCAATGAGTTTCCCTTTGTCATCCTTGAGCGGTGCGCAGTAGTAACGGATGGGGAGCATACCAGAAGGTAGGTGGGCAGTTGTCTCGCCAATACATACCGAATCGGTTTCAAGAGCTTTGGCCAATTGACAGTTCTCGGTGTTACAATCGGTGGTATTGAACAGTGTGTAGCACTTCTTGCCGATGCATTCTTCGGGTTGTTTCCCCGCTGCTTGGGCGGCAGCCAGATTGGCGAAGATGACATTGAATTCCTTGTCTATTACCATAACTGGTGTTGGGAGTTTGTTCAGGTAATAAGCCTTGGCGCCGGACTCATAGGCGGCCTTGCGAAGCTGTGCGCCCACGTCCTGAAGATATTTGACCATCTGGCTGAGGGCGTTGCCTAGGAAGTCCTTTTCCGACCTGGGCTGGAATTTGACATCGTTGAGTTGCCCTTTAGCTATCTTGTCAGCTACCCCAGCTATTTCCTCGAGGTAGAGTTGCATGTTCTTGTAGGCTTCTACCATCTGACCGATTTCGTCTTTGGCCGTGTAATCAATTTTCTCGGTGATATCGCCGATGGCTATCTTTTGCAAGGCCTCTTCCATGCGTCTTACCGGCCGGGTTATGCCGCGTAGAAGCAGCATAATAACCAGCACCGAGACGGCGATCGCCGCTGCCATGAAGACGCTCATTGTAATGAGCGCCGACTTGCTGGTATCTTGCATATGTTCATCAGCCATAGACACCAGCAGGGCCATGCCGCCGTAGTCTTGACTTGTCTTTTCGGCATTGCCCTGGATTTTGCGCTCGAGATTAGCTAGCGCGGTTTCGCCTGCCTTCTGTTTGAGCACATTGTCATGGTAGATTTCTGCTTGGCTGATATATTTGTTGATATTGTCGAGAATCGCTGCAGCTGCGGGGGCAAGTTCCTGATTATTTTTGGTCATGGCTGCCAAGTTCCTGGCTTCGGCTTCTGTATTTGTCATCGCTGCTATAAAATCTGACCAGCTTTGTTCGGTCTCATTCTTAATAAAATAGAGGGCCTGTACCCTCATAAAAAGGAACTTTTTCTCTAATGCGTCCGCTTGAATGAACTCCTCGCTTCCCCTCTTTACTTTGCTCTTTAATGCATCGATTTGTGTACCAAACTCATCACCGATTTTCCGCCACACCTGTAGAATCGCCTCGTTTGATTCGACGCTATTCACATAATTGGTGAAGGCGGTCTCATAAGCGTTCAGGTTGGCTGTTATCTGCTGGCAGGTCGTCGAAGCTTGCGAGTTGTCGAAAAACCGCTCGATTTCTGACAGGTGCTGTTTGAAATGTGCTAGCGCTGTCTTGACGTTACTCAGGTGGCTGGTGTCACTGTCAGCCATGTATTGGTATCTATGACCAGAAATTTCGAGCAAGTAGGCTTCGGCTTCGTGGGCGGTTAGCAGGACTTCTTTCGCTTTATTGATGGAGGAAAGTGAAGTAATGCCGATGTAACTCTGCGCACCGGCTAGGGCGACAATAAGCAGGAAACCTAATAGCAGTTTGACGCCGATTTTCAGGTTGTTCCATCTTTTCATTTCTGCCCCCTGTTCGCATATGGTCGTTAAGGGCCCGCCACCACAGCGGGGTAACTCACGCACCTCTCAAGATGCTTTTCCCCACAGTGACGGCTAAGCCTCATAAAGATTGTCACTCTTTGTGGTTCGCTGAATAAAGTACCAAATGGTCAACCGCAGTGACCGAAATAGATAATGTGGATGCCTTGCTGAAGCCAGTGAAATGCGCCAGTTTTCCCAGAAGTGGTGCTTATACGGCGCAGTGGGTTGTAAGAGGCGACATATTGCCGCCCTTTGTATCTCCATAACAAGGGCGGTATTCCGGGCTTAGGCGAGGAGGGCCGGATATAGAGACCCGCTTTAGATTTTCTTAATGAGTGAGCTTTTGCTAGGTATAATACGGTGCTCTACCACAGATTGGCGGCTATGGGCACGCTGGTGCGGTCGTGAAGGTGTATGGCATTCTTGGTGCAGACCGAGCGGCAGATGCCACAGCCGAAGCACCGTGTTAAATCGATGAAGACCTTCTTATTAGCGGCGCTATAGCCTATGGCGCCAAACTGACAAACGCGCATACAGTTCCGGCAGCCGTTGCATAGGTCGGGGTCTACATCGGCCACATATTCAGCGCGTGTAAGGGTGTCTATGCCGCGCATGACGGTGCTCGAAAGTGCGCCGCAGTCCGAGCGGTCACAGTTGCAGATGCCGATAATGAAAGGTTCCGGTGCTACCCAGACCGAGTGAACCAGCCCTTCTTTTTCGTATTCTCTCATGTTATTCAGGGCCTCTTCTTTGCTTAGCCTTTCCAGCCCTGTGGTTTCAGCGCCGGAGAGAAATCCAGAACCCGGCCTTCTGACCACCCTTTGTACATGCTCATCCGGCGGCAGTATGCTGATTCCGTAGCAATAACGCAAGTCCTTGACATTTCTAGCTTTACGGCACCAGCAGTCCACACGTACCACACTGTTGACGATATTAAAGACCTTTTCCACGTCTTCAATGGGCAGTACCTGACCGGAGTGTTGCTGTCTGGTCTGTCTTCTAATGCGAGGTTCCATTATCGCTCTTATCAAGAACGGTTTTTTCTTTATTTCCTCCCATTTCTTCAGGCTTTCTCTGTAGAGCTTGTTGTCGAAAATGATGCCGCGCCTTTTGAGGTCACTCCGCAAATCCAGCGAGTAGTTCTTGGCCTGTAAGTACCATATTTTGCCTTCGCCATGTTTGTGGCAATTCTCGCACATGATTAGCCTCCCTTTTCGGTCTTGATTGGGTGCCATAGTGTAACCTCTGATTTTACAGGCTGTCAACTTCTATATGCGACTGAAATTCCTTGACGCAGCAAGTACTGGAGAAATTGGGAGACCGGCTGGCCCCGGTGCTATCAACGGTCGCTGGTGCCAAAAAGGGCCGGGCTCGCTGTGTTTTGGTGCTGCCTTAGCCTGCTTGCTAAAATAGTCCCTATGGCCAGATACTTTGTGTTCGTAGTGATCGCTCTGGGGTTGCTGATGGTGGCGATTAGCGGCACTGCGGTGTCAGTTGCTTTTCCTATAATCACAACATCGTTTGGGGTTTCGCTGGTGCTTGCTGGCTGGGTACTGACGATTTTCCAGCTTCTGGCTACCGTGACCATGCCCCTGGCGGGGAAGGTCGGGGACATATTCGGTGTGAAACGGATTTTCATGCTCTCTCTGCTCTCTTTTACGCTAGGCTCGCTGTTCTGTGCTCTGGCATCGAACATTGAGTTGCTTATCCTGTTCCGGGCGCTGCAAGGCATAGGTGCCGGTAGCTTTTTGCCCGTGGCAACGAGCATAGCCGCCAGGGAATTTCCGGGGTCGAGGCAGCAGGCGATAGGGCTGTTTACCAGCATTTTCCCGGTCGGCCAGATAATAGGTCCTAACCTTGGTGGCTGGCTGGTGGAGGTTTTCGGATGGCGGTCGGTATTCTGGGTCAACGTACCTTTAGGCCTTGTGGCTATTATTGCTGCCGTATTGCTGCTGCGTGGTGACGATAGAGAAAAAGGTCAGGTGGACTTGGTCGGCGCTGGGCTTCTGGCAGCATCGGTCTTTGCCTTCTTAATGGCGCTGAGTCAGCTGGGCAATAATGGTGGCTCGTGGCTTGGGCCTGGAGTGCTATTTGCTTCCGCGGGTGTGATGACAACCACTTTTGTCTGGTATGAGAAAAGGGCTAAGGCACCGATAATTGACCCCGAAGTCTTGAGCGAGAGACCTTTTCTGGCGGCGAACATTTTCAATCTTGTGCTCGGTGCTTGTGTTATGGGGGTAATGGCGTTCATCCCTCTTTACACCGTGTCTGTATTCAATATGACCGTGTTTCAAAGCGGGTTTGTGCTTACGCCGCGGTCGGTGGCTATGATTGCTGCCTCGACGCTTACCAGTATGTTTCTGGTGAAGTGGGGCTATCGGCAGCCGATGCTAATCGGTACCCTGCTAACGGTGGCGAACCTCATTTTGCTGGCAGCAGCTGCTCTGGGCTTGGGCACGACGGTCGGGACACATATAAATTCTGTGGTGCTGGTCTCGGGGATAATGTTGTTTGCCGGGCTCGGTATGGGCATAACAGCGCCGGCAGCAAACAATGCCTGCATCGAGTTGATGCCGGATAGGGTCGCCACCATCACCGGGGTGAGAGGGATGTTCCGTCAGGTCGGCGGGGCTGTCAGCATTGCGGTCACCTCTCTGGTGCTGCACAAAGTAGGGGATATGGCGCACGGTTTCTTGTTTGTGTTTACCGGGCTGGCTGTGGTGATGCTGGTAACCATCCCGGCCATCTTTATGATGCCGGCTTCGCCGAAGGATATTCCGGTCGCCTAGTCGGATATTCTGAGAATCGCCCTGCCAGTATATTTTCCCTGTTCCAGCTCTTCGAGTATCTCGGGCGCCTGCTCAAGGGTGGCAACCTTGGCTACATGGCTCTTTACTTTGCCAGCAGCGGCCAGCTCCACAAGCTCCTTCATCTCGTCCACTGTACCTGCGCCTGAAGACATTATCAGTAAATCTCTACTCAATACGTCCAGCGGCATCAGGGTAAACCCACCCTCGCTGGCTGCCGGCATACCGACACCGATGAACACACCGCCGCGTCTAAGTAAAGCAAGTCCCAGCTCAAACCCGGCAAGCTTGGGCGATAATACGATGCTGGCATGGGCACCGCCGAGCTTCTCGCGAGCGAACTGTGCTGCCTCGCTGGCATCTACGGCGTAATCAGCACCCATGCTTTTTACGAAGTCCAGCCTTTCTTTCCCTATATCCACTCCCACTACTATGTAACCGAACTGTTTTGCTATTTGTACGGCATAGTGCCCCAGGCCCCCGGCAGCGCCCACTATGGCCAACACCTTTCCCGGTGTCACACCATATTTGAACAACTTTTTTATGGCACTGTAGGTGGTGAGGCCGCCGCATGCCAGAGACACCTCGTTATTGCTGACCTCGGCGGGGAGCTTTACCAGTGCCTTTGCCCATACGGAGACATACTCTGCGTATGTACCCGAAAGGGGTCTCTGCAATCGGCAGAGTCTCGGTCTGCCGCTGAGGCAGTACTCGCAGGCGCCACACCAGTATGCTCCGGCAAAGCCACCGAGTCCCAGTATTACCCTGTCGCCTTTCTGTACAAACTTGTCGGCGCCGGGGCCCAGCTCTTCCACCGTGCCAATACCCTCGTGTCCTATGGGGATTTCGACTGACGAGGGCAGTTTCCACCAGTCCCTTTTCACTATGTGGACATCGGAATGGCATACCCCTGCGACTGTAAGCTTTATCAGGGCTTCTTCGTAGCCCGGTGCTGGCTTAGGCACCTCTTTGATTACCAACTTGTCACCGGACAGAATAGCAGCGCGCATTATCCTTTAACCTCCTTTGGACTTTTAGCTACACCCGGCGTCTCTTGTTAGCAACGTAATCTACGAGCACGTATTGCCCCAGTTTGTCGGCGCTGGTAAAGAACACTCTGCCTTTGCCCACCTTTGCCATCTGGTCCACAAAGGCAGTGTAGAGCTGGTAGGTATCCAGCATGAAGGTATTGATGACGATACCCGCCCGGGCACACCGTTGGGCCTCCCTCAGGGTAAGCTGCAGGGTGCGCAGGCTGGGTGGGTACTGCAAAAAAAGGCGACCGTTCTCGATGTGGGCGGTCGGTTCCCCGTCGGTTATCAGTATCACCTGCTTGTTGGCAGCCCTCACCTTGCCTAGGAGGTGCCGGGCAAGAGCCAGGCCCTGCTGCATATTGGTGTACGGGTCGAACTCGTCCCAGCTAATGTACAGCAGTTCGTCCTTTTTGATAAGGCGAGCGTAGGTGGAGAAACCGATGGTGTGCAGTATATCCCGTGGAAACTGGCTCCTGATGAGACTATCAAGGGCTATGGCTACCCGCTTTGCCGCCTCGAAGTTGCCTCTCATAGGCATGGAGAGGCTCAAATCGAGCATGAGCACGGTGGCTGAGCGGGTGAGCGCCTCGGTTTCGAACACCTCGAAGTCCTCAGGGGCGACCTTCAACGGTGGTACTTTTGGCTCGCGATAAAGCGAGTTCATGACCGTTTTCTGAATGTGGATATTGAACTCATCGCCGAACTGGTATCTTCTGGTCTCACCGGTGCGTTCGCCGCCGGTTCCTTTCCTTCTCAAGTTGTGGGCGCCCAGGGCGTCCTTCTTCAACTTCTCGAAGATGTCCTGGAGTGCCTTCTGCCCGATTTTCCTGATGCCGCGGGGTGTGAGCTCATAGCCATACTCATTCTGCTGGATGTAGCCGGCTTCCTCCAGCACGCGGGTGATGTTGCGTAGCTGTTCCAGCTCCCTGGCAGCCTGCTCCCCGAGCAGTTCCTTCACCAGTTCCTCGCTGATGGCGTCCGTGGAGCGGCTGTAGCGGGCGTCCTCCAGCTGCGCTTCAAGTCTGTCCATCTTATGCAGCATCTCCATAAGCTTCAGGGCTTCGGTATAGGAAATCGGCTCCTCGCCGGAAAAAAGATAGCGCTGGTGCAGGGGGAAGTCGGGGTTGAGCGCCTGGATGTTGGCGCTGAGCCGCTGGAGTTCCCTGCGGGTGGCATCGTCAATCACCGATTCCAGCAGCTGCTCCAGCGCCTGCCTGTCCTCAGGTGACATACTGTCCAGCAACGACTGTGCCTGCCTTATCTGCTCCTGCAGGTACTCGATAAGCTCGTCCAGGCTCTGCGGCGGCTGGGGACCTAAGAGATGACCGAAGCGGCGCAGGAACTGCTGGTAGTCCGGCTCCTCGCCCCTGAGGCGCTGTTCCAGCATCTCATTTATCGCCTGCAGCAGTTGTCTTATGGCCGCCATATCGCCTGGCTGCAGGTTCCTGAGCTGTTGCATTAAATTCTTAGCATAGGGCTGCATGGCACACTTTTTCAGCAGGTCCATCAGCTCCTGGAACTGCTGTCTGGCGTTATCGTCAATGAAGTCATACTGTGAGAGCTCTCTTATCTGGCCACCGATATCCTGCGGCAGGTTGTCCAGTTTCTCCAGGTTACGCGTTGCCCTTTCCTCGAGGGCCTGGAGCAGTCTTTCACGTTCCTCCTGGCTGAGCTCGGCGGGGCCTTCCTGTGCCTGCTGCCTCGCTTCCTCAAGGCGCCGTGAAATGCCCTCTCTCTCCGTCTTAACTATGTTTTCCAGCCGCTTACGGATGTCATCCAGTATGGAGCCCAGGTTGTATTTATCGAGCTGCTGCTGGCGCCGTTGCCGCAATCTGTTCAACAGGTCCTCCAGGCTGGGGAGCCGCCGCCCTTGACTGTCGGTGATGCCGCCGCGCTGCAAGGCGCGCAGGGCGTAGGACAGGTCGCCATAGGGCATAAGGTAGCGCTCGAGGTGCCTCATCAAATCATCGGCATCCAGTTCGAAGATGTCCTGAGTGCCGTCCCACTCTGAGTAGCGGTAAATAGCCATGTTTACTTATAGATTGTTTTTCCCTTCACCTGCTCCTTATTCAGCTTTCGGTTCAGGTGCAGTCCCTCGAGGATGAACTCCACTGCCGAGGCCATCACCTCCGGTCTCTCCGATTCAGCCACAACTTTTACCGCCTGCATCATCCCGCCTATCCCCTTCGCCTGGCGCAGGTACTTCTCGGCGGCCATGGTATCCGAGGTCTCGAAGCTGAAGCCCTCATTGAAGCGGGAGACGATATCATCGAAGTTATAGGAGCGGTAGTAGCGGTTGAAGGTGCTGAGCACCGCCCGCTTCATCAACTGGTCTAACGTCTTCTCTTCCCGGGCATCCTCGAAGCCCTCAAGCTCGATCTTGCCACAGGTGGACGACATAATGTATGGCAAATCGCTAATGCGGGGGACGGCCAGCTTTTCGCCGAGGATGACGGCGCGCCTGATGGCGTTGGAGAGCACCGTCTCGTAGTTGGCGATGGACACACGCACGCTGACACCGGAGCGCTGGTTTATCTCCGGGCTTCTTCTGGCGAGGTGGGTTATCTCGGCGATAATCTCCTTCATATACTGGGGGACATACTCCTCGACCTCGCTATCGGGGAAGCGCCTCCGCTCCTGCTCGACGATGGCGATTTCGTCCTCGATGGTGGTGGGGTAGTGGGTGCGTATCTGTGCGCCGTACCTGTCCTTGAGCGGCGTGATGATGCGGCCACGGCTGGTGTAGTCCTCGGGATTGGCGCTGGCGACGAGCAAAATATCCAGCGGCAGGCGCACCCGGTAGCCCCTGATCTGAATATCCCCTTCTTCCATCAGATTGAACAAGCTCACCTGCAGCTTCTCGCTGAGGTCAGGGAGCTCGTTGATACAGAAGATACCGCGGTTGGTCCTGGGTATGAGACCATAGTGGATGGTCAGCTCGTCAGAAAGGTACCTGCCCTCAGCCACCTTAATCGGGTCTATATCGCCGATGAGGTCGGCGACTGTGATATCGGGTGTCGCCAGCTTCTCCCCGTACCTTTCCTCGCGGGGCAGCCAGTCTATTTCCAGGCTGTCGCCCTCCTTCGCCAGCTTGTCCCGGCAGCGCTTGCAGATGGGCGCCGTAGGTTCATCGTTGATTTCGCAGCCCTTGACATAAGGTATTACTTCATCGAGCAGGTTCACCATAAGGCGCATGATGCGTGACTTCGCCTGGCCGCGCTCGCCGAGAAAGATGATGTCCTGACCGGAGATTATGGCATTTTCTATCTGTGGGATAACCGTCTCATCGTAGCCAATGATTCCGGGGAAGATAGGCTTCCCTTCTCTTATCATAGCGATGAGGTTACGCCTCATCTCCTCCCGCACGGTCTGCGGTTTATACCCTGAGGCCTTCAGCTCGCCCAGTGTTTTGGGTCTGGAGTATTTTGTCATTGCTGCTTCTGTTTCCCTATCCTGTGCTTCCTGCTGGTGTGAGCCCCATTTTAGCAGCCTGTGGTGATGGATGGCAAAGTGGCGATGGATAGCGAAAAAACAAAATTTAGTCCGAATATCACTTTTGTACTATTGACAATTCGAGACAGGATGGTTTATTGTATTGGCAACGATAAAACAAGGAGGTGGGTAGATGCAAGCCTACTGCATGAAGTGCCGCACAAAGAGGGAGATGAAGGACGCCCGCAACATCCGCATGAAAAACGGCAAGCCGGCCACCCAGGGCGTTTGCCCGGTGTGCGGCACCAAGATGTTCCGCATCGGCAAAGGATAACCTAGGGCTCTCAAACCCACCAGAAGGCTGGGCGCTCCCGAACGGCGCTCAGCCTTTTGATTAGCATCGGACTGGTATGTCTCAAGCAGTCAAGGCTATCGGGCTACTTTCCAGCGGCATAGACTCGGCGCTGGCGATAAAGCTTATCAAAGAACAGGGCGTGGAGGTGGTGGCGGTGAACCTGGTGCTACCGTTCTCCGATGACAGAAAAGACTATGCTGCACACCTGGCGGAGCAGCTCGACGTGCCACTGGTCAGAGTGAAGGCCGGTGAGGACTACATTGAGCTGGTGAGGCACCCCCGGCATGGCTATGGCAGTGGCATGAACCCCTGCATTGACTGCCGCATCTATATGCTCAGGCGGGCGTGGGCGGTGGCTGAGGGCATGGGCGCACGCTTCCTGGTCACCGGCGATGTTCTTGGTGAGAGGCCGATGACCCAGCACCGGGCGGCGCTGGAGCTTGAAGAAAGGGAGTCCGGGCTGCGGGGGCTGATACTGCGGCCACTTTCGGCGAAGCTGCTTCCTGAGACGGTGCCGGAGAGGGAGGGCTGGGTGGACAGAGAAAAGCTCCTTGCCATAGAGGGCAGGAGCCGCAAGCCGCAGCTCGAGCTGGCGCAGAGGTATGGCATCACCGGCTTTCGCACGCCCGGTGGCGGGTGTCTCTTGACCAACAAGGAGTTCTCGGCGCGGCTGCGCCAGCTATTCTCCTTTCAGCAAAAGGTGGGCATAGCGGATATAGAGCTTCTCAAGCTGGGCAGGCATTTCTTTGAGGGCGGTGCCCACATAATCGTGGGCAGGAACGAGCGCGAGAACGGGCTGCTACTGCAATTAAGGCAGCCTGAGGACTATGTGCTTGAGGTGAAGGGCTATCCCGGGCCGGTGACGCTGCTTCGAGGCGCTAAGACCAGCGAAGCGATGGAAGTCGCTGCCAGGCTCACTGCGCGCTATTCCGATGCTCCAGAGGGGGAGGTGGCTGTGGAATGTCGCACCGATGGCCGGGCACGGACGATCGCTGTCCAGAAGAAGGCCCTGGCACCCTAGCCGGGCCGGTCACTTTTTTCTAGGTCGTCAACGGCAAGTAACCTGATACCGTTCCTTTCCAGGAGTGCTGCGGTGATGCCCTTTCCCGGTACCCGTCCTCCGGAAAAAGAGCCATCATATATCCAGTCGCAGCTACAGGAAGGGCTTCCGGACTTACCGATGAACTCGGTGATACCTAACAGGCGGGCGATTTTCAGCGTCTCCTCGGCGCCTCTGATGAACTGTGCCGTCACATCCACCCCTTCCCTGCTGACCACCCGTGCCTTACCGTCCAGTACAGCTTCCCCATCCCCGCCCTGTATCTCCTGCGGACTTCTGGGCGTGGGCAGCCCGCCGAGCTGCTCGGGGCAGACCGGCAGCAAAAGTCCTTCCCGCGCCAGTTGCACCACTTTATGGTCGAGGTAACTCTCGTCTCCCTTCCAGTTACACCTTATTCCGAGCAGACAGGCGCTGACCAGCTTCATATTCCGCGGTAGAATTTACTTCTTATCGGAGGGGGTGTCAATCATCTGTACTCGCCCGGTACATTGGTGACACATATTCTCGTTGTTTTCGAGATAGAAATGGCTGACTAGCCCCCTCACTTGACCTTTCTTGCAGTGGGAGAGGGACTTTCTCTATCTCTCCTCTCCTTTAACGGGAGAGATATATCGTTTTCTTTTTGTTCTCATAATTTTGTGGCGGATAGTATATTTCAAATAGCAACGCTTAACTCGCCTGCGAGCAATATGGAGAGCGGAGATACAACCGGTACCGCTAAAGAGCTGGTTCAGCTTGTAGGTGGTAGAGTGCCTGCGGCTACTCCGAACATTTATCTGTTGGTCTATGATGCGTATGTAGGGAATAACACGATGCTGGCTTGCGGCATAGACAACCGCGGGCAGGAGGAATACCTGCGCAGTCTGGGGTTCATGATTTAGTCCTGATGGCGGGTGTCTTCTAAGACTGCTTGAGCAGGGTGCGCATAAGATATGCGGGACCGCGGCGGAGGACATACCAGAAGCCATATGCCCTGATGTATTGTAAGGCTAATTGCCAGAGACTGCGTGCCTTGCTGAAGGGCTCAGCGCTAACACCGCTAACAAGATAGGACTTGCTTATTTTTGGGGCTTTATAGCTGAGATAAGGTGCCAGAGCCTCAGCGTATTTCTCAGCCACCAGCCTTCTGTTGTGATTAGCCATGACGAATTCGTACGCATTTGTGGCTATTTTGTATCGGAGTTCGGGGTCTTTGATGAGCCTGATGATGGCGTCTCTCCAGGCATTTATTTCATTGGGGACGAGCAGACCGGTGATACCGTCCTGAATGACAAGAGTGTAGGGTTCGATCCTGGTGTAAATTCCGGCGCAGCCGATCTGGGTGTATTCCAGCAGTTTGTTGTAGAACTTGTAAGTGGTGAACTCATGCTGCCACTGCGGTGCCAGCCCGATATCCCAGCGAAGATTGGCGGCGATAGCAAGGTAACGCCGATAATCT
>Ga0078972_1013825_pt1 | contig 13100 bp, 11 predicted proteins | sample YelNatPaOPGAMG01_FD_67568 | JGI IMG/M metagenome (GOLD analysis project Ga0078972, IMG submission 67568) | Hot spring thermophilic microbial communities from Obsidian Pool, Yellowstone National Park, USA - OP-RAMG-01 (SPADES assembly) (version 2) | ecosystem: Environmental > Aquatic > Thermal...
CGTCAACAAACTTAAAATGGAAAGAATTGAGTGGCTTAAACAGTTCGAAAATCTTAACCCAGCCATAGTTAAAGCCTTAAATTTATAGAAAACGTTTACTGCAAAGTGAATTTCGCATATGTAATGGAATACAAATGTCAAAGTTTAATCCATCAAAATTTTACACCAAAGAACAAATGGAATTTTACGTCAACAAACTTAAAATGGAAAGAATTGAGTGGCTTAAACAGTTCGAAAATCTTAACCCAGCCATAGTTAAAGCCTTAAATTTATAGAAAACGTTTACTGCAAAGTGAATTTCGCATATGAATTCATAATTCATAATTGTTAATTATATTCAAGTTTAACCATGAAACCAAACCAATGAAAAGATGTGTCCAAAATGATGAAGAAGGCATCTATGAAAAAAGGCGCGATATATACTGTGGATTTGACGAAAATCGACGGCGATGGAGCATTTCCATGCCCAAAATGTGGAGTAATAATATCACCTGACGATGAAACAGAAGAAGTATATCAAATTGTTGAAACAAGAGTGAGAAACGACGATTTAGCAGAGTTAATCCTTATGTGTAACAAGTGCGGCAGTACAATTAGGCTTGTGGGCTTTTTACAACAACTGGAACACTAAGAATGGCTGTAGCCAAAAGGGCTATTTTTCTTCTTCAAACTTCTTGCTTATCATTGAGAAGACTGACCACAGAATTGTGCCGTAGAATAGTCCATTGAAAAGGACGCTTAGGTAGACCTGTATTGGCTTACGGCGTCTCCTATTAGTGTTCAGAAAAAGTTTCCTGGAAACATTGGCGAGGAAATTAGAAGAGAGGCTGATGTGAAGAGTAGGAAGAAGGCTGACAGGATTGCTGTGCCTCTTATGATTGTTTCGCCCCTTTATTAGGTTTCATTTTGATATATTTCCGCTCAAGAGTATCAAGTATAGCAATATCTAATAAATTTACGTCACAAGAATAACACAAATGCAGACGCAAGACCAAACCTAAAGCGGTAATGGAAAAGCTAATATAAAAATCAGAATCAATACAAGTGTTAAGAGTTTTCTTCCCCTAGACAAACTTGAAACATCATCTAACGGACCTGGATGTCTCTGCATAGCCAGAAATAAAACAAATATAGCCATAGCCCAAAAGCCCTCCCAGACAAGCAAAGCTATCGAAGCAATTGAAAGAGCAGCCCTCACTTTTTCACCAGCCAGAGATCTGGCAACATGCCCACCATCAAGCATAGCGACAGGCAACAAGTTAAGCATGGTAACAACCATACCAACCCAACCCGCAAACTCAACTGGATGCATAAATAAGAGTTGCCCTGGTGGTGGCTGAGGCAAAAGTCTAAAAGATTGTAGCAAATATCCTAAAAGAATAGAAATCAGAGGTGTTGGCAAAATAGTGTATCCTTCTGGCGGAGGTTCCGCTGGAATCGCCATGGTTAAGCCTATAAGTGTGACCACACATGCTATGATGAAGCCTGCAATGGGACCGCTTGACCCTACGTCAAATAGTGAGTCTTTATTTGCTGGTAAATCTTTTTGCATTATGACAGCGCCGAATGTTCCAAACGGTGGCGGTCCAGGAATAAAGTAGGGCAGTGTAGCCTTCACTCCTTTCTTATCCGCGGTTAATTTATGACCCATTTCGTGAGTTCCAATAACAGCCATAATCGCGACTGTGAATGTTGCTCCGCCTATTAAAGGGTTTGTTAAGCCTTCTGAAAGAAAGTATCCTGTTATGAACGTTGTTGCTATGGTTGCAAAAAATAATAGCAAATTAATTAGAGTATTGCTCTTTTTGGTTGCTGGCTTTGGTATTACTTTTAGGACTATTCGTCCATCAACTTTGCGGAGAACAGCTATAAAATTGATTTCTTCCAACTTTTTAAGTAGATTAAGGAAGGGCTGTTTTGTTTCTTGAGGCTGCTTGAGATAGTATGTTGGGATGCCATGTTCAAGCATGGATTCTTCCACTTGAAATTCCGTCACGATGATAGCGGTCACTCTTTCGAAGTCTGTTTGAAGTTGGGCAGTTTCAGTGTTCCCGCTTGATCCCTCGTTCATATGTTTTGCCTTCATTTTTGTCCTATCTAAGTGCTTGGCGAAGTAGAAAAGTCTATTGGATTTAAATGTATGTGTATGCACATGTGGTTAAACGTTAGAATTTAGCAACAGCTTAGCGCACAAGGAAATCCTCTATTTTATGATGAGATAGGATAAGCGTATAGCATCATTTTTATTTTGGCGCGGGTAAGTTGTGGATGCTATGAAGATTCAGATGTTCACTGTTGGCAAATTTTACACAAACTGCTACATAATAGCATGTGAACAAACAAATGAGGCGATAATTGTTGATCCCGGCTTTGAGGATGCCGATGAAGCTGAAAAAATCTTGAAGTTCATAGAGCATGAGAGCTTAAACTTAAAAATGATTGTGAACACGCATGGGCACCCAGACCATACTTGTGGAAATGGAATTATAAAGGAAAGATTCAGCGTGCCGATTTTAATCCACAAGTTTGACGCCCACATGCTCGGCGAGATTGGTAGAAAAATTGCTGGATTCTTCGGCTTTGAAAAATCTTCGCCGCTAGCGGACAAGCTTCTGTCTGACGGAGACTTGTTAAGCTTTGGAAAAATAATTTTAAGGGTTATGCATACTCCTGGTCACAGTCATGGAAGCATATCGCTTTTAGCAGAAAAGGATATTTTCACTGGTGATACCTTATTTATGGGCTCGATTGGGAGGACAGATTTCCCTGAAAGCTCTGAAAAGGAAATGAGATTATCGTTAAGAAAGCTAGCTATTCTGCCAGACAATTATGTTGTCTATCCTGGACATGGACCAACGACAACAATAGGTGAAGAGAAACGCACAAACCCTTTTATGCAATGGCTCTGATTATAAAGCGCCTTTAAAAAGGTCTTCTTCGCGGGAAATTTGAAGTTCTCTTATGCTACAGTCTTCGGAGAATTCGACAAAATCCTTCAGTCCCTTAAAAATTACCACGGGTCTTGCCTCTTTAGCTTGACCCATGAGAAGTTCTGCTGCTGCGGCAATCTCATCCACAACTGCAATGTTTTTCACCTTCAGAATTTGACCGAAAAGGTCTTCCTTTCCCCTATAATCCTTAAAGGGTTTTATTCCAGCGAAGCCTATGGCAAAGTTGACTTGACCACGCCTGAAAGGTCGGCTGTACGTGTCGCATATTATTACAGCCACATTTTTGCCTGTTAATTCTCTGATTTCCTTGCGGCATTTTTCCGCCGACGCATCTGGGTTTTCAGGAAGCAGTGCAAACTTGCCTCTGCCTTCAACATTGGATTTATCTATTCCAGCATTTATACACACTAAACCGCGTTTATCTTTTACGAGGAAAACTTCGGGTGAAGCTTTTAAGATCGTTTCAGTTTCTCCTAAAACAAGTTCAACAAACCTTGGACTTTTGCCGGTTACTTTTGCAATTCCCATAGCCCTTCTTGATGGAGAGACTCCTTTAAGTTTCACAATGCGGTTTTCCGCCTTCGAAAGAATTTTTTGCGCAATAACTATTACATCGCCATCAGCAATTTCCAAGCCGTTACTTTGAGCCATTTTGACGATTAATTCTGCTATACTGGCTCCTCCATTTACCAAAGGGAAACCTTCAAGGGCAAACGCTGCGAAATGCTTCAAATAATTTCCTCCACACCTCTATGGTTGTTAAATGCCTTGTTAAATCTCTTGCCCATTTTCTACAGCTTGTCTCGTCATAGAGGTACGTAGATTTTGAAGTCTTATTTCGGATTCATAATATTTAACTTGGCATTCCAGAGGATACTGTGAATCGAAGTGAACAGATGATTAGACATGAAGACCAATGTTAGAACTTTAGCCATTTCGCTAACAATAATTTTTAGTACCCTAAACGTTAGTTTTACCATTTCACCTTGCAAAGCTGACGGCTCTTATGTGGAAGGCCCTATTATGCAGGATACTCTTTGGACTCTTGTTGACAGCCCACTTATTATCGTTAAAAATGTTACTGTTTACCCTGACGTCACATTAACAATCGAACCTGGTGTTGATATTAGATTTGGAGGGGATTTCTCGCTGATAGTTTCTGGAAAGTTAAGCGCCGTTGGCACATATGAAAAGCCTATAGTTTTTACTTCGAACAAAGAGCAGAAAAATGCGGGAGATTGGGGTTCAATAATTTTTAATGGTACTGAAACATCTATGCTCACAAATTGTCTAGTTTCGTATGGTAAAGATGGGATAACAATAGAAAATGGCAACGTGTACCTGCAAGATTCCTCGGTGCTTTTTTCGGAAAACGGGATTGCTGTGGCAAACAGTGTATTAAACATTCAAAATTTAACCGTTGGTTTTTGCGTTAAAAACGGGATAAATATAACTGATAGTACTGTTAAAATCCGGAACAGTTATATTTCCAACAATGCCGAAAACGGCGTATCCATTGCTGGTAACGGTCAAGTCAAAATCGAGAACACAACTGTTGTTGGAAGTGGAAGTGGAATTCTCCTAACCGGAGAAGAGGTTTCAAACGTAAACATAACTGGAAACATTATTTCAGCAAACACCCAAAATGGAGTGCAATTCGAAGCAGTCAATCACACTAACATAAGGATTGTCAATAACGTTGTTTCCTCAAATGGTGTAGGATTTTACATTTCAACTCCAACAAGCACGTACTTAACCAACAACTCCATAACCTACAACAGGGTAGGGGTGTTTTACACGAATGGAAACCACACGGCAGAGTACAATGACATATATGGCAATGATGTCGGAATGGATGTCGAATCTTCGGCTGCTGTTAATGCGGAACACAACTACTGGGGGGATTCAACTGGGCCAAAACATGAATCGCTGAATCCCTACGGAAAAGGTGACAAGGTTGGCGGTGATGGGGTAAATCTTGATTTCATCCCGTACTTGACAAAGCCTATTAGCCGCATAAACACGCCGCCCACAGCAAACCTACTAACGGATAGGGTTTGGGTTAGACCAAATGACAATGTGATGTTCTTCGCCACCAACTCAAGCGACGATGATGGATATGTTTACCAATACTACATTGATTTTGGAGACGACAGTAACAGCAGCTGGACGACACTATCTGTTTTTACCCACAAGTACTCGTATCCAGCCAACTATGCTGTTAATTTATTTGTCATGGATGAGGATGGTGCAGTAAGCTCACCTGTAACCACGATAATTCATGTCAACAGTGCGCTTCAGCCATTGAATGTTAACCTTGAACTAAGCAGCTTAACGACTGCAGAGAAAGGAAGAGTTAACGTAACAGTTTACGTGACGGACGGAACAAATCCGATCACAGGCGCAACAGTGACGCTGTTCTCTTTGGTTGGGGGAGAATTTAACGCATCCATTGGACAGACAGACGAGGCTGGCTATTTCAACACCATGTTCACTGCTCCATTCATAGGCGCTGAAAAGGACTACATTCGAATTGTGACTACAGCTTCCAAAAATGGGATTGGATACGCGGACGGTTCAGATTATGCATATTTGGAAGTCTGGCAAGCAACTTGGATAACAGAACCCGGAACGCTTGCTGTTCAAATTATCCCAGAAGCTACGCAGACATCCTCCGAAGCGCTATTGAATTTGACTGTGCATGTGATGGAATATGACATGAGTCCTGTTGAAGGGGCAAACGTTGCAATAGAGGCGTCAAATGGAACTCTTTCAGCTACTTCTGGAATGACAGACATCGATGGAGAATTCAGGCTTACCTTTACAGCGCCAATAGTTAATGAGCAGGTGAATGTTACAATTACGGCAAACGCTACGAAAGCCGGATACAATGATGGACAGCACCAAATTGTCATAGCTGTTAATCCTCGCACATTCAACATAGAAATTATAACGCCAACGGTTGAGTCGGGGAAAAGTGCGACCATCACGGTAGTTGTAAGTTGTAATGAGGATTTGTCCCTTGTTGAGGGGGCAACCGTTAGGATGGAAGCAAACTTTGGTAGCTTTGCTTCAACTACGAGCACAACTGATTCGAATGGAAGTTGCACATTTACATTTAATGCTCCTCAAACTACAAGTGAACTGCAGGTAAACATAGTTGCCTATGTGACCAAAGAGGGCTATGTGAGTGTTACGAGGCAGATACCAATTCTGGTTGTCCCGCCGAAGGCTGAGGGGTGGCCTTTAACAACTTTACTTTTAATCATCATTCCGTTGGTGACGTTGGTCATTATTGTGGTTCTGGTTAAGTTGAAGGTTATTGAAGTTTCAGTTGAGAAAGAAGAGTCACGTTTAGCAAGACGTAATATTTAATAGTCCCTGTACATATCAACAAATGAATAGGAGAAAACTCGATGACCAAACTGCAACTCAGAGACACCTTAACCAAACTGAAGAAAGTAAGAATAAGATTCACCCTCAAAAAACGAGAACAAGTAGTTGTACCACCACCCCCACCAAAACCCGTGCCACGCGGATTCAAAGTAGTCGAGAAATACCCCCTTTATGAACCGTTCGCTCACGCTGCAATAGTACAGAACCCAAAAACTGGAGAATACAAATATATTCTAGACGAACTTCAACTTGACCCATTAGAGAGAAGCGTCTACAACCGCATCCTAGAAATTCTCCTAGCAGAAATGGAATCTCCAAAAGAGGAAATAGTTGACCCTAGAAGATTCTTCGCAGAGGAAGCCAAAAAAGTCGTCGATAAGTACCGCATAAGCCTCGGCTGGCTTCCAGATGTTTCATGGTACAAAATTCTTTATCACGCCGAGAGGGATCTCGTAGGTTTTGGAAGGATAGATCCATTCATGCGAGACCCGAACATTGAAGATATTTCATGCGACGGAGTAAAAAAGCCAGTTTATGTTTGGCATAGAAATTATGAAAGTATTGAAACAAACGTTGAATTTGAGAATGATGAAGAACTAGACAACATGGTCGTTAAACTCGTCCACATGGCTGGAAAACATGTAAGCTCAGCCTTCCCGGTGGTAGACGCCTCGCTGCCGGGCAGACACAGACTTGCAGTGTGTTATCGACGCGAAGTTACGCCGTTTGGAACAGCATTCACCATCAGAAAGTTCAGAGAAGACCCATACTCAATAATTGACCTGGTAAACCTTGGCACATTCTCTGAGGAAATGGCTGCCTACTTCTGGCTTTGCCTTGAACACAGATCCTCGATAATGGTGTTAGGTGGAACAGCTGCTGGAAAAACAACAGCCCTAAATGCTTTAGCATGCCTCATTAAACCTGGAAGCAAAATAATAACGATAGAGGAAACAGCGGAGCTTAACCTACCCCATGAAAACTGGGTTTCGCTTATCGCAAGACAAAGTTATGGTTTGGGTGGAAGCTCAGTTGGCGAAGTGACGCTATTTGATCTTGTTAAAACTTCTATGAGGCATAGGCCAGACATACTTATCGTTGGAGAGGTCAGAGGACAAGAAGCCTATGTGCTTTTCCAAGCGTTAGCCACCGGGCACGGTGGCATGTGCACAATGCACGCTGAAAATCTTGACTCGGCAATAAAGCGTTTAACACAGAAGCCTATGGATATTTCGCCAGCTTACATACCGTTAATGAACATAGTATTATCCATTCAACGTGTCCACCTAATCAAGGGCAGTGAAAAAAAGGCTCATAGACGAGTCGTGAACGTTAACGAGATTGCAGACTACAACGATTACAGGGGTGTTTTCAAATGGCACCCAGTAAAGGATAGTCACATACCAACCCTCGACAAAAGCCTGATGTTGTCGGTGATTTCTGAGCGGACGGGCTTAACAAAAAAAGAATTACTTGAGGAAATAGAGAGACGCAAAAGCGTGTTACACTGGATGAGAGAGCACAGCATAAGAAGCTACAAGGATGTTGCCGCAATCATTGCAGAATACTATTCAAGACCATATCAGTTTTACGAAAAAGTTGTTGTTGCTGGAGAAGAGGTGATAGCAGTTGCAACTTCTAAAAATGCTTGAAGCATGGTCCTTTCGAGTATTCGGGAGGATAGCGCCGTCCTTCCTGAAAAACGTTTTCGGGTTTAAGGATTATTTAGAAAGGGCTAGAATTAAGATTTATCCAGAAACCTACGTTTCACTAATGTTTTTCATAGCGGTTCTAACAGTTCCAGTTTCAATAGTCTCCTTCATAATAGTGTACTTTTACGGCTTCTTGCCAGTAATTTTCCTAATTCCAATGCCATTCTACGTGATGATAGGGTTTCTCCTAATACCAATCTCGAAAGCGGGTGACAGAGCAGCAAACCTTGAAAGGGAAATGCCCTTTGCAGCAGCTTACATCAGCGTTATGGCTTCTGGAGGCATAGCCCCCTACACGAGTTTTAAACGGTTAGCTGAGGTTGAGCTTATGCCCGCCATGAGAAGCGAGGCAAAAGAGATAATAAAAGATGTGGAAATCTTTGGAATAGACCCGCTGACAGCCATAGAAAGTGCGGCTAAGAAGAACCCGCTTGACGTTTTCAGGGACTTCCTATCTGGATATGCTTCCACAGTTATCATAGGCGGAGATGTGGGACACTTCCTAGAAAGAAAAGCTGAAGACATTTTTAAGACCAGGGCCATGCGGGTTAAAGCCGCTGCTGAAAGACTTGGAATGCTTCTGGAAACATTCATAATAGTGATGGTTCTAATGTCGCTCTGCTTCTACATACTCTTCAGCGTAGAATCCATATATAGCACTGGCATATCAATTGGTTCAGGAATAATCCTCTATACGTATTTGTTTACACCAATGCTTTCATTCGTCTTCATCTACCTGGCGCACAGCATGCAACCGAAAACTCCCGTGGTTGAAATGCGCCCCTACAAGGTTTTCGGAGCCTGCGCAGTGATTGCCATAATACTACTCATGTTGCTGACAGACTTTATAGGGTACGTGCAAGTTCCATTCTTCAGTTCACTTCACTCAATTATAGATCTGCCAACAGCCGTCGCTATAGCCCTATTTGTTGCAACAGCACCAGCTGCTGTTGTGCACAGCAAACTTTCACGGAAAAAGGCAAGCATAGAACAAGGCATTAACAGCTTCTTAAGAGATTTAACAGAAGTAAGAAAGACGGGCTTATCCCCTGAAAAATGCATTGAAAGCCTCGCCAACCGAGATTATGGCGAATTCAGTAATGAACTGCGTAAAATAAGCGCCGAAATCTCTTGGGGAGTCCCTGTGAGAAAAGTTATAATGGATTTTGTAAAGCGAATGCAAAGCTGGATGGCGAAGATTGTTATGTTTCTGCTCGTTGAAACAATAGACGTTGGCGGTGGAACAATTGCAATGATAGAATCCCTGGCAAGATTTAACAACTTAACGCAGGAAGTTGAAAAAGAGAAAAAAATGGCGGTGCGCCCATACATTTTTATGCCCTATTTCGCTGCCATCCTTCTTGTGGCAACAACAACAATGATGATAGGTTTTACATCAGGAACTCTTGGAGTGGCTGGAACTGGCGCTCAGAAAAAGGACTTAAGCTTGTTGGTGATGACGTTTACCGTTTCATGTATTTTCCACAGTTATTTAATTGGTATAGTGGCTGGAAAAATAAGCGAGGAATCCGTTGCTGCAGGCTTTAAGCATGCTGCTGTCCTAGTGATAATTGCTGTTTTGGCTGCAAAGCTGGTACCCATGTTCGTCAAATTTTAAAGAATGGTAAAATTGCAAGAAAGTCAAGTTTTAACTTTTCTACTTCCTAATCTAATAATATTACATGTTTAGAATTTTTTTAAATCCGCGAATGTTGCTAGTACAGCGCCCGAACTTGAGTACTTTGTAATTGTGCCCGTCTTTAACAAATGTGGTAGCATTGAAGGGACGATAAGGGCAATCAAACGTCAAATTCAGAAGCCATCAACAATCATAGTGGTTGACGATGGCTCGGCGGATGGCAGCCAAAAATCTTGGAAGGTTATGCGGATAGAGAGGAGATTAAGTATATACGTTTTGACAATAACCGTGGGAGGTCTATGCGATAAATTATGCTCTCAGCCTCGTCAGTGCACCTTTTGTGCTCATTTTGTATGCCGATACGTATTTGTCATTAGGCTTCGCTCACAACGTCATGCATGGTTTCTACTCAAAGATGTTGTAGGTGTATCCAGAAAGCGTTCCCTAGCCACGTATTCGCTCTACACAGAAAAGCAGACTAGTGGAATACCTTTATGGACAGAGTTTACAAGCCTTTAAAGGCGAGGTATAAGAACCTTGAAACTTATTCATATGCCAAGCAGATCGAACGCTGGTTCAGTTGGAGACCATCAATTCGGAAACACTTCAAAGAAGTTCGCAAAGGATTAAAATTCACCATTCTATGGGTTAAGTATCGATGCTCTAATACTGTCCATTGTAACTTATTGAGGCTAGAAAAATCTCCACGGTAAACAGGCAATGTCAGGACTTACGAGGCGCTTCTTAATACGTTATCTAAACGCCCTCGTATTCTTTAAGGCTCTCATAAAGCAAGGAAAAATGATAACATATTTTTAGCTTAAATAACTTATTAACCTTGTATATATATCGAAACGAATGGTATATTTTGACCATAATAATCATTTCCTAAACTTCCAATGAGCGCAAGGTTAACTGGTGCTGTTCCGCTATAAGATGCTAGTGCAGGAGTAAAGGTATTACTTCCTTTCAACTCAACAGCAGACGCAAAGAACACTGATGTTTCAATACCATAGGTCAAATTTACAGGCGTGTATGTGTTAGAGATAACTCCATTAGCATTAACATTAACAATATACCACATTGAACCACGAGGCTGTTGTGGCATAACTGGAAAAATTGTGAAAAGAACCGAACCTGAATAAAGTGTTATGTTTCTTTTACTAGGATCATAATTTGTCAGCGCTACTTGAAAAGCTATTCCTCCGCTTGCTGGTTGAATAACAACATACCCTGCGCTACCCTGGGGATAATTATTTAAAATGTAGGACGACCCAACTTTACTAACATTGTAGTATTTGAACCGATTAAAATCCATCGCGATTGAACCTATTCCCGCACTCACTTGCGCAACAATCAATCCCCCTTCTTTTTCTAATGGCACAGCGTTACCTCTTGTTGTTATAAACCATGAGCTGAAAACATGTGTGTTATCAGCGTTTTCTATTACCACCTTGATGGCTTCCGTTCCTTTAATAGACAACTTTTCTCCAGGTTGTAAGTTAATATTCAAAGTATCATTGAAACCGTACTTCCTAATAGTTGTGTCTAGCACCCATAAGGTAGTTAAATGGACAGATAATGGGCCTTCATTTTTCAGGTCAACCTCAACGGAAACCACATCGTCTGACGCTGTATAATTAACGTTCTCAGCTGATAATTTTTCATTTAAGCGATCCACTTCAAGCTGATTTTTCTCTTTCACAGACTGGAAATATTCCGTGTTCTGCGAGAGAGTCCAAAGAAAGATGCTTGTAGCTAAGACCAACATTACAAGAACCATGAATGTTGTACCAATAACGGATGAGAAACCTTTCGTATTGGCTATTAACTTTCTCAAATCTTTCCTAAGTGATGAATGTGTACTCAAAAGTTGACCCCCTACCTGTTATAACCCTAACTGAATAATTGACACCAGTTTCGAGGGAGAGCGGAGAAAGCACGAAACATCCTTCCTCACCCTTATCTAAGTCTTGATCTGTTATTGGGGCACCATTAAACTGTTTTAAAGTAGGGCTTGAAAACACCTTAACAAGTGTGCCATTGCCACTAAAGTAAATATAGACAGTTTGTACAGTTACGTTATCTATGGTTCCGCAGTTCAATAAATAAACTGTTAAGTTAGCCTTATCATAGAATACGTACTCGAACGCTAATCTTTCCTTAAGCTTAGCGATGTCTGCGTTCATGGCTTCGCTGTACTGCTCGTTGTACGCCGAAGATCTATACTGCGCCCAGAAAAGAACTACAAAGCTAACCGTGATAACAGCGCCCGCGAGAATGACATTTGAAATAACGGCGCTAATGGCACATCTTTCATGAAGCCGTTTCCGAGCTTTTTTCAAGTTCATTGCTTGTCCACAAATTATTGTTTTGGTGAGAACTGATTATTAAATCTTACTAATCACTACTTCTTGACATCGTTCACTCTTTCCACGTTAAACTTTCTATCATAGCAAACTTATTTTGGATATGAATTTTCAGTTCATAGAGGTTAAATAAGAAATCTTTAGATTTCATACACTAAAGGCGAAGATAAAATGACCAAAAAAACACCCATATCTAAAAAAGCAATATCGCCGATACTCGCTACACTCCTACTAATCGTAATAGCAGTAGCCGCAATAGTCGTAACATACGCTTGGGTCATGACTTACATGACAAGCACAGGAACACAAGCAGGAATAATGCTGAGAGAAGACGCCGTAAGCTGGCCAAATAGCAGTTCGATAATTATTTACGTCAGAAATGTAGGCACAGCTGACGCAACAATCGACGCCGTGTACATTGGCACCTCAAGCACAAACATGACGCTGCAATCCAGCGTCACATATAATCCGACTACTAAGCTGGTCGAGAAAAATGGTGGAAACATAAATATCACCGTCACATATTCATGGACCCCTAAAACAACATACTACTTCAGAATAGTCCCCAAAGTTGGCGAAGCACTGGTATTCCAAGAAAGCGCGCCGTAAACTTCACTCTTTAATTTCAAAGAATTTATTTTTTATACATGACCTAAGATAGCTTAGGGACGCATGCAAACAATGAAGGAAGTAATTGAAGCATTACGCATTTTAATTTCCCTAGCCTTTTTCATTTACTCTTCTTGGAGCGATTATAAAACGCGTGAAGTTAGCAACAACGTTTGGATTCTCTTCGCCCCTCCAGCCATTGCCTTAACTCTCACTGAACTTTTCATTTTTGACTTAGACTTCCTTGCCCTGCAACTTTATGGTTTATGCTTCGGCTTGACAACAGCATTCGCTTTAATACTCTTCTACTCTGGAGGTTTTGGTGGAGCAGACGCGAAGGCTCTGATGTGCCTAGCACTTGCCTTGCCATTTTATCCACGAGAACTGTTAGCGCCGCTTTCAGGAGAAATTTCGCCTATCATGC
>Ga0078972_1013827_pt1 | contig 13099 bp, 12 predicted proteins | sample YelNatPaOPGAMG01_FD_67568 | JGI IMG/M metagenome (GOLD analysis project Ga0078972, IMG submission 67568) | Hot spring thermophilic microbial communities from Obsidian Pool, Yellowstone National Park, USA - OP-RAMG-01 (SPADES assembly) (version 2) | ecosystem: Environmental > Aquatic > Thermal...
CAAGCCAAAGGCAGCGAAGCCTCGCCCATATCAGTGTATCCCATCTTTACAGGAAGGGGATTGGCTCCTCGCCCAGTCCTGGTTTCAGCCCAGCCTGTCTCACGGCCAGCCAGCCGCTTGCCAAAGCGCCTGGCCACAAGCACAATTGCCGGCACCGGTGCCGAGTGGTGAGCCAGACTGTGGACAATTGCACTGCTTATCCACAGCTTGACCTTAAGTTATGCACAGGTTGCTGGCCGGCTCACCTCAGGCAGGCATGGTCAGGGAGGCTCGATGGACCTCGATACGCTCGCCGGTGTCCCGGATTGGCCGAGAATTCAGCAGCGCTACGAAGCCTGGTGGCAGGGCGAGGTCATAGACCGCGTCCTCATCGCCATCAGCGCCCCGCGTTACCCCATCCCGGACGAAGAAGTGCCTCAGGAAGACCTGTTGGATTACTGGACCAATCCTGAACGCGTCCTGCCGCGGCTGGAGCGCGAACTGGCAGCCACCTATCTCTGTGGCGATGCCTTCCCCAAGATCGCTCCCGTGCAGACGACTATGGTCGCTATCCTCGGCGCCTATCTCGGTTGCCCCTTGCAGTTCGTCAACACTCGCACCACCTGGCTGAAGCATATCGTGGCCGACTGGGCCAACCGGCCTAAGTTTGCCTTCGACCCGGAGAATCAGTGGTGGCTGGTGAGTAAGCGCCTGCTCGAGGCCGGTGCCAGACGCGCCGCCGGCCGCTACCGCATCGTCATCCCCGACCTCAACGGCCCAGGCGAGATCGCGGCCCGCCTTCGCGGCACTAAAGAGTTGGCGCTGGACATGATTGACAACCCCGAGGCCGTGATCGAAGTCATGCCTGAGATCAACCAGGCCTGGTACCGCTACTTCCAGGCCTGCCACGGCATCGTGCACCAATACGTGGCCGGCTATGTCAACTGGTGCGGCCAGTGGTCGGAGTTGCCGGCTACTGACCTCCAGTGCGACTTCTCGATCATGATCTCGCGCCCCATGTTCGAGCGCGTCTTCCTGCCCTTCATCGAGGAACAGACCAGGCTGGTGGAGCGGACGATCTATCACCTGGACGGGCCGGGGGCTACGCGCCATCTCGATGCTCTGCTCGACTTGCCACGGCTAACGGCCATCCAGTGGATACCGGGCGCAGGGGCGCCACCGGTGAGCGCCTGGCTGCCGCTCCTGCGCCGGGTGCAGGCGAGGGGGAAGCGGCTGCAGTTGTTCGTCGAGCCTTGGGAGGTCCCGATACTTCTCAATGACCTCCAGCCCGAGGGCCTCAGCCTCACGACCACTTGCGCCACGCCTGCCGAGGCTGATGCTCTGCTGCTCGAGGCGGGCCGCCTATCCGTGCGCCGTAGCTGGCTCGTGTCGTAGCGGAGGCCATACTTGCCCGACATCCTCGCCGCCCTGCGCTGGCTGCTCGCCCTCGAGGTCATCGGCCTTGCCGGCCTGCCCCTGGCCCGGCGGGTTTTCGCCCACCTGCCAGGCGGCGGCTACGCCTGGGCCCGCCCGCTTGCACTGCTCCTGGCGGTTTTCGCGGTTTGGCTGCTCGGCTGCTTCGGCTTCCTGAGCCTGGAACCGATATCCTTGCTCTTCTGCCTGGCTCTGCTCTTCGTGCTTGGCTGGCGGTGGGGCGGGGGCCTGCGCCTCAGTAGCGAGGAACGCCGCTCTGCTCTCGGTGCCGAGGCGGTGTTCCTCATCGCTTTCGTTTTGGCAGCGCTGGTGCGCGCTTACAACCCAAACATCGAAGCCACCGAAAAGCCGATGGAGTTCGCTTTCCTGAATTCCATCCTCCGTAATGGCCACATGCCGCCACAGGACCCCTGGCTCTCGGGCTACGCCATAAGCTACTACTACTTCGGCTACCTGATGGTGGCGGCAGTGGCCAGGCTGTCCTTCGTGCCCGGGCCCCAGGCGTTCAACCTGGGCATCGCCACGCTCTTCGCCCTCACCGTCACCGGCGCTTTCGCGATAGTGCGGGACATGGTGGCAGCCGCCCAATCCCAGCGCGGGAGCACCGGCCGCCAGCCCACCCTCTTCGGCATCCTCGCCGGCATCGCCCTGCCCGTGATGGGCAACCTGGAGGGCTTCCTGGAGGTGCTGCATGCGCGCCGCCTCCTGCCCGACGCTTTCTGGGCCTGGCTGGACATTCAGGACCTGAATCAGCCCGCACAAACGATCTCCTGGCTGCCCCAGCGCTACCTCTGGTGGTGGCGGGCCTCGCGCGTCATCAACGACCGCTCGCCCACGGGCAAGCCGATCGAGGTGATTGACGAGTTCCCTTTCTTCAGCTTCCTCCTCGGGGATATGCACCCGCACGTGCTGGCCCTGCCGTTCGTGCTCCTTGCCGTGGCCTTCGCCCTCGAGTGGGCCCTGCGCCTCAGCGAGCGCCCGCACGAGAAGCAGCACTGGCGCTTCCTGATCGTCGCCACGATCGCAATCGGTGGCCTGGGCTTCCTCAACACCTGGGACTGGCCTGTGTACCTGGCCGTCTTCGCCGGCGCCAGCTATCTCGGTCTGGCGGCCCAGGCCGGGCAGGAAAAGCTCGCCGTCTCCCAGCGCCTCTGGCGCGCCGCCCGCCTCGCCCTGCTGATGCTGCTCGGCGGGTTGGTCGCCTATCTGCCCTTCTACCTCGCCTTCAAGTCCCAGGCCTCGGGCTTCGCGCCCACGTTGTTCGTGCACACAAAGCTGCCCCAATACCTGGTGATGTTCGGGCCCTTCATCTTCGTGGCGGCCGCCTTTGCCGGCCACCGCCTGGCGGCATTGCGGCCGTTCCCAGCCGCCCGCGCCGCCATCTGGTGGCTGCTCCTTCTGTTCCTGCCCTTCGTGGTCCTGGCCGTGATCGGCCTTGGCCTGCTCCTGCTGCCGCAGGGCCAGGCCGTGTTGGCCCAACTGCGCGGCATGGCCGAGGTGCAGGAGGTGGTTGGCGAGCGCTCCTGGGCCAGTGTCATTGCCATGCTGCTGCTGCAGAAGGCAGCCTCTCCCTGGATGCTGCTGGTCGTGAGCGGCATCGCCGGCGCTGCTCTATGCGTGCTGGAGACGGACCCCTCGCCGAGCGCAGCAGGGGAGGCGCCGGCGCCACCCGCTCTCCATCCCTCCCCAGAGCCTGCGCGGGCGGGGTGGGGACAGGGGGTCAGGTCCCTCCCCTCTGATTTTGCCCTGCTGCTGCTGGCTGTGGGCCTGCTGCTCACCTGGGTGGTCGAATTCATCTACCTGCGCGACCTGTTCGGCACGCGCATGAACACTGTGTTCAAGTTCTACTACCAGGCCTGGGTACTGCTTGCCCTTGCTTGCTCCTATGGTGCCTACGAACTCTGGCAGCAGTTGGCCAGCCCCCGTCGCTGGCTCTTCGCCCTGCCTGCCGCCATCCTGCTGGCGATGGGCCTCGTCTACCCGGCCCTGGCCACATGGACCAAGGTGAATGGCTTCCGGGAAGTGCCGACGCTCGATGGCACGCGCTACCTGGCTCAGGTTGACCCGGCCGATTACGCCGCCATCCGCTGGCTCAACGCCAACGTGCCCGATTCGCCCGTGATCGTCGAAGCCGTCGGCGGCTCCTATAGTGCTTTTGCCCGCATCAGCGCCAACACCGGCCTCCCCACCCTGCTTGGCTGGGATTTCCACGAGCTGCAGTGGGGGCGCAGCCCGGCCGAGTTGGCCCGCAAGGAAGAGGTAGCGCGCCTCTACACCACCCGCTCCTGGGCCGAGGCTCAGGCGATCATGGATAAGTACGGCGTGCGCTACGTCATTGTCGGCGCCCTGGAGCGCCAGACGTACGGACCGCAGGCCGGGCAGTTGCTGGCGCAGCACCTGAGCGTCGCCTATCAGGCCAGCGAAGGCGGCGCGAGCGTGGAAATCCTGCAGCGCCCTTAGCCCGGCTTACGCGCCAGGCGGGCACAGGTTGGGGCGCATCAGGCGCAGCCGACTACGACCGGCACCTCAGCGACGCTGCTGGCGACGCCGACCTTGGGGTAGGCGGCGAAGGCCGCCGCTTCCGTCTTGCCAGTGAGGACCGCCAGGAAGGGCACCCCAGCACGGCTGGCCGTCTCGGCGTCAACCAGGCTGTCGCCCACGTAGAGGCAGGCGTCCTTCGTCAGGCCCAGGCGCTCAACCGCGAGGAGCAGGCCGACCGGGTCCGGTTTGGGTGCCGGCACGTCTTCCAGGCCGATGATCACATCGAAGTGGGATAGCAGCCCCTCGCGGCGCAACAGCCCTTCCATCCGGTAGCGCATCTTGGTGGAGACAATGCCCAGGCGCTGGCCGCAGCGGCGCAACGCCTGGATCGTGGCGGATGTGGGCTGCAGCAGCACCGTGAGCGGGTTGCCCACCCGGTCCGACAGACTCACGAAGTAGCGTTGGAACGCTTCGCCCTTGTCCCGCTGCTTCTCCCCCGCCAGTTGGACGAGCACCTCCGGCAGCGAAAGGCCGATCGTTTGGCAGATGGCCTCGTCCGAGGCCGGTGGCAGGCCAAGCTTGCCCAGGGCATAGTTGGCACAGGCGATCACCGCCCGGGATGAATCCACGAGCGTGTAGTCGAAATCGAACACTACTGCCTGAAAGCGCGGGCTCAATCCGTTATTCTCTCCCAAACCCGGCCATCCCGGGAATTGACACTGCCCGCCCGCCTCCCTATATTCCAGAGGCCGGCGGGCGCCTGTGCCCGCCTTTGATGGGCACCATTCGGAGTCATTGAGGAGCGAGCGTGTTCAGGAAGCTCAAGTTCGAGCCCAGCCGCCTGATCAACACCAGCATCGCCGAGAATACCAGCGTCAGCGGCGAGATCAAGTGCGACGGCAACATGCGCATCGAGGGCCTTGTGACCGGCTCCATCGAGTGCACGGGCAATGTTATCATTGGCGAGCGGGCCACCGTCAAAGCCGACATCCGCGCCCACAACGTCTCCGTCCAGGGAACGGTGGAGGGCAACATAGACGGCGAGCGCGTCGAGATCCTGAGCAGCGGCCGTGTCCTGGGTGACGTCACGGTGGTTGACTTGCTCCTGGACGAGGGCGGCGTCGTCCGTGGCCACGTGATCATGCGCAAGGACGAAGTAGCCGAGCCCCAACCGCTGCCTCTGGCAGTCACAGCCAAAGAAGAGGAGCCGGCAAGCCCACCGTCAGAAGCTTGACCGGCGCGGCAAGGCCGCTCTCACATGATGCCTGAGCTGCTGCTCGTCTGGCGCTGCAGCGCTGCCGACTGTTTCGTGTGCTCACGCGCCAGGCGCTGCTCCAGCACCCCGGACAAACCGACGTAGCCGAAGCCCACGGCGTAGAATGCCAGGAAGGGCATGGCGTAGGATTCGTGCAGCAGCCAGGCCATCACCATTGTCGCCAAAGCGTAGCCGGTGAACACCAGTTCCATGGCCGTGGTGCTATCCAGCCCCAGGGCATAGCGTTTGTCCTTCCACTCCCCGGACGCGCCCTGGAGGCTGAACTTGGGCGTGCGCTGAAACTCTCCGCCGTCGTGCAGCAAGCCGTTTATGACAGCCACTGAGTTGCTGCAGGCGATGCCCATCCCCAGGATCACAAGCATGGGCAGATAGAGCAGCCTCTTGAGCGAAGGCAGGCCCTGCGCCACCTGGCCGACAGCGAAAAGCAGCGGCGGCCCCAGGCCGGCGATGCCCAGGAAGGCCAGGTCAATCGGCAGGCCGCCCTTGAGGAAAAGCACTGGCAAGGTGATGAGCAGCACTATCAGCGAAAGCAGGTGGTTCGCGTAACCAGCGAGGTGGATGAGAGCTTCGGCTTTCGTCCACACCGGCAGCCTGGATTTCAGGATGGGCTTGGTGAGATGCCGCAGGCACTGGGTGCTGCCCATGGCCCATCGGCGCTGCTGTCGCTTGAAGGCGCTCACCAGGGCCGGCACCTCCGCCGGAGCGACAACATGAGGCAGGTACAGGCAACGCCACCCGGCTAGCTGCGCCCGAAAGCTGAGGTCCAGGTCCTCGCATACAGTGCGCGCGTCCCAACCGCCGGCGTCCTCAAGGCATTTTCGCCTCCAGATGCCGGCAGTGCCATTGAAGCCCATCAACAGCCCGCCGCGCTGCCGCGCTGTCTGTTCGACCATGAAGTGGCCATCGAGGGCCAGCACCTGCGCACGCGTGATGGGCGAATAGTCGCCGTTCAGGTGCCCCCAGCGCGTCTGGACGAAACCGACATCCGGCCGACCGGCGAAATGTGGGACGGTGGCCCGCAGCCAGTCGCGTGGCGGCAGGAAATCGGCATCGAAAATGGCGATGAACTCGCCTTTGGCCTGGCGCAAGCCCCTGGCCAGGGCGCCCGCCTTGTAACCCAGGCGGTTGCGCCTGTGGATCAGCTTGATGTCAACCCCCGCCTGCCGCCAGCGCTGCACCGCGGCAGCGGCGATGCTCGTAGTGTCGTCCGTGCTGTCGTCGAGCACCTGTATCTGCAGGCGATGCCTGGGGTAATCCAACGAGGCAGCGGCGTCAATCAGCCGCCGCACCACCCAGCGCTCGTTGTACACGGGCAGCTGCACGGTGACCGTCGGCTCGTATTGCCCCGGTGCCGGCGCAGTGCGACGGGCGACGAAGATGTAGAGCAAGGTCAGGAACCAGGAGTTAAAGCCATAGGCCGCCAGGGGAATGGTGGCCAGTAGGTAGATGACCGTCAGCGCGTATACTGCAAGCACAGCTCGTGACCCTCGATGACAGCGGCCGCAGTATAGCACTGCCTGCGGAATCGTCGCATCTTGGACAGAGGTGATGCCCACGGCCAGAATCAGCCGGGGCCTTTGTGCTAGTCGCCATTGCGCCGCTATACTCCCGGCCACAGGGGGGTGTTATTGCGCGTTGCACTGGTCGCTTCCTGGCTGAATCAGTACGGGGGAGCCGAGAGGGTGCTCGAGGCCATACACGCCATCTGGCCCGACGCGCCCGTGTTCACCAGCATCTACGACCCAGGCGTTTTCCCGGCCGCCTGGCACAACTGGGATGTCCGCCCAACCTGGATGAACCGCCTGCCCGCGGTCAGCCGCCTCTCCCGCCAGTATCTGCCCCTCTATCCCCTGGCCTTCGAGAACTTGCGCCTGAAGGGATTCGACCTGGTGCTCAGTGTCAGCAGTGGCTTCGCCCACGGGGCCCGTGCCGTAGGCGCCCCACACGTGAGCTATTGCCTCACGCCGCCACGTTTCCTCTGGGGCCTGCAAAGCTACGTGGAGCGCGAGCGCCTCAAGCCCTGGCAGCTAGCCCTGCTGCGGCCGGCTCTGCCGCTTTTGCGCGCCTGGGATAGGCGGGCAGCAGCACACGTGGATGAGTTCGTCGCCATCTCGCACGAGGTGCAGCGCCGCATCGCCGCCGTCTATCAGCGGCAGGCGCCCATCATCTACCCGCCGGTGGATACGTCGCGCTTCCGGGTCCGGCCTGGCGCCGGCGATTACTTCCTGGTCGTGTCTCGCCTGGTGCCCTACCGCCGTATTGACCTGGCTGTGCGCGCCTGCACTCGCCTTGGCTTGCCGCTCAAAGTGGTGGGGCGGGGCCGCGCCATGGCAGAGCTACAGGCTCTGGCCGGACCATCGGTCGAGTTCCTCGGTTTCCGGCCCGACGCCGAGGTGACCGAACTCATCGAGGGCTGCCGCGCCCTGCTCTGGCCCGGGCTGGAGGACTTCGGCATAACCCCCATCGAGGCGCTGGCCGCCGGCCGGCCAGTCGTCGCCTACGCCGGCGGCGGTGCACTGGAGGTGCTCGCCGATGGCGAAACGGGCGTGCTCTTCCCCGAACAGACGGTTGAATCGCTCTGTGCAGCGATCAACCGTCTGGATGGGCTGGCATTCTCGCGGCAGCGCCTGCGAGATATAGCCTTGCATTTCGACACAACCGTCTTTCAGGAGCAGTTGCTGGAATACGTTCAGGGCATCCTTGGCAACCCGCAGCCACAGACGGCGCTCGATCCCTTGCCGGCGCAAGGCGCGGCGCCCGCCGGATCAGCTGCCGGGGCGCTGCAGCACCCTCAGGAGTAGGACGACCAATGGAACTGCGCGAATACTGGCGCATAATTCGCCGCTATGCCTGGCTCATCGGGCTGGTGCTGGCCGTCACCCTGGTCGCCACGCTGGCCCTGCGCTTGTTGCACCCGGCCGCCCCGGTTTACAGCGCCACCATGCGCTTCACCGTCGGCGTCGTGCCGGAACAGGGTCATGGCCAGTTCTACACTTATGACCGCTATTACACCTGGCTCTCCTCGGAATACCTGATTGACGACCTCTCTGAGGTGGTGCGCAGCGCCGTCTTCGCCACGGCCGTGTCTCAGGAATTGGCGGCGCAGGGCATCGCGGTGCCAGCCGGCGTCATCTCCGGCTCCACCCAGCCCGGCAAGCTGCACCGCATCCTCACTATCACCATCACCGGCAGCGATCCGCAGCGGCTCACAGCCATCGCTGCTGCCACGGCCAAGGTGCTGAGCCAGCGGAACCGCGAGTTCCTGGCACAGCTCATGTCCGAGAACGCCACCGTCTACCTCATTGACCCGCCCGCCGTCGGCCCCGTGCCGCCATCCCTCAAGCAGCGGCTGGACCTGCCCTTGCGCCTTGCCCTTGCCCTGGTCGCCGGCGTCGCCCTTGCCTTCGTCCTCGACTACGTGGACGACTCCGTGCGTGGCGAGGAGGACCTGCAGGCGCTCGGCCTGCCTCTATTGGTGGGGCTGCCGAAGTGAAGGACAATCATGAAGGACTGCGAAGGAGATGAACCACATGCGCCCGTTCCGCTTTCGCTTGCTCGCGCTGGCCTCCCTCCTCCTGACGCTGGTAGCTTGCAGCATCGGCGGTAGCGCCGGCAGCGAGGCCGCTGGTGCTGGGCTGGCGCTTGGGCCCGCTCCCTGGAAGAATGGCGACGTCGCCCGCTACGACATAATAGACAAGAGCGGCAAGAAAGTCGGCAGCGATGTCTTCAGTTTCTCCCTGTCCGGCGGCGCCTGGGTGATCAGCGACCACACTCAGGGCAGCAATTTCGAGCAGCAGGCGCAGGTGCGGCTGGACGCAGCCTCATTGCAGCCGCTGGGTGAGGAGAAAACCGTCAAGGCCGACAAGACCAACTACACCCTGAGCACCGTCTACAGCAGGGGCAAGCTGGTGATCAACGCCGTCGTCAACGGCCAGAAGCGCAATGCCACCATCAGCGTGCCAGCGAACGGCCTGGATAACGACCAACTGCTGATGACGCTGCGGGCCCTGCAGTTCAGCGACGGCTACGTCGCCCAGTTCACCAATGTGGTCGCCGCCAACGCGCTCAAATTGGCGACGACCGTGCGCGTGCTGGGCAGAGAGACGATCCAGGTGCCGGCCGGCAGCTTCGACTGCTGGAAGGTGGAGCTTGACTTCGGCCAGGCCAAGCAGTACGTCTGGTACGACACGGCCGGGCAACACGACATGGTCCAGTACGACAACGGGGCCACCAAGTCCGTCCTGACCCGTTGAACCCCTGACCCCTCTGCCTGGGCTTTGGCCGGCCAGGCAGGTGCCGCATAGCCGCCATGGGAGGACGAGGGATGGATAAGCTGTTCGCCAACCCCCTAGCCTTCATAGGCTCTCCGGACTGGCGTTCGTTGCTCATGGCGCTTGCTTTCAGCCTGCCCTGGCTGCTGCTCCTCGCGGGCCCGCTCCGACGCAGGCTCTGGCTGTGGGTGGCCATGGCGGCGGGGGCGGTTGCTTTCCCGGTTTCAATAGCCTGGGTGCAGGTGCCAGTTCAGCAGGGCCTCAACTACTTCTGGCAAGCTCTGCTCCCGGGACCGCCCGGGGCGCCGCTCATCTACGCCATCGCCATCCCGAGCATAGCGGTGTCGGGCCTGGTGCAGGAGGCGACCAAGCTTGCCCTGGCCGTTCTCGCTCTGAGGCTGGCTGGCGTGCGGCGCGCCGCGGTTTCCACGGCTGTTGCGGCCGGGGTGGCGACGGGCGCGGGCTACGGCGGCATGGAGGCCTTCTGGGTTTTCAACACGATCTGGAGCATGGGTTGGAACTGGGGCGTGGTGCAGCTTGCTGGCCTGGCAGGGCTACTGGGTTTTGCTGAGCGCTTCATAACCGTGCCCTTCCACATCGGCGCTGCGGCCATCTCCGCCTATGGCTATGGCGTGCGCCGGCCCTGGCGCTTCTGGCTGCTTGCCTCGGGCCTGCATGCCCTGCTCAACTACAGCGCCATCCTGGTGCAAACGGGGGCGTTCAGTTCCCTGGGCACCGAGGCCTGGGTCTTCTTCATCTCGGCCCTGACTGTGGCCGCGGCGCTACGTCTGCGGTCGGGAGCGAGCAGTGCTGGTGCTCCCGCCGGCCCGGCGGCTTCGCCCGCCACCCAGAGCTGAGCGCGGCACGCTCACCTTTCTCGGAGGCTGACAATGCTGGCAAAGGTGGCTTCCTGTGCCCTGGTCGGGCTTGATGGTGAAGTGGTCGAGGTCGAAGCCGACATCGGTGGTGGTGTGCCGGCTTACAACATCGTCGGCCTGCCCGATACAGGTGTGCAGGAGGCCAGGGAACGCGTGCGCTCCGCTCTGCACAACAGCGGCCTGCGCATGCCCATGGGCCGGGTGCTGATCAACCTGGCTCCGGCCGACCTGCGCAAAGAGGGCCCGGCCTATGACCTGCCCATCGCCGTCGCCCTCATGATTGGCTCGCACCAACTGCTGGTGGACACTGCGGACGCGATGTTCGTGGGTGAGTTGTCGCTGGACGGCAGCCTGCGTCACGTCAACGGCATCCTGCCCATGGCTGCGGCCGCACGTGCCCATGGCTACAAGCGTTTCTTCGTCCCCAAAGCTGACGCCGCCGAGGCGGCTCTGGTTGACGGCATCGAGGTCTACGGAGTGGACGGCCTGCCTACCCTGCTTGCCCACCTCCAGGGCGAGCTAAGGCTTAAGCCCACCCGCTCTCAGTTCGACCTCGAGGTCGAGGTTCACCCCCTCACCGACATGGCCGAGATTGCCGGCCAGGAACATGCCAAGCGCGCCCTGGAGCTGGCTGCCGCTGGTGGCCACAACGTGCTCATGAGCGGCCCGCCCGGTGCCGGCAAGACGCTCCTCTCTCGCTCCCTGCCCGGCATCCTGCCCCGGCTGACACTCGCTGAGGCGATGGACGTCACCCGCATCTACAGCGTGGCTGGCCTGCTGCCGGAAGGCGAGCCCCTCGTGCGCCAACGGCCCTTCCGCGCCCCGCACCACACCATCAGCCACGCCGGCCTGGTGGGCGGTGGCAGTTCGCCCCGCCCCGGCGAGATCAGCCTGTCGCACAGGGGCGTGCTCTTCCTGGACGAGCTTCCTGAGTTCGACCATCGCAGCCTGGAGACTCTGCGTCAGCCGCTGGAGGACCGCCAGGTCACAATCTCCCGCGCCCGCGGCGCAATCACCTTCCCGGCTAGCTTCATCCTGATCGGGGCCATGAATCCCTGCCCGTGCGGCTACTATGGCGACCCCACCCACCAGTGCACCTGCTCGCCCGGCGCCATTGCCCGCTATCAGCAGCGGCTCTCCGGCCCGCTGCTGGACCGGTTCGACATCCATGTCGAAGTGCCGCACGTGGATTACGAGAAGCTTGTCTCCGGCCGCCCGGCCGAGTCCTCGGCCAGCATCCGCGCCCGCGTGGAAGCAGCCAGGGAGCGCCAGCGGCGGCGTTACGAGGGGACGCCCTACACTTGCAACGCCGACATCGGCGCCGGGGACGTCCGCGTGTACTGCTCCGTGAACAGCGAGAGCAGCAGCCTCCTGCGCATGGCCATGCAGCAACTGCGGCTCAGCGCCCGCGCCTACCACCGCACCCTCAAACTGGCACGCACGATCGCCGACCTGGCCGGAAGCGACGACATCCAGACCGTGCACGTCGCTGAGGCCCTGCAATACCGTCCCAGAATCACAGCGTGAGATAAAGGGAGGGAAAAAAGGGAACGCAGATGGACACGGATTCACGCAGATAAACGCAGATAGGGACGAATAGGTTAGTATGTATTGGGGCCCCATCTGCAGTCTGCTTGTGCCGTGTGTACTATTGGTTGTACGGATCGGGCTACAACTGCATTCTTATCTGCGTTCATCTGCGTCAATCCGTGTTCATCGGTGTTCCTTTTTCCTCCCGCACCGTCGGCTCCACGGGCACTGGGGTGAGGCTGGCGCGCCAGGGGTTGCCGTGCGATAATGTGATCACCTATTGTGATTATCGCGTTTGAGGTTCCGATATGACTAAGACGGTCACGGTAGCGGAGATGGCGCATGGTGGAGCATCCCGGGCCATACTTGAGGCGCAGCAGCAGCCAGTGCTTGTGAGCAGGCGAGATCGGCCGTCAGCCTGGATCCTGAGCGCCGCGAAGCTGGCTCAGGTCGCATCGGCGCGCGGCACCGATGTCTCCGAAATCTACCAGCGGGCTCTCGAACTTATCGCCCTATCGTCCTACCGCGAAGGCCACCTTACCCTGGGACAAGCAGCAAAGCTTGCCGGCCTCGCCCTTGGCGACTTCATAGATCTTTGCGGGCGGCTACATGTGCCCGTGCTGTGGGAGCCTGAGGGGGGACTTGAGGGCGAGGAAATGGCGGCCTCAGCGGCCGCCAAGAACACACAGCCGACAGTCTGAGGCCGGTTCGTGACGGAGGCCAGAGTCTATGCCGACGCCACAGCCCTGATTGGCCTGGCGCGTATCGGGCAACTCGGCCTCCTGTCGCTTCTGCCTACGCCAATCTGCGTCACAACGGTGGTGTGGCAAGAGGTTGCCGCTGATGCGACGAAACGGGGGGTCCAGGCCCTACTCGAGGCGAGGGAAGCAGGCCTTCTCCAGGTAGTCCAGGAAGGCGACGCCGATGACCTTCCAGACCTTGACCGCGGCGAGGCGAGCGTGCTCAGTGCGGCGGCGAAGAGCCAGGCCACTGTGCTCATAGACGAGAGGAAGGCTCGCACTCTGGTCGCCACTCACCCCGCTCTCCGAGGCAGCATCTCCCATGCCTTCGGCATCGTCGGCTTGATCCTTCTTGCGAAGCGCTCCGGTAGGATCCCGGCCGTGCAGCCGCTGCTGGACGCCCTCGTGAACGAGGGCTTCTGGATGAGCCACGAGTTCCGCCAACTCGTGCTGCGCCGTGCAGGAGAGATGTGACGGCATGGCGTCCCACCCGCCGTTGGTACATTTCCA
>Ga0078972_1013831_pt1 | contig 13094 bp, 13 predicted proteins | sample YelNatPaOPGAMG01_FD_67568 | JGI IMG/M metagenome (GOLD analysis project Ga0078972, IMG submission 67568) | Hot spring thermophilic microbial communities from Obsidian Pool, Yellowstone National Park, USA - OP-RAMG-01 (SPADES assembly) (version 2) | ecosystem: Environmental > Aquatic > Thermal...
GTGACTATGCCCATGTTCAAAAGCTATGCTTTTGGACACTTTGGAAACGTTGTTTCCAAGATAAGCTGGACAGAAAAATCCGGGAAGGATACTCCTTCTCATACGCAAGATCCAGCAACCGCGCTTCTAAACGTTAGAAGCCACGCCGTCGAGATTTCGAAAGAAATCGAGAGATGTGAACGAAGTTCACACGATTTAGAGCGTGGAGGATGTCACATCTACTGCGAAAAGATTATTTCATGAACATCCTAAAAGAGGTTCTCAGAGAAATAGAACCGACGCAGAGAGAGGCGGATGAGATAAAAAGGCTTGCTAGGTCTTTGATAAAATTGCTAAAGGAGTATGAAAAAGAGAGAAGAATTCTGCTAGCCGGTTCTGTTGCAAAAGGAACGTATCTTCGAGATAGCGCTGATATAGATATCTTTATAATGTTCAAAGAAAGGCTTCCAAAGGAAGAGATGAAAAGGGAAATCGAAGGACTGATGGCTAGGGCATTTCCAGGCACGGTTTATCAGATGAACTACGCCGAGCATCCCTACGTTCGCTTTCACATAAGCGGAAGAAGAGTGGACATAGTGCCTGCATACGAGATGAAAAAAACCGAGGAGAGATTTACTGCAGTAGACCGTTCAGTTCTGCATACAAAATATATACTGAAGAATTTGAAAAAAAGTAGGAGAAAGGATGTTCTTCTGTTGAAGCAACTGCTGAAGGCAAACGGACTTTATGGTGCAGAGATAAAGGTCCAGGGATTCTCCGGATATCTATGCGAGTTGCTAATCATAAAATACGGCAGCTTTTCAAAACTCATAAAAGAAGCTGCGAGATGGAAACTGCCGTTAATCATAGATTTGAAGAAATATTACAAGCCTAAGGATGCAGAATTACTGATTAAGAAATTTAATTCCAAATTCATAGTTATCGATCCGACAGATAGGAACAGAAATGTTGCGGCTGCACTTTCAGAAGAAAATCTTAAGAGATTCATATCGCTGGCGAGGAGATTCTTAAGGAAGCCATCGAAAAATCTCTTTTTCAGAGAGGAAAACTTTGATGAGAAGATTAAAAGGGCAAGCAGGCATGGAAGGATTCTTCTTATAAAATTCAAAAAGCCGGACGTCGTAGACGATGTTCTCTGGGGCCAGCTAAAGAAATTTATGAGAATGCTTGAAAATGCACTGGCTGATTTTACTGTTAAGGACATCTTTGCAGATGGGGATGGAGAGGTCAGGATTGCAGTCATCACGAAGAACGACATAACGGGCGGCACGGTCGAAAAACAAGGCCCGCCTGTTGAAATGAAAAAGCATGTCGAGAGCTTCAGAAGGGAACATAAAAATGAGAGGATAATAGAGCGTGGCGGGAGGCTCATCGCCTTTGTAAAAATACCAAAGAAAAAATTAAAGGACGCAGCGCTAGAGTTCATAAAGAAGAATTATGAAAATTTCAGCCACCTTCCTTTGAGAGAAGCATCCCTTGAATCACTTTAGATATCCATTCAACGATGAGCAATACCAAAATAAGAATTCCTAGCGAGGGTAATGTGCTGAGACCGTAGATATTCCATTTTCCAAGCAGCGTCATCATTATGGATTCGTGGAAAAGGAATATCTCAAAGCTGTATTTTCCTATGCCCGAGAAAATCCCAGAAATTGGGAGATTAAGGTTTTCAAGAAAAGAGAGAAGATAAAAGAGAACATACGGGACAATCATGATAGGACTGATTATGGCCATGAGCAGCGGTGCGGCAAGAACCAAATTTTTTCTATCTTGCGCAAATGCAATTCCAAGGCAGAAATCGCTAAGAGAAAATATTAGAGGATAGGGAGAGTTATCCAGTCCAGTAATCCTGACAGCAAATGATAGTAGGAATGCGATAATCAAGAGATATTTCGACCAAGAGAGCGCGCGATTAAGATAAGGGAATAAGAGATAAAGCGCCATCAACGGGATAAGGAACCAGGCCGGGCTTATTATAGAATAAAGGGTATCATGAGATAAAAAATTCAGAAAAGCAAAATGAAGGATTAAATCGTAAAATCCTCTATAATAGGTCTGGGTGGAGAATAGGAGCACCATCGCTATAAGGGCCGGATAGTAAAGCGATGCTATTCGTACGTACCTCTTTTTGAACCATGCAAGTTCAAAGCTTTTAATGTTCGGATATTTTTTAGTCAAGATAAAACCGCTTACTATAAAGAAAATAGATACGCCGATATACCCGATTATGCGAAAGGACTGGTCTGGTTTTAATTCGTAAATCAGATGAAACCCAACTATAAGGATTATTGCAATCGTTCTTGCAACATCTATCCAAAGGAGCCGTTCTTTTGGCATCAAATCATCTTTACTATTACCCTTCTTTTTCTCGGGCCGTCGAGTTCAACGAGCATTATCCTCTGCCACGTTCCAAGATGAAGTTTTCCGTTCTCCGTTGGAACTGTGAGCGATGGTGAGATAAGGGCGCTGAGCAAATGAGCCTCTGCGTTGTCATCTATAGAATTGTGCATCCATTCCCCATTCGCGAGCCTTGAGAAGAATTTCTCATAGTCTGATTTTATGTTCGGTTCATACTCATTTATTATAACCGCTGCCGTTGCATGAGGAACAAAAATAAGACATGCATTTCCCTGTCCTACTCGCTTTTCTACCTCTTCTGTTATGTCGATAACCTCCACTCTCTTTCTCGTCTCGACAAAAAATTCAGAGCTCAATTCAATCACAGTTATCTATAAAGTTGAAAATATTTAAATAAGGTTTCAGATAAGATTAACTCGTAGGCCATTGTGAATTAATTTGATAACTTATTATTAGATCGAATAAATCTGCTTGCTCTTTTGAGCATTCTGATTTTTGTTATCTTTCCTTTTCGCTCTCTTCCATTCCATCGGCTCCTTCTCATTCAGCGGATTTGGAAGTTCTCCTTTTTCCTTAACCTTTGCGTAAACCTCATTCGTAAGGGAGTCGAGTTTTTTTAGTAGTTCTTCTCTTTGCTTTAGTAAAATTCTGTCTTTTCCCATTGTCTTATTTTTCTTCCTTGCTGCACGGAATGCACCTTTGTAAAATTTCATGATTGTAGTCGTAGTGCTTCTTATTGTTTCGAGTGCTTCCTCAAATTCTCCTTTCTCTATAAGTTTTTCAATAATTTTCTTAATCGCCTCAGCAGCCTCACATCGCACATCCGAATCCTTATCCTTTAAAGCAACAATCAAGCCAGGAACTGCTTTTACATTCTTCAGCTCACCAAGTGCCATTGCTGCTCCTTCTCGTTCTTCCTTAGTTTCTCCTTCCTTCAGCTTTCTAACAATCATTTCAAACTGCTTATCATTTACTCCGATCTTTCCAATCGCCCCAGCAGCCCTCTCTCGCACATCCAAATACTTATCCTTTAAAGCAGTAATCAAATCAGGAACTGCAGGTTCTCCTATTGAGATTATTTCATCGTACCTTCCGCTTTGAAGCAGACTTCTAATTCTGCTGCGTAATTTTACCTTATCGTTCATGTTATTAATTATGTTTCAATATGCTTATAAATAGTTATGTTTGGATGCACAACTCCTATAATACAGCAAAAGGGTCTATTCTAATTTATGCAATTCACTTAATCCCAGCAGCGCGAGAAATCCGCTTGCTTTAGCTTGCGGATGGTAACGCTGCTTACTATTTAAGATTCGTATGGGTAGCCCTTTTAAAATTTTTTACTGTAATATTGTCGATGAAATACAGTCCGTGACTGTATGGATACAGGTATGAGTTGTCTGATGCAGACGTAAAACCTGGCATGGCAATTAACAGCGTTTAGCTCGTGCGAAAAACCAAGATTATCGAAGAAAACCTCAGGAGCTAAACACTGTTTGAAACAGCGTTTAGCTCGTGCGAAAAACCAAGATTATCGAAGAAAACCTCAGGAGCTAAACACTGTTTGCATCAAGCTTAGGTTTAAACGCTGCGAAATGAGCAGCAGGTCTCTGGAGTATATCTTCGGAGACAGGGCGTCGGTGACTACGCCCCAAAGCTGGACAGAAAAATCCGGGAAGGATACTCCTTCTCATACGCAAGATCCAGCAACCGCGCTTCTAAACGTTTGAAGCCCCGACCTTTAGGCCGGGGAGGATGTCACACAAGTTCTTCAGCCTTGAACAATCTTTCGCAATAGTAGCATCTATAGCCGCTATCCTCTTTTACGAATTTCTGTTGAACGTCGCTCTCGCTCTTTGTTATGCAATTCGGATTTGGGCAAACACCAATTCCATCAAGTCTTTCAGGAAGACTGACGGTATATTTCTTTTTTACCTTCCCGCTCTCAATTATGTTAACAGTTGCGTTCGGGGAGATAAGCGCTATTATGTTCGCTTCCTTTTCAGTCACGAGTTTTTCCTCTATTTTAACGATATCTTTTTTTCCCATCTTCTTGCTCGGTGCATTCACAACAAGCGCGACCCTGTACGGATAACTTTCACCAATACCCAGTATTTTTAGCACCTTCGCACCGAATCCAGCCTGTATGTGGTCGACAACAGTTCCCTTCTCTATTACATCTACTGTCAGCACGCTATCACCTTCTCAGAACGTAATCTATTACCGCCATCCTAAGCGGAACACCGTAATGCGCCTGCTCGAAGTATCTTGCCTGTGGCATCTTATCTATCTCGGGGTCTATCTCGCTAACCTTGGGTAACGGATGGAGGATAGCAAGGTCCTTCTTAGTTCCCTCGAGGTCTTCCTTCTTCACTTTAAATTTTTTCATTATGCTCTGCGCTTCGTATGGGTCGGCAAATCTCTCCGCCTGTATCCTGCATACATAGAGAACATCTGCATCCTTGAATTCTGGCTCGTTCTTTGTAGTTACATTTAATCCGAATTTCTTTTCAACCTCAGCGAGATAGTTGGGGTCCATCTCAAGCCCCTTCGGCGAGATAAGCGTTATATTCGCGTTGAACATTGCAAGCCCATAAACGAGCGACCTCATCGTTCGCGCGTGTTTTAAATCGCCGAGAAGAGTAACGTTAAGCCCATCTATCTTCCCCTTCATTCTCCTTATGGAGAAAAGGTCGATAAGCGTTTGAGTTGGGTGTTGGTTTCCTCCATCTCCCCCGTTTATCACCGGTTTGGTGCTCATGTCAGCAGCAAGTCTGGCAGACCCTTCCTTCGCATGCCTTACAACGAGAACGTCCGCATAGCCCTCCACTGTTTTAATCGTATCGGCAAAGCTCTCCCCTTTCTTAAGAGAGCTCAACTCTGGAAGAAAATCGATGTAGGTCATACCAAGTCGCATGGCCGCTGACTGGAACGAGAGCTTTGTTCTTGTAGACGGTTCGAAAAATAGCGTGGCGATTATCCTTCCCCTTAAATCGATTTTCTTTTTTCCATCAGCGACAGAATCGGCCAAATCCAAAATCTCTTTCACATTCTCCTTTTTCAAATCTCTTATAGAAATAAGATCCACCATCTCAACACCATAAGGTATTGCAGACCAAGGTTTATATTTATTTTCTCTCTTGAGTTTCACTCATGGTTGGTAAGCTAATAGTGCTGGAAGGTATTGACGGATGCGGAAAAGAAACTCAAATACAACTCCTAAAGGAAAATATGGAATTCGTTACATACAAATACCCAACAGATAATTTTGAGATGCTCAACGAATACCTAGCAAAAAATATAGCCCTAGACCCAAAGGCAGTCTTTTTTCTTTTCCTTGCAGATATAGCAGAGGAGCAAAACCTCATACGGGATGATTTGAAAAATGGTAAGACTGTCATACTAGATAGGTATATATTTTCCACAATCGCGTATGAACTTGGTGCGATTGGTTACGATAATGCAAAGATAATTATTGAAGCTGCCGGTTTCTTAAGGCCTGACAAGGTTATTCTTCTCGATATCTCTCCTTCGGTCTCGCAGGAGAGAAAAAAAAGACAGAAGGAACTCGATAGATACGAAGAGAATATAAAATATTTGGAGAAGGTAAGGGTAGATTTCATAAAACTTTACGAGGATGGTTTCTTTGCAAAGAAGTGGTACAAAATCGATGCTACCAAGGACATCAGTTCGATTAATAAAGAGATACTGAAAATAATCTAATCTTGTTTTGCTCCGTTAGTCTAGCCCGGTCAAGGACACCGGACTTTCACTCCGGTAACTCGGGTTCAAAAGCTTTGGTCTGGCAACCAAAAGTGCCAGCAGGCTGACAATCCCGAACGGAGCAAACTTTTATTCTAACTTTCCCATCGAGCTATAAATATTCCCAGCGGAGAGAAGATAGATACGAAAGATTTGGTATATAGATCTGATTGGGAAAAACAGGTGGGAAATAAAATAGAAGAATTTGAGGAAAAAAATAAGGAATTAGTGAGAGCATTTTGTAAGCAGAAGCAAGCTGAAGGCGTGTCTTTGAAACGACTTGTTAAATTGGTGCATACACTCTACAGGTGGCGCAAGTTCCTGCCAGACAAACGCTGGGAAGAAATGACAAAAGAAGATTTTGTTGATGCGGTAATTAAGCTGAACAAGTCAGATTATAAGCAGAATACAAAATCGATTTTAGAAAAATTCTAAAGCTGTTTTTCAAGTTTGTAAAAGGCATACCGCATCCAGAAGAAACCGATTGGATAACTACTTGTGAAAGAAAAATTGAAAATGAGCGACCGAATAAGGAACTTCTTACTGAAGATGATATAAAACGTTTGGTTGAAGCAACTCCCGATATGAAGCTTCGATGTTTCTGGGGCATGTTATCCCGTGGTGTTTCAGAATTGGAGAATTAATCCCAATACGAATAGGAGATTTAACATTTCAAGAAAACGGTGCAGTCAGAGTTACAGTAACGGGTAAAACTGGCAGGCGTAACCCATTAGTTATCTCTAAATATATTCACGAATGGTATGCACTGCATCCAGAAAAACAAAATAAGGAAGCATTTTTTTTCTTTAAGAAAAATGATCTAAGCTTACCGTTAAGCTACTCTTCAGTTCGAAAGTATCTTGAGACGTACGCAAAAAAAGCAGGCATAACAAAACCGCATCACTTTCATTGGTTCAGGCATTCATCTGTTTCCATAAAGATGCTTTATCAGGGTTGGACACCTGCAGAATCTGCTGCTTATCATGGACACAGCATAACTACAAGCGAGAGATATTTCCACAAGAATGCGTCAGATGCTGATGGGGCAGTTCTGCGGTCGCAAGCTCTTATAAAAGATAAGATATGCCCACGTTGTGGCGTTAAAAACCCAGATACCCAAAAACAATGCATTGCATGTGGTTCTTTGCTTGATGTGTGGTATGCAGAAGAGGAAAAAGAGCAGAAAAAGTTCATGATAGAACTGCTTGTCAACATGCTCAAAGGCGAAAACAAGCGAAAAGAACTTAATAGATTATTAGGTAACAATAAACGGTGAAAAATAAATGGAAGAATCAAAAATAAAAAGAAGATCGTACGGAGAACATCTTACACCAATCCAAATTTTTGAAGAATTTATATTACCTGAAATAAAAGACCAGCTTTATCAATACATTTGGGTTGACCTGTTTGCAGGAGAAGGTAATCTTATACTCCCAATTTTGAATTTAATACCTGAACACGAAAGAACAGAGTTTTTTAAAAAGCATATTTTCTTATTTGATATCCAAAAAGAACTAGTTGAAAAAGCCATAAAAAATGCCACAAAGTATGGTATCCCTCTAGAAGTAGCACAAAAAAATATCTGCCAACGTGATAGTATCAAAGACTACCCCGTATTTTTATTTAATTTAGGATTGCCCATTTATCATATTACTAATCCACCTTATCTTTACGTTGGATACATAGTAAAACATCCAGAAACACAAAAACACTTAGATTATTTCCGTGGTGAGAATGCAGGGTACCAAGACTTATATCAGCTTTGCTTAATTAACGATTTGAGAAATAACATCAAAAAAATGATTTATATAATTCCCTCTAACTTCTTGTTCGGATTTTCTGTTTCAAATAAAATTAGGAATGATTTTTTGCCCTATTATAAGATAAAAAAAGCAATAATCTTCGAAAAAGGGATCTTTGAATTTACTGGAACTAATGTTGCAATTTTCTTCTTTGAAAGAAAAGATGCACCAAAACATGAAATTGTCTCATTTAAAGGAATAAAAATAAATAAAGAAGTGCAAAAAAAACAGTATATTTTGAATCCTAAAAATCAATACCGTACTGGAAGCGAGTTTGAAGATTTTATAATGGGCTATAAAGCGATTAAGCCGCTCAAAATAACGTATTATTTAACCTTAGAAGAAATCAAAAAAAATAAAGGGTCGCACGAAGTAGAAGTATTGGATGTGTGCAATTTTAATAAAGGAGGCTATCAAAAAATTAAGATTTTTGTGAACGAGCACCTTCTTAACAAGATAAAAACAAACATTTTGTTTATTAGAACCGTTGATACAGGAGGCATAAACGGAAGGGTGGGTCTGTACACTATAAGAGAAGTTTTTGATGTTGATGGCCTTTTGGTCACAAAAGCAAAATATAGAACACATCCGATTCAATTATTTATACAACCCAAAATATCGTTTGAAGAACAAATACTATTGAAAGACTATTTTAACTTAATACTGGAGTATTTTAGAAAGATTACCGACAGCGAGTTTATGACTACATATAAATATTCAAATAGCGAGTACACTAGAAAATATTTAGGGCTATCTCAGGCTAAAAAGTTAATTGAGACATTTCCAATATTGGAATTAAACGATAATGAAAAGTCTTATTTTAAAGATCTTATTAAAAAGGGAGATACAGAGGAAATAATAAATTTCATCCTAAGTATTAATGGGAATAAAGGATTGAGTGCATGGTTATAAAGAAGAATATATATTATTGGAAAAAATCGTTGGAAATCCCGGAACCAGTAGGTGATCCTTTTTATAGTTCTGATGAAATAATAGTAGCAGATGCTGAGCTAATAAAAAAAGTTGAACGGTTGCGAGAACTAATCATAAGTTATTGCGTACTTAGTGAGAAAGGCAACATAAAAGGTACCTCAGAAATTTTAAACGAAATATATGATATTATAATTTCGATAGATAAAATCCAATATACCGAATTTATAGCATTCTGGAAGACTTTAGATATATCATATTCTGTTTTTGAAAAATTACCTAACAAAAAAAATGTTTTGAAAGGATTACTAAAGAAATACTGCGAGAGACGGCGAAAATTATACGACAAGCTGGGGTATAGCAATATAACGGTTCAAGCATTATACGATACAGGTTCATCTCGGAAAAAAGGTGTTTCAGGAATTGATAAAATAATTTACGTGATTCAAGATAAACTAAAAAAGAATATAATGCATGCCAAAGACATAAGTACATTGATGAGATCTCCTAATGCATATTTTCTCCCAGATAAAGGTGATAAAGATCTTTTCAGCATATTTTGTAAAAAAATGGGGATCAGATATTTATTTAGCAAGGACCACCAGGGTAAACAACCAGACATTGTTTTGAAAATGAATGATGAATTCTTTATAATTGAAGCTAAGCATATAAATGAAGCTGGTGGAGCACAAGACAAACAGATCATAGAGTTAATAGAATTCATAAGATATTCTGAAAAGTTAGACAAGGTCCATTATGTATCATTTATAGATGGTGTCTACTTTAATAACTTTATTTGGCTAGGCGATAATCGTAAGACCAAGATCAGCGAACAAAAAAAAGACATCGAAAAATACCTTAAAAATAACCCAAAGAACTTTTTTGTAAATACTAATGGGTTATTATCCCTTTTGAAGAATCTGAAGAACTAATAACTCATTGTACCGGGTATTTGGGACAAAAATATTTCATAAAGCCCTTCTTTGGACAGTTGTGCCATAATATGGTATGGTGTCAAACTCGCTGCGCCAAAGAGGTACATTGGAACGAGAGCATACATAATCATTTTAAAATACTGAAGTCCTACTTAATATCTGTTTCAATTTTATTTTTGTCCCACAGCCGTCCCTGGGGTATGCGCTTAAAAATCCCTGGGACAGCAGGGACAGCAAAACCCTTCTAGGCGGGTAGGGGCGAGGTTTCAAAAGATTTTCCAACCCCTAAAACCTCTAGTTGATTTTTGCAGCGCATTTTTGTGCGTTGTTTCATTTCAAAAAGTAAAACGTGAATCTTGGGTATGGTGGTTACGAAAGGTTTATAAGTGTTAAATAAGATAACTTTATTGCTGGGAATGTAAGAGAATTTTAAAATTTTAAAAGGCTCGGCGGGAGCAGATTCTAATTTTGCGATTTTGCGCTCATAGGAGAAAACTTGATGATAATACAATTTTCCTGAGCGCGCTCCTCTTTTATTTTCTCAGGATTTTCAAGCTCATTAAGAAGGCGCCCAATTTCTTTCAGTCCATCATCCCTTTCAAGCGCATCAGTAATTTTGGTTAATAATTTGTGCAACTCATCCTTTCCGGAAATATTCCCAATAGCATTCGCCAGTCTTTCGTTCAGTTTCGTTATGCTGTCAATAAAGTTATCGCTAAGCAGATTGAACCTTTTTCCAAATTTTATGGATTTTATGATTTTCCTATCGAGCTCTGCGAATATTCCAATTATAGTCTCGCGTATCTCTCTGCTATAACACCTTTTCAACGCATTTAAGCCTCGAGTCAAAACTGCATCTATCATACGATTGTCGGGCGTAGAATAAATCTCCACAACATTCTTATCAGCATTCTTTTTATGAAGTAAGCCAAGGTTGTTTAGTGTTGCTATTATTCCTATGCATCTTTCTAATGAAGCCCTTAGGACATGGAGTTTTGCATATGTTTTTTCCTTTCTTCTCAAATCCCAACCATCTATAGTCTTCAATGTGGTGCGAAGCACCGGAACTATGCTTCTCCTCTGCCCTTTTGCTCTGGCCATATTTCCTATAGTTTCGATAAGTTCGACATAATCATCTGCTGCTTCTGGATTTTTATCGAGAAATTTTTCAAGCAGTTTAACTGAATGACGGTATTCTTTTTCAAGTTCTTCTTCAAGAGAGTTGTCTTGTCTGTTCTTTTTCGATGCTTGGTATATTCGTTCTTTAAATACCGCTTCTAAAAGCGTGTGCATTTTTTCAGAATGATCCGTTTCCATCCCTCTGTTACCTTTCTCATCTCTGTTATATGCATCGTGATCGTTATATCTATCGTGATACTTCTTTAGCTCATCCAGAAGTCCCCCTATTCCTTCGTTTATTCCATCCTTCTTTAGTTTATTGCTTGTGGTTGTTGCAGTGTTTTTTTTAAAGTAGATTGTTTTCATGTTAATATACTATATAGAACATTTTATAAAAAGAGACCGTATCGTTGTGCTATCATTTTAAGATGATGTAATCGATGTTTGAATGGTTTGCGAAAACAAGAAAACATAAACACACACATGGTTTAAAAAAGTTTGTTATCAAATGTTAATTTATGAGTTTCATGCAGTATAAAAACAATAAGGATGGATATAGAAAAAGCAACCACGACTACACATTCAGACACCGTCAACCGTTTTCAGAAGAAAACCTAAGAAATCCTAAGGAAATAAGCGCAGAAGCAAAATGGCTTATGAGAAAGGAAAAGTTCAAAAAGGCAAGAGATCTGCTTGAGACCGCACATCAGCAATATCCAAATAATAAATACTTTTATAGCATGTTAATCAAGGTATACGGCGCATTAGGCGATATCAATAACGCAAGAAAATTATTTGACGAAGTAGTAAGGAAAGGCATCGCTGATGTAGCAACCTATACCTCAATGATAGATGCATATGGTAAGAATGGAGAACCAGATAAAGCAAGAGAAATATTCAATATGGCTATAGCCAGTGGAGACAAAAAACTTATCAATGTAGCAACCTATACCTCAATGATAGATGCATATGGTAAGAATGGAAGATTAGATGAAGCAAGAAAATTATTTGACGAAGTAGTAAGGAAAGGCATCGCTGATGTAGCAACCTATACCTCAATGATAGATGCATATGGTAAGAATGGAAGATTAGATGAAGCAAGAAAATTATTTGACGAAGTAGTAAGGAAAGGCATCGCTAATGTAGCAACCTATACCTCAATGATAGATGCATATGGTAAGAATGGAGAACCAGATAAAGCAAGAGAAATATTCAATATGGCTATAGCCAGTGGAGACAAAAAACTTATCGATGTAGCAACCTATACCTCAATGATAGATGCATATGGTAAGAATGGAGAACCAGATAAAGCAAGAGAAATATTCAATATGGCTATAGCCAGTGGAGACAAAAAACTTATCGATGTAGCAACCTATACCTCAATGATAGATGCATATGGTAAGAATGGAAGAGTAGATGAAGCAAGAAAATTATTTGATGAGGTAGTAAGGAAAGGCATCGCTGATGTAGCAACCTATACCTCAATGATAGATGCATATGGTAAGAATGGAAGAGTAGATGAAGCAAGAAAATTATTTGATGAGGTAGTAAGGAAAGGCACCGCTAATGTAGCAACCTATAATTCAATGATAGATGCATATTATCACAAAGGAAAATTTGCTGAAATAGAGGAACTTATATCAGGGGCTCCTGAGAAGATAAAAAATGATGAAGAGTTGATACTTTCAAGACTAGAGGTGATGCGCAAGCAAAAGAAATACTCAGAAGTACTCAGGCAGATCGAAAGTCTGCTTAATAATAGAACATTCAAAGAGTATAATTCCATTGTGTTGGCGAGAGTTATACGCGCATACTGTCTTAAGGATTCTGGGCGGAAGGATAAAGCGATCGAGGAGCTAAGACGGCTCAAAACAAAGGTATCGAGGACGAACATTCACTATCCAAGAATAATATGTGGCCTTGTTTTCTGTTATGACGTGCATGGTAATGAGAGCGAGCAATTCAAACATGATTTAGAGATGCGGTCACGTGAGAATATAAGTCCTTCGTTATCTTACGATATAGAATGCGCATTGAGAATTCTAAAGAGAAATTCAAATAGAAATTTATAGAAAATGCATAGAAGCCGGCATAATTCCTGTGATAAGGCCTGATAAAAATGCAATAGTCAGATACAACAAAGACGGCTTACCTAGAGATCTTAGAAGTTATTATGTGGACTTCATAA
>Ga0078972_1013832_pt1 | contig 13094 bp, 28 predicted proteins | sample YelNatPaOPGAMG01_FD_67568 | JGI IMG/M metagenome (GOLD analysis project Ga0078972, IMG submission 67568) | Hot spring thermophilic microbial communities from Obsidian Pool, Yellowstone National Park, USA - OP-RAMG-01 (SPADES assembly) (version 2) | ecosystem: Environmental > Aquatic > Thermal...
AAAACGATATTTATTTCTAAAGAATGTATCTGCGTTATAATTCCCATCAATAGGAGGTTTAGATATATTTGAACCCCCATCCTGAACAACACCTCCAATTTTCCATATTTCCTTTTTCCCGATACCGAGAAAATCTAGTTTTTTCAAATTTAATTTATCTTTACCCTCATATCTAATATGACTTATATCACATTCATCTATATCAACATGATATTTAGTTTCAATTTTCCCATTCAAATAATTAGTATCTGGAATATAAATATCCCCAAAATTAATAAGCACCCTACCATAAGATTTTTTTCTCTCATAAAATTTACTCAAAACAAAATTCCTTCGCATTTCCGCTGAATTTAGTATACTATGTTCTCTTGCAATAGCATTATTTAAACTCTCAAACATATTTAATTTATTCATAAACAACGCTCCCCCAAATTAACATCTCTCCAGACTAAATATATTGCAATATTTAAATGACATATAACTCTCGGAGCTAATAAAAACACCGAACATATCATTCTTTAAACTATTCCATGATGTTATTAGAACAAGATACGAATATTTCGGAACTATCCATCCATTTATAGAAAAGTGATATTTATTTCTAAAAAATTTATCTCCACGAAAACCCTTACTAATAGGAAGTTTATACATATGCGAACTTTCATCTTGAACAATACCTCCAATTTTCCATATTTCCTTTTTCCCAATACCGAGAAAATCTAGTTTTTTCAAATTTAATTTATCTTGACTTTCATATCTAATATGACTTATATTATATTCATCTATACCAACATTATATCTAGTTCTAATTTTCCCATTCAAATAACTAGTATCTGGAATATAAATACTCCCAAAATTAATATACACCTTACCATGGAAGTTTTTTTTCTCATACAACCTACTCAAAACTAAATCCCTTCGCATTTCTGCTAATTCTGGTCTATTCTGTTCTCTTACAATAGCATTATTCAAACTTTCAAATACATTCAATTTATTCATAAGTAGTACCTCCCAAATTTAACATCTCTCCAAACCAAATATCTTATCAAATTTAAAAAACATATAAACTTCATATTGAATAAGCACATACAAAATATTCTTTTTTGAATTATCCTCCCAACTCGTTAAAGTTAAAAATGAACCCTGTGGAACTTTCCATCCATTTATCTTGAAATCATATTCGTTTCGATACAACACATTATTACCCTCGTAATTCCTACCAACGAGAGTATTAATTAAGTTATTTCTATAATCAAGTTTTTTAATACCTCCTACCTCCCATATTTCCTTCTGCCCAACATTAAGAAAATCTGGATTGGTCAACTTCAATCCATCTTCCCCTTCATATTTAATATCAACTACATCATTCATATCTATTTCAATTCCATATTTAGTTTTAATTTTGCCAATATCATAGGTAATGCAATCAATGAAAATCATCCCAAAATTAATATGTATCACATCATCAAGTTTGTTTTTCTGCCTATAAAATTTATCAAAAATTAAATACTTCTTCCTTGCCATCAAAACTTCTGATGTATTCTGTTCTCTTGCAATAACATTATTCAAATTTCCAAGCATATCCAATTTATTCATACGTAACCACCTTCCAATTTATCTCCTCTCCAAACTAAATATCTCATCAAATTTAATATATAAATTACTCATACAACTAGTAAAAATACCCAATACATTATTCTTCGTATGAACCCCCCAATCCACTAAAGTTAAAAACGAATTCTGTGGGACTTCCCATCCGTTTATCTCGAAATCGTACTTATTTTGATACAACACATCATCGCCCAAATAATCCTCGTCAATGAGAGCATTGATTACATCATTTCTGTAATCAAGCTTTTTAATACCCCCCACCTTCCATATTTCCTTTTGCCCAACATTAAGGAAATCTGGGTATGCCAATTTCAATTCAGCTTTATCATCATATTCAACATCAATTATAGCAGTCGTATCTATTTCAACTCTATATTTAGTTCGAATTTTGCCCATACTATAGAAAGTGTGGTCAAGGAAAATCATCCCAAAATTAATATGTATCGCATCACCAAATTTGTTTGCCTGAATATAAAATTTATTCAAAACCAAATACCTCTTCTTCTCTGCTGAAACTTCTGGCATATTTTGCTCTCTTGCAATAGCATTGTTCAAACTTTCAAATACATTCAATTTTTTCATACAATCCCCCTCCCCTCATTATCATCATTCAATGACCTAAAACTAAATATTTCGGATTCCCAAAAGCTCAATTCGGACTTCTCTGGTATTAGAATATCAATCCTCTTTTTCATCACCTGATGTTCCAAAAACCCAAACCAAGAATAAACAGGTATTTCCCAATTATTAATCAAAATCGGAACTTCATTCTCATAAACGCAAAAATTATTAGCATTGAAATTAAAGCCCTCTAAATCATAAAAATATTTTTTCGCATACTCAGATGGAGTAAATTTCAAATACAATTCCAAGAATAACAACTCAAAATTCGAAAAATTCTCCTTTGCTATTTTTAAACCCTTGTTTACAGATTGAATATAATTATCCGCCTTAGAATATACCGACCGAATATGGTCATTCTTATACCAATAGAATGAAATTATATTATTGTACTTTATATTCATTCCATTCGAAAATAGTATTCTGTCATCTGTAAATTTTGCTGACTTAATATTAAATGTACCAAAGTTCACAACAATCCATTCACCAAATTTATTCTTCTTACAACCCTCAATAAAATACCTTCTCTTCGCAACAAAATCAATCGGAAGTAAGATATCATCCTTATAATATACTTTCTCATTATCGAGAAGATTTGTTTCCGCCTCAAGTCTTTTAGAAAATGAATTAATAAACTCCTCCTTATTCATACAACCTCCAACTCCCACTTCTCAAAGCCCAAGACCCCAAAACCCCATAATCAAATATAGAAGTCGGATAAAATTGTAACCCATATAAATCTGTCAATGGAATAAACATTTTTCTACTATTCACTTTATGTCCCCCAAGTGCAATCTTCAACTGAGTTGGTATTCTCCACTTATTAATAGAAATTGGACTATCAAAATAATAGACATGGAAGTCTTCCCTATCATATTGAAATTCTGAAAAAGAACCAAAAGCTTTTTTCGTTGCTCTATCGGTAAACAAATTCAAACCACGCACCAATTCAGGAAAATTAACATCCATAAAATACATTTTTACCATAGTAAGAATTTTGTAATCCACAAAATCGAAAAATGACATATCATTCAATCTGCAAGAAAACGTAAGAATATCATTATATTTTATACTCGCTCCCCCCACAAGCTGTATTCTATCCTCCAAAAATTTTGCCAAATCAGAATGAAAATAACCATAATTCACACGAACCTCACCTAAATCAAATTTCCCCTTCTTCCCATACTCGATAAACATCCTCCTTTTCGCAACAAAATCCGCCGGAAGGAGAACCCCGCCATCATAGAACATATCATCCGTATTAAGAAAGCGTTTCTCCTCCCCCATCTTCGTGGACAACGAATTAACAAAACCCAACTTATTCATCCCAAAAATTCCCCCACCATTGAAATATCTCATTTAACCTAAAATACATTCCATCCTGCTCCGTCAAGAAAACACCTATGGGTCTCTTCTTACTTCTGTAATTCAAAATTTTAGAACCTGCCGGTATCTCCCATTTGTTAAGAAAGAATAATTGCGAAGTTCTGTAAACCTGAAAGTTATTCTTTTGAGGAACAAAACCATCAAATGAAACAAGATTTTGTTTTGCTAACTTGTCAACAGAAAAATTGTATTTCTTCGCATACTCCGAAAAAGTAATATCCCAAAAGAATAATGCGGGTATTGCATACATCACATTGGCACGGTCATTGTAATCATAATTTTTCGTATTATAGTTATATGAAATGATATTCTTATACATCAAACTTATCCCATTCGGAAGCTGTATTCTGTCATTCGTAAATTCCGCAAATTCAGAACTGAAAGTAGCAAAGTTTACAATAATGATTGTCCCCAAATTCTTATTTTTTCCGTTCATAATTAACTTTTCCCTTCCCAAACAAAAACCTTCCGGCAAAGGAATACCCTCATATTGCACCATATCCTCAGAAATAATACGCTTGTTCGCCTCAAGTTTCCCAAGAAGCGAATTAATATATTCCAATTTCATTGCCATCATATTCCCTTTTTTATATGCTCCTCCACTGACCTCTCGAATTCATCATATGAGACATTATCGGTCGCAAAATCGCCAATCGAATACATATCAAAATTCTTTTCTGTATATATGTTATACAAATTGACCGTATGTCCACCCCGCCAAACATATGCAACCTCTTCTCTCACAAGCAATCCCTTCACTCCATTCAAATCACACAAATCCATTTTTTTCATCTCCCTCTTTATCACTGATAGTTTATCTCCATATCAGATAATCGGATATAACATATAAGTATATAAAATTTAGTTATTATGTGCATCTAAATCCGCTCCAATCAATCCTCCTCAATTCCCGCCGAATTTCCATTACTATATCTCACCACATCCAATTCGTTCTCCAACGCCTTCTGTATTACATCCCTTAGTTTTATCTTATCAACAATCCCATAGTCAAGCTCATACGTTTTCTCATCTTCCCCCAAGACCTCCACAATCATCACATAGTTCTCTACCCCATCTCTAAAGACATGGAGCTTCACAATTCCCTCCCGCACTTCCTCCCCCTCGAACATCGTCAGTTTTAAACCCATCTCCCGAAGTATATTTAACGGAAGCTTAAAAATTATCTCGCCCCTGCTTTCAATTAAATTCCTAAATGCTCGACCTAACGCTCTTTTCATTTCCATTTTTGCTCATCCTCAAACCTTTCCACAGCATGCAGTAATATTACCGTAACCAAATCTTCAACGCTATCGGAATAATACACATCATGTATAGCATCTTCCTCCGACATCCCATATTCCTCTACATACTTACTAAACAAAGCATTAATTAATTTTGCTAAGTTTATCTCATCTTGCTTCTTCCAAGTTAATTCATTCCAATCATATCCATATTGGTTTATTCCCAATTTTTTGTTATACCTCTCCACCATTCGAATATAATTACTAAATTCGGAATTAAGTATTTGGGAAGCTAGCTCTTCACCCACATTCTCCTTTTTCATTCTATTGATACCTCCTTAATTATAGTGTTTTCGCTCATAATCCAATTATAGAATAGTATTATAAATATGTTCCATAAATTTTTTGCTATCTTACCAGACCCAAGAGGAAACATAAAATTAAACTCATTTGAAGTAGTTTTGTTTATTAACTTACTCCTCTGAGTATTGAAAAATATACCCCCCTTGACATCATAATACAGGTCATTTCCTCTATAAACCCGCACAATGAAATAAGTTCCTCTCACCCCTTTATACTTGTGCAAAAATTCCTGCATTATTTCTCGTAGCTTCTCAAGGTCTATATAGCAATTTCCAACCATATATCCCTCTACCGCATCTTCCATTCGCCCCAATTCCATCTCATTCACCATCTCTTTCATTCCTCCAACCATTCTTCCACATCCTCACCAGAGGGAACAAATTCTTCCGCAATTTTCCCATACATCCGCCTCAAAGCACACACCATGAGTGTACCGCCCAATCCCCCCGCTTCACTATTCCCTGCCCAAGCCAATCTATTTATTTCGATATTGATTGACTTTAGCATTTCTTTAGCTTCCTTGCAATCCATTTTTCTCACCACGAAACTTCCTTTATTGACCCAAGTATGTAGTCGCCATCGAAATCATCCTCCGCCGCATCCTCGTGCGAATATAGTAGAAATACGATATCATCTTTCTTCTGCACAGGCTCATGCACATAAAACCCCATATTCTCCGCCATAAATTGAGCATCAGACAATTTATTAAAGACTTCTCTATGCCCATCTGTTTTCAAATACAACTCATATCTCTTAATACGCCCCACTTTTGCTTCTCTCTCCCTGACCCCCATTAGATAAACTTGTCCCCTCAGCATATTTTCCTCTCTTATAACAATCTCCATCCTTTCAAGGATACTATCTATCAATTTAGCTATCTCTTCAGTCCGAGTAGCAACTTCTTCTATAACTATCAAAGCATCTTGATATCTCCTTATTATTCCCTCGCACAAACTTATCCTATTCTCCAATTCTTTTTTAGTTACATCTCTTTCCATTTACTCCCCTCCTTTATTTATTTCGGTGTTCGCAATACCCACTTCAAATTCATCATTGATATATTTGTCCCATATTTTTTCCGCCCCTTTTACCAAATATTCATTTTCGCATTTCGCAAAAAGATTATCAATTTCCCCTTCTACTCTGTATTCTCCGATATCATAGACAGGAATTATATCTATATCGACCAGCACAACAGTCTGTGCCCCAAACTCCCCATAGTCCTGTAACGGGTCTTTCTTTATTCTATCCAGTTGCTCGGGACTAACTGTTTTGCTTAGTTCCCCATACCCAAGTCCCCCATACCAATCCTGAATGACACTGGATATATGGAGTTTGTAGAAGGATGGGCTAGCCTCCTTCACAATCATAGTTAACTTCTTCTCCAAACTATCATTCTCTATCCCATTCATTTACTCCACCCCCGAAATAAAGTAAGCATCCGCCAAATACACATCCTCCCCCATCTTACGAAGTGAGATTGAATTCAGCCTGAGATTATTCTCCTGCTCGAATTGGAACAGGCATTTAATCTCCGTTGCACTGACACTGCACATCGGTCTTTTGAATGACACAGAGACCCCCCTGTATGCGGGGTCAACCCGATATTCATCCATCCACTTCACACTATCTTTCTTCAATTTACCACAGTCAATTCCATTTTCCACCAATTCCTCATCACAACTATTCATTTCAAATCCCTCCATTATTCTTCTCCTCAACTAATCGAGTTATAGAATTTATTAATATATCCATCTTTTTTTCCTGCACGGCATCATCTGACAATATCCACATAATCCTTTCCGCATCCCCAAGCTTAGAATATTTCTTATCCGCCTGCCTAAGGAGTTCGGCAAAACTTTGTGTGTCCTCTTCTTCCCAATCCAGCTCCATCCAATTATATCCCTTGCTCTCCGACTCCGAAAGACCAAGCTCTCCAAAAAGACCAAGCTCTCCCAAATATTCATTCGGTCTCTTCGCAAAATCATCAAATTCCCCCATAAGTAACTCATGGGCTAATTGCACATATTTGTCATCCATCTTATTTCACCCCTATTACAAAACTCCATTGTCTTTTAATACTGTGTAAATATCATACAGAGTATCAAGCTCAGTCCCAGTAACTCTCTTTCTGTCCCACTTTTCCACAATCGATGTAATCTTTTTCAAAATCACACTATCGCTATTAAATTTCGTTTCTCCATCCCCCATTTTAACTTGCTCCTGTTTTTCCTCTTCCTCCATTTCTTCTGCCTGTCCTCTCGTGTGGTCTTCATTCGGATAGAATACAGTCACACTGCAAGAATTATCTAATATAGCAACGAAATCATTGGACGAGAGAATTTTATTGTCCTGCCCAAATTCAAACAAAGCTTTATATTCTCTTTCGCTAAGACTAAGTGATTGAGATTTAAACATCACAAACACACCTGTCCGACCAATGACAACATCATATTCCCCAAGCATTTCTAAACTCTTTCTATCTAACTCGCTCTCTTTTATTCCCGTTTCCATTTTATTCACCTTTTCCCTCTGCTACAATTCCTTCAACCTGCTCTTTCGTGTAACCTCTATTCGGATAAAATGCACACACACGATAAGAATGCATCAATACAACAACAAAATCACCAGACAAGAAAGATGCATTGTCCCGCCCAAACTCAATTAAAGCTTTAGCTTCAATTTCATTAAGATTAAATACTTGAGATTGAAACATTACAAACACACCTGTTCGAGCAATAGCAACACTACGTCTCTCAAGCATTTCTAAACTCGTTATATCTATGTCGCTCTCCTTTATTATCTTTCCAATTTTATCCGCCTTTTCCTCTTTCTCCGTTCCTTCTACCTGCCCTCCTGCACGGTCTCCCTTCGGATAGAATGCAATCACACGGTAAGAATTCATCCAGATATTAAGTAAATTATCGGATAAGAGAGATGTATTGTCTCGCCCAAACTCACGTAAAGCGTTATATTCTCTTTCGCTAAGCCTAAGTGACCGAGATTTAAACATCACAAACACACCTACTCCAACAATAGCAATATCATATTCCCCAAGTGGTTCTAAACTTTTCTTATCTAACTCACTCTCTATTACTCTCATTCCCATTTTATTCACCTTTTCCCTCAATTTCGTTTCCTCATTTCCCATTTCAACTCACTCCTGTTTTTTCTTTCTCTTCATTCCCTCAATCTGTCCTACCTCATCGTCTTCTTCTGCAAAGTCCCTGCTTGGATAGAATGCAGATGCTTGATAAACCTCATCCGGTTCGCCAATATCAATACTAGATAAGTGAAGATTGTTGTCTCGCCCAAACTCAATTAAAGCTTTAGCTTCAGTTTCACTAAAACTAGATGATTGAAGGTCAAACATCACAATCACACCCACATGAGTAATGCCCACATTATAGTTTCCAAGTATTTTCAAACTCTTCTCGTCTAGCGTACTTTCCCTTTTTCTCGTTTCCATTTTATTCACTCCTGTCCTCCCATCTCATCAAGTCCCTCAAACCAACCCTCCTCGTGGTATCCTTCCTCGTAGTCTCCACTTGGATAGCGTGCAGTCGCATAATAAGAATTCTCACCTATGTCAATAGTAACACTGAACAAGTCAAGATTGTTGTCCTGCCCAAATTCAAACAACGCTTTACGCTCAGTTTCGCTAATACCAAGTGTTTTAAGTTTGAATATCACATACACACAAACATATCTAATATCAATCTCATATTCCCCAAGTGCACCCAAACTCTTCTTGTCTAGCTCGCTCTCCGGTATTCTCCTAATCGGTCTCTTCGGTCTGTTTTCCATTTCATCTCACTCCCATCTCAGTTTAATATCTCTTATGTCCGCCAATCTAAACTTGCCTATGTCAGTTCTGTATTCATCATAATCAGAGAATTGAACACTTCCCCGAACACATTCATATACATTCGCATATATAAAATTTCCATCATTCCCAATATAAACTTTTATATCAGCAAGGGAATACTCATCCCCCTTTTGCAATTTGCTCCATTTTTCCACAAATTCTTTTCTATTCATTCTATCCCATTCTCCACCATCCAATCATACACTTCCCCGCAAAACTCCAAATCAAATATTAAATCATAGTCCGCATCATCCTTCTCCGAACTCAGTCCCCCGTGCCACTCCCAATGAAAGACTGACTCATCTGAACAAAATTCTCCATTCTCCTTCTCCCAGTGAATATAGACCTTGCCATCCCTAAATATTTCCACAAGAGCATAATATCCCTCCATATACGAATGAAGCTCATCTCTGATATCTTCCTTCAATGCATCCAAAGTAACTCTCGAATTCTTAGCGAGGAATTGGTTTATCCTCGCATATCTTATCAAATCTGTTTCGCCCATTCCAATCATCTAATTCCCTCCTTTCTCAACTATTCCTTCCGCATTTTCACATTTAAAGAACGCAGTCACATGATACGGGTTCATCATTACATTAGTAACTAAATCATCGGATGAGAGAAGTTTGTTGTCCCGCCCAAACTTAAGTAAGGCTTTATATTCCCTTCCACTAATACAATTTGGTTGAGATTTAAATCTCACAACTACACCCGCATGAGTAATGACAACATAATAATCCCTAAGTGTCTCCAAACTTTTCTTATCTAACTCACTCTCCAATATTCTCCTAACCGGTCTCGGTCTGTTTTCCATTTTAATTCCCTCCTACAGTTTTTTCCACAATTTCTATTTGTCCTTTATTGCCAACTCCGTGTTCTCTTTCCCATTCGAAACGGCATCCAGCAGAACAGAACACATACTTGAAATCAAATGTATATACAATGACCTCCGCTGGGTCAATGGACTTACTACATTCCTCGCATATGGGTGGTTTCTCTCTCCACCCATCCACCAACTTTTTGAATTTCTTCTCGTCTTCCGTCAGTTTCGTCTCGCTTTCCGTCAGTTCTTTCTGTTTTTTACACATTTCTATTTCCTCCAATTTTTCCTCGCCTGCCCCACATTCACCCACTGTCCTTTCTCTCCTTTTATCGTGTAGAGAGAATATAAGTGAGTGTGTGTAAAGCATTAGTAGGGTATCAGTAGTGTATATATAAAGTTTATGTAATATTTCGCCCATTCTTTACTTACCGACCCACCCAATCTTTTTATACTTGCCCCCTCCAACTAACCCACCCCGCACAATAGGGAGGGGGGCACGGAGGGGCAAACACACACGCCCGCCCGCTCGCCCATCCGCTCGCTAAACCTAATTAGACTATACTAACTTAGATTTATTCACACATCAACCCCCCTCCCCTCTTTCTTCTTACCTCCCCCCTCTTTCTACTCCCTCTTTCTACCTCAGTATTCGAATTCGAATTCTTATCACACCCATCCCTATTCTTCAGTATTCATACCATACTATCCTTATCCCTATTTATAGGGAGAACACAGATTGGAAAAACTATTCACACACCTACCCACCCCCCTCTTTCTTTTGGTATGTGTGTCCCTCTTACCCCCCTTTCCCCCCATCCCCCATTTATATATAAATATACCGGTGTGAGCGGAGCATTTCTATTTTTTTCATTTTAGGCGGAGCATTTCTATTTTTTTCATTTTAGCTAAGGTGTGATTTGCCCGCTCAGGGGAGGTAAGTCGCTCCGTGACCGGCAATGTTCGGGTCGGGGTTGGGTCGGTCGTTAGTGCTAGGATGCCCCTGTGAGCGTCAGGAAGGGGTCTAAATTGAACGAAACGGGCGGGGCTGGTCATTTACCCTATGGTGCCTTACCGCCCCTTCCTTTGCCCCCTCAGTCCACTACCTTCCTGAGGAGACCGAACTCGAACGGCACCTGCCTGAGCTCTTCCTCCCCCAGCACCTTCCCCTCCGGTAATCTCATTAACACCCGGAAGACAACCGCTCTGTCTCCCGCCGCCATCTTGACGGCAACCCTATTCACCGGTATCTCTATACCCACCAGCAGGGACAGGAAGCGGGCGGTTGCCTCGTGCCCCACCGCCGACACAAATGGCTTCTCCTTAAGGAGGGTGATTGCTTCCTCATTGCTCAGCTTCCGGAATGAGTATGCCCCCCAGTCGGTGAGGACGGGGGTGTTAAGTACGAAAAGCTTGGGGTTGGGGTTGGCGGGCGTAGGGCGGGGCGGGGTGTGTATGGCTGGGTGTGGGGTGGGATTGGTCATTGGCTCACACTCTCTATTATGTCCTCATCCCAGAGATAGTTAGCCCAATTGTATATCTCTATGATGAGGTGCTCAAAGGCTTCGTGGAAACGGTCGTCTCTGTTCATGAGCTTCTCCACAAGTTCTTCTTTCACCTGTTCGGGGGTGAGTGTCCCCATATATCTGCTTACCCCGCCGTCCCAGTCTAACGAGCGGAAGTCGCCATTGGGTAGCCTTTCCCCAATGTAATATCTATCACGGAAACTGTCTAGGTTTCTGAGTGGAAATTCAGCCCAGAGCCGTTCCCACTCTGGGTAATCGTCTTGTCCCCACTCAGGCTTATAGAACCCTATAGCCACCCGAGGGTTGTTAATGAACAGCCTAACTACGAGAGAGTACCCCCCCATACTCCCTTCGATATCCAGACACTTCCGAGCTATCATTTCTTCTAATTCGCTAACATTCCTTCCAAATTTCTTTAGAAATTTGTTTACTGTTTCAACAACATATGCATTCATCTTATCACCTATAAAAAATGGAATGGTTTAGAGGAACTTTAGAAGTTCCTCTATGAACTGGCTCTTCTCTTCTTCAGTCATATTTTTCAGGGCATCCACATTCCTAGTAATATTCCGTCCTTCATAGACGGTTTCTAGGTATGCGGCTATATCTTCTGGTTTCCCAGAGGTTAATCTTTGTCCGTTCAAGGCGAGGGCTTTCCTCGCCTTTTCCTTGCCCTCAGCCCAGAGGACTAAGGGTTGTCCCTTGATGGAAAAAGCCGCAATCGTTCCGAACCCTGATGGGTTCTTGCGGCTTTCGGACGCCTTTACTCTTCCCTTAAATTGAGAAAAGATAACGGTTTCTTTGTCCAACGAAACAAAGTTTATTTTGTCTCCATCCGGAACATAGGCGGCAGTTCTTCCGCCTTTCTTTGTGGCTAGCAATTCCATCAGCTTTGACTTGTAATCAAAGCTCTCTGTTTTATTTCCTTCTGTTTTCATTTCTATTCCTCTCAGGGAATAGTCTATAGAGAACAAGCACAAGGAAACAATAATATTAAAATGAAATAATATTTAGTTATCTCATTTTTCTATTATCATTTCTTTGTTCTCATTCTTCTATTTCCATTCCCATATATAGTAATCACATAAGAATATATAAAGTTTATTATTACCCGTATTTTAAAACATTTATAATATTCGTTAGTGGACTGACCTCGACATGGTGCCAAGCCGTTGTCCCTTTTCGTTGCATTTCTTTATACCGTTGTCGGGTTTGGTTGCATTTCATTATACCTTTCATTATACCTATACCTCTTCTTCTCTTCTTCTCTTCCCTATACCCCCTTCCCGCCGAACCCCTTATTTTCCCCCGCCTCCGATAACCGTATTCACACACTCCCGAAACCATTCACTCGCCTTAGGTAATCCCATATCTCCCCTTTATATTCATTCGGATTATTTAAACCAACTTCGAGTTGAAAGAGGAGTGCTTCCCCCGCTTCCTTCGGGGTCAACCCCTTTCCCACCAACCCCAATTCCGGCAACTCATATATAATATTTCTAACCCTGTCCTCCTCCACCGAAAGTAGTAATTTCCTACCCCCAAACTTGTAAAAATGCCACCCTGATATATACTGAGTAGTCATTCACCCCCGCCCTCCCCCAACTTCACCAGAGCATCCATACGCTTCCACATAATTCCTACCACACCTTTCCCCC
>Ga0078972_1013833_pt1 | contig 13093 bp, 11 predicted proteins | sample YelNatPaOPGAMG01_FD_67568 | JGI IMG/M metagenome (GOLD analysis project Ga0078972, IMG submission 67568) | Hot spring thermophilic microbial communities from Obsidian Pool, Yellowstone National Park, USA - OP-RAMG-01 (SPADES assembly) (version 2) | ecosystem: Environmental > Aquatic > Thermal...
CTTTACAAAAGATGACGAACCTGTTTTGTTGGAGATACAAGGTGGAAAAGAATTTATATTAAATACGTTTACTAGTATGATTAATGAAAAAGAAGTCGTTTTCACTTGAAAAAATTGACTTGAGAAGAAGGGAAGATAGAATTTAGAAGGTAGAATTTAGAAGGTAGAAGGTAGAATGTAGAATATAGAAGATTTAAGGTGGGATGGAAAAGACGAGGGATTATACTGAATTAGTTGTTTGGAAAAAGGCACATGAGTTTGTTCTTTGTGTTTATCAAGTTACCAAGAATTTTCCAATAGAAGAATTTTATGGATTAACATTACAGTTTCGCAGAGCGGCGGTTTCTATAGCTGCTAATATTGCAGAAGGATATGGCAAAACAAGCAAAGTAGAGAAATTGAGGTTTCTAAATATAGCTCAAGGTTCATTAAAGGAATGTTCGTACTATCTCATTTTGTCAAAAGATCTTAGATACATTAATAATTATGTTGAATTGGAATTATTGTTAAATGATGTTGCTAAATTAATCAAAGCCTACATACAGGCAATAAGTAAATCAATGGAATAATATTCGATATTCAATATTCGACATTCGATATTCTAAATTCTATATTCAATATTCAAAGTAGAAAATCCAACGCTGATCACTGATCACTGAACGCAGACCACTGATCTACGATCGCTAAGAAACTAACACTAAATTAATGCAAAGGTAAAAAACAATGAAATACCTAATAACAGGTTGCGCGGGATTTATAGGTTCAAAAATTTGTGAAAAACTATTAAATAAAGATAATGAAGTTGTAGGTGTAGATAATCTTAATGATTATTATGATGTGAAGTTGAAATTTTATAGATTAGATATCCTCAAAAAATATAAAAATTTTAAATTTTACAAAGTAGATATAGAAAACTACCGATCATTAGCGGAAATATTTCAAAAGAATAAATTTAATGCAGTAATAAATGAATCTGCACGAGCTGGCGTTAGATATTCTTTGGAAAACCCGTTTATATATTTGACAACTAATGCATATGGGACTTTAAATCTTTTAGATCTATGCCGAAAATATAATGTACCTAAATTTGTCCTCGCCTCAACTTCTTCGCTTTACGCTGGGCAACCAATGCCATTTAAAGAGGATTTACCTGTTAATACACCTATATCTCCCTATGCAGCATCAAAAAAGTCCGCTGAAGTGATTGCCTATACATATAATTATCATTATGGCATAGATGTGTCCGTTGTTCGTTATTTCACTGTTTATGGACCGGCTGGAAGACCTGATATGAGTATTTTCAGGTTCATAAAATGGATTATGGAAGACCGTCCGATTGAAGTTTTTGGCGATGGAACTCAAAGTAGGGACTTTACTTATGTGGATGATATTGCTGAAGGAACGATACTTGCATTGAAACCGGTTGGTTATGAAATAATAAATCTTGGTGGGAATAATCCTCATAAACTTACAGAAATTATTAACTTAATAGAAAAGTATACTGGGAAGGAAGCGAAATTGGTGAACAAGGAGTTTCACAAAGCAGATATTAAAGCTACTTGGGCTGATATTACTAAAGCGAAGGAAATTTTAACTTGGGAGCCAAAAGTAGGAATTGAAGATGGAATCAAAAAAACAATTGAATGGTTTCTGGAAAATTGGGGTTGGCTCAAAAATGTGGAATTATAAATAATGGGTTTTGTATGAAATTTGCAATCCGTGATGATGATGTTAGTTTTTTTACAAAACCAATAGAATTGGAAAGCTTATATAAATGTTTGTGGGAGAAAAATATTCCTATTTCATTTGCAGTTATTCCTTTTGCTGTTAAATCGTATTATTGCGGAGATTGGGAAAAATTTTATCAAGAAAAAGAAGAAAATCCGATCGATAAAAACAAAGAACTAGTTCATTTTTTACAAGAAAAAATAAAAGAAAAAAAGGTTTCTATAATGTTACATGGTTTTTCTCATCAATATAAAGTAGCAGCTGATAAAAAAAGTAAATTAGTTTTAGCTACTGAAGAGAACCTTATTGAATTGCGAAGGAACAAGAATGGAGAAAAGCTTTGTTGGTATGGTGAGTATAAGTGGAAAGCATATGAACAAATGAAAAAAGAGACAAAGATAGGTAAAGAATATCTTGAGGATATATTACATACAAAAATATCTGTCTTTGTCCCACCAAGTAATGATATTTCAAAAGAAGGTGTAAAAGCAGTTTCAGAGTGTGGATTAAATATTAGTGGAACAATGTTATTGTCAAAGTTTAACCGTCCTATAAATAAATACAGTATTAGAATTTGGATTTTAAAATTATGGTGGCGATTTAAATATAATAAAGTTTATCCTTATGTTATGGATTATGGAACTCATAAAGAACTTTGTGCTTATGGGCTTGTACCGGGTATTGGTTATGAAGAGTTGAAAGAACAATTTGAGTTTTGCAAAAAAATAAATGCGCCATTTGTTTTAGCAACGCATTATTGGGAAGTGTCAAAAAATAACAACCTTAAAGATATTTATATTCAATTTTTAAATTTTGTACAAAACCAAAAGGTGAAAATTTGTTTTGTAGATGAGTGTTATGATTAAAGAAATCTTAAAAAGGCAAATAATTAAGAATAGTTTATTAAACTTTATCAGCCGAAGTTTTGTATTAATAATTTCAGTTGTTTTTATTGCATATATTTCAAGAAAACTTACAAAATTTGAATTAGGTATTTTTGCTGTAATGAACATATTTATGGGAATAATCCCTTTAATAGTCGGACTTGGATTAGCGACTTCTGCTATCCGTTTAGTGCCGGAATTAAAAGCCAAAGGAAATTTTGAGAAAGTTTCAGATATTATAAAATTGACCGTTAGTTTACCAATACCAGAGACAATTTTAATAACTTTATTAGGCGTAATTTTAAGTAAATTTTTATCTATAGTTTTTTTGAAATCTTATCAATATTCGGAATATATAATATGGATAATTTTAATCTCCTTCTTTTACTCATTTTTTGAACGTATAATTTTAGTTTATCAATCTTTACAAGATTTCAAAAAGATCGCTTTTCTTAGTATATTTATGAATTTATTATCAAGGATTTTAGCTATTATATTTCTTTTAAATGGTTATGGAATAGTTGGGATTTTTCAAGGATTTTTAATAGGGACAATTTTGGGAGTTACAGTCGGCATTTTTACTTTACGAAAATACGTTTTTTCAAGATATTATGGTTATCCAATAAAAGAATATGTTAAATTTTCTTTTCCATACTATTTACAAGGTTGGGCACAGTTTACCTTCACTCAATTAGATCAATTCGTGGTTTCTCTTGTTTTTACGCCTGAAGTTCTTGCGATTTTTTTTATTGGCAAAAAAATTATCTCTTCCTTTATTTTAATCTTTACAGCTTTAAAAGAAGTTATTAATGTAAAAATGGCTGAAATTAAGGGTAGAGGGATTGAGAATTTTAAAAATAATTTAAGTAAGATTGGGAGAGTTCTTATTTTAATAGGCAATATCCTAACTTTGTTTGTAATTTTTAATAGTAAATTGTTAACTGTGCTATTAGGGAGTAATTTATATAGCAATTACTATTATATCACAATCTTATTTGCCTTTTATATATTCTTCTTTTCTATTTTTGCTGTGCTAAATACGGGGATTTATATTATTGAGACTTCTAGGGAATTTTTAAAGATAAGTATTCATTTTGGTATTGTGAATTTGTTAGTAACAGTGGTAGTAACTGTTTTACTTAAATTAATTGGGCTATCTATTTCACAATCATTAAGCTCTATTTATGCGATTTATTATATTTTTAAAAGGTTTCAGACAAAATGGATAGATATTTCTTTTAAGTTTATAATCTTAAATTCATTACTAGTGCTATTTAGTGGGGCAATAGGGATATTTTTAAATTTGTTTTTAAATCCTACGATATGTTTTACGGTCTCATTAATTGTTATTTTATCTATTATTACAATATTAAGGCAAAAGATTACTAACATATTAACTGAAATAATATGAAAAATATGAGAGTAGTTATGACTAATATGGGTTGTTATGTTAATAAAGGAGATCGTGCTATTCTCATTTCAATAGTAAAATATCTTTCAGAAAAATATCCTTTTTTAAAAATTTTGGTACAAGGTGAATTTTCAGAACTTTTGGAATTTAACAGTTTTGATGCACAAATTTTAAACTCTGTTACATTTATTCATATTTCTGCCCACCCATTTACTGGATATTTAAAAGTAATATTAAGTAAAATTAAAGTTAGAAAATGTTCCTTTTCAAATAATCACTTAACAGCAAATCTAAATTTTCAAAAGCAGAAATCGCTTTATTCGAAATTTCTATTGAGTTTGACTACAATCATTGATTTGTTTCTTTTAATTTTTAGAATTCCTCCTCTGGTTAAAAATATTTATTTAAAAAATTCAGATTTAATAATTTCAGGTGGAGGAACACAATTGGAAGAAGCTGAGTCGGGCAAGTCTATTATTCCTTTATTTGTTCATAATCTAACACCATTATATTTATCAAAATTAACTTATAAAAAACCTACTTATATAGTTGGACAAACGATTGGTCCTATAAGAACCTTTTTAGGTAAATTATTAACAAAGTTCATATTAGAAAAGTTTGATGGTATTTATGTTAGAGAAATACATTCTTTAAATTATCTAAAGACAACTCTTTTGATCAAGAATTGTAACATAGGTATGAGTGGAGATTTAGTTTTTTTACTTTACGGAACTAGTGCTGTAAACGATTATAAAAATGTCAAGATTGAATTTTATTTTAATAATAATAGAACCTTAGGTATATGTTTAAGAAAATCTAAACAAATAGATTCAAAAGTCCTTATAACAATATTTTCACAATTTATTAATTACATACTAAAGAATACTAATTTTATCATATATTTATACCCTCAGGTAATAGATAAAATGAACGATTTTCATAATGATTATGACTTATTATATGTACTTTATAAGAATTATGAAGGCAATAAAAGAGTAGTGCTATTAGATACTTCTGATTGGAGTATCTTTGATTGTATTCAATTTCTTAATGGTTTGGATTTCCTTATATCTATGAGGATGCATCCTATTATTTTTAAAGTGATCGGGGAATCTAAGAAACATAGTTTTATCGCCATATCACATATTCATAAGTTTGAAGGACTATTAGATGATTTAAAATGTTCAAATCGATTAATTTCAATAAAAGAATTAACTTTGGAATGTTTAATAGAAAAATTCAGTGAAGTATCTAAAAATGAAAAAATATTATGTAAAGAATTAGATTTTGTGAAACAGAGAATAAGTGAAGTAATAGATAATATAATCATAGAAAATTACAATAAAAAGTTTAACTTGATGTAAAAGTAAATGTCAAATTTTTATTTTCACTTAATAGAAATGAAGAAATTTTTATAAAATGTATGGAAAATGAGAAAATCAAAGAAATACCTTTAGATGAAGTTAGTAGTTTTGATTTCATAGCGCCAAAATTTTGGCAGCGAGCTATGAATAGAAAATTTTAAAGGTGTCTAAAATGAAAATTCTTTTTGTTAATAGATTAATGGGTATCTTTTGGGGTGGTGGAGAAAGTTTTGACTACAATTTAGCAAAGACACTTAAAAAAATGGGTAATGAAGTTTTTATTTTAACTGGTAAATCTCTTTTTTCTCCTCCGAGGAATAAAATTGATTTAGAAGTATTTTATTTGTCAACTCCATATTTAAGAGGAATTAGTTATAAACTTGGAAATAAAATTCCAAAGATACCTAATGTAATAGCACAACTTGACTTAATTATTTTTGAAAAAGAAGCATTTAAATGGATTAAAGAAAACAAAGACAAATTTGATGTTATTCAAATTTTATCTCTACCGAGATTAGCAGAAAAAATTGTTAATGTATTGAGAAAACCTGTTGTATTATGGTTCCCTGGTCCACCTTCTGAAAAATGGGATATACCTGTTGTAAAACGGCTAAAGGATAATTCTTTAGTAGAATTTTTTACTGCTGGAGATACTATAAAGTATCTTAAAGAAAAAGGAATTGAAATAAAAAATATACCTCAAGGTGTTAATTTTGATTTATTTACAAAAGTACCTTCAGACATAAGAGGAAAATATAATATCAAGGATGACGAAATTGTCTTAATTTCTGTTGGTAGATTAATTTCTGGTAAAGGTTTTGAGTTTTTAATTGACAGTTTTGATGAAGCGATAAAAGAAGTTCAAAATTTAAAACTAATAATTGTAGGTGACGGAGCTTTGAAATCTAAATTAGAAAAAAAAGTAGCTAAATTTGAAATTCAAGATAAGGTTATATTTGCGGGAAGAATAAATCATAAAGAATTGCCTAAATACTATTCTACTGCCGATATTTTTTTACTTCTTTCATCTTATGAAAATTTTTCTAATGCTGTTTTAGAAGCAATGTCTTGTGAATCGCCAACTATAGCAACGAATGTTGGTGGATTCCCTTTACAAATAAGAGATGGCATAAATGGCTTTTTAGTATATTACGGAGATTTAGAATCGCTTAAAGAAAAGATCATTTATCTTGCTAAAAATCCTAATATAAGAGAAAGAATGGGTAAACTAAACAGACAGGAGGTAATAGAAAAATATTCGTGGGAAGAGACAGCAGAAAAAGTTATGAGTTTATATGAAAAGGTCCAGAAGAATAGAAATAATAATAAAAAGATATTATTCTTAATACCGAACCTTAGTGGTGGAGGTGCTGAAAGAATAATGTCTAATCTATTAAACTATTTTTCTACCGAATTTAAAGTTATTGTTGTGTTTTTTAATAATAATCATGTTTATCCATTGCCTAAAGATTGTAAAGTTTATTATTTAGATAATGATTTACCAAGAATAGGTTTTATAAAGAAGTTAATGCGTATAATTTATTTACGAAATGTAATAAAAAAAGAGAAACCAGATGTTGCTTTAAGTTTTTTGGCTAACTTATATTTAATTACCTCTGCTATTTTCCCAAGAAGGTTAAATGTCAAATTGATTATTGCTGAACATAATACGATAAGTTACATATTGAAACTTTCTAAGAACAAAATGATAAAAAGGATTCTTTTTAAAACATTGTATAAAAAGGTTGATAATATTATAGCAGTATCTAAAGGGGTAAAGGAAGATTTGATGAAAACCTTCAATCTACCTCCAGAAAAAATTAAGGTTATTTACAATCCACATGATATAGATAAAATCCAGGAGCTATCAAGAGATCAAATAAACCATCCTTGGTTAATAGATAAAAAATATCCTGTTATAATAAATATAGGAGGATTAACCTATCAAAAGGGGCAAGATATTCTTCTTAAGGCATTTAAGATTGTTAATGAAAGAATTGAGTCAAGATTAATAATTTTAGGAGAGGGGCCACTGTTAAATAAATTAAAAGATTTAGCGAAAGAACTCGGTATAGAAAATAAAGTAGATTTTGCTGGTTTCCAAAAGAACCCATTTGCTTTTATAGCAAGCTCAGATGTTTTTGTGCTTTCATCAAGGTGGGAGGGCTTTCCAAATGTGTTAATTGAAGCTATGGCTTGTGGAGTTCCAGTGATTTCTACAGATTGCCCTTCTGGACCTAATGAAATTATTAATAATTGTGAAAATGGTATATTAGTAACTGTAGAAAACATTCAACAATTAGCTGAAGCCATAATTTTATTATTGACTGATAAAGAATTAATGAAAAGAATTAAAACAAATTGTAAAAAATCAGTTGAATTTTTAGATATAAAAATAATATTAAAAGAATATTCAAATCTTATAAATGAATAAAAATAAAATATTTTTAATTTTACTATTTATTAATTGCTCAATTTTTACTTATTTGACCTTTAATCAAAATTTTTTGATTGGTTTTAAATATTATTACATTATACTTTTACTTACTTCATTATTTTTTTTATTCGAAGGATCATCAGTTTTAATTCTTTTTTCATCTTTATTTTTAATTCCATTGTGGGTTAATACATACAGCATTTTGGGAATAGAAAGTTATATTAAATTGAATTATCCTCTTCTTGTTTTGCTTATTATGTTTATTGAATCATTGTTATATACACCAAAAAAATTAAATAATATTGATAGAATTATATTTAATTTTTTTCTATATTTTTTATTTAATGCATTTTTATTGTCAGATAGAGATCTCCTTAGAAATTCTTATTCTATAATATTCCCTTTTTTATATTATTTTTTATTAAGAATAAGTAGGGGGTTTGAAGGCAAATTAAATAAGGATTTGGTCATTAATATAATTATTTTAACATCTGTATTTGAAGCAATAATTTTCGCATTAATTTTTATTACACGTAATAATCCCTTTATACCACCTTCAGATAAATATGATATAACAAAATTAGACTGGATATATGGACCAATATTTCAACCATTTGCTGCTTTAGCCCCAACGGAAGGATCTGTAATATTTAATATTACTATATTATTAGCAATTTACCAATTTTTTTTAAAAAAGAATTATATTTATTTTTTCTTTATAATAATATTATTAGTTGGAAACTACTTATCATTATCAAGGACTGGATTTATTTTAAATCTAATTACAATAATATTTATTTTATCATTATATAAAAAATATTTATTTAAAATGACAAAATTTTATTATGTAATAATATTTATTACTTTCATAACAATTTATTACTTATATAATGTTTTTATGGTAGATTTTATTACAAAACTTGAAAGTAAAACAACTACTGGGAAAATTGAATATCAAATAATTCCAGCAATAAATTACATAAAAGAAAAACCACTAAGTATAATATTTGGAATTGGATATGAAAAATGGAGAGTAACAGAATTTAAAAATAAAGATTTAGGAGGACCAATACATCAAACTTTTTTAGCTATATTAATAGAATTAGGTATTATAGGATTATTATTATGGCTTAATATGTTCAAAAAAATCATTTTTTATATATTAAATAATGAAAAGCGTATAAATAACAATAAATTTATTATTTTAGGAAGAATTATAATTGTAAGTATCATAATTTATTTTTTTGGTGGAATATTACAACCACATCAATATATCTTTTCCAATTATGTTATTTTATTTGTATTATTTGCATTTTATCAGAATGAAATTAATTTGTTTTATATCAAAAATGAACATAACAATAATTCTCCCATCTGAAGCTAAACTTGTGGAAGCAGAAAAAATAGGACTTTTATCACGATGGAAATTTTATTTTTCTGAACTTTTTAGATATTTTAATCTTGAAGTTTATTCTTGTGATAAAAAAAATTATTCAGAAATTTTAGGTGTTAAACATTTTACTTTGCCTTTATCATTAAAATTTATTCCCTATGGGAACCAGATCCTTTATAATTTTTGGCTTCTGTTTAATTTTTTTAGAATGTCGAAAATGATACGAGTAATTAGTGTAAGTTATTTTGTTTTACCATTGTTAAAACTTTTGAATAAAAAAATAATTTTGAGTTATCATTATGATTATAGAACTACTACTGAAAAAGATTTTGGTGGAATAAAAGGATTCACTGCAGGATTAAGAGAATATCTTTCAATAAAATCTGCTGATTTAGTAATAGTTACAACTGAAGAATTAAAAAGAAAAGTGAAAAATATTTATCACAAAGATTCCATTTTAATTCCAAATTTTGTAGATATATCAAGATTTAAACCAATGCAAAAAGAGAATTATATTTTATATGCAGGTAGAATTTATTGGCATAAAGGAATTGACTATTTATTAGAAGCATTTGCCGAGGTTGGAAAAAATTTTGATGTTAGATTAAAATTAGCAGGAATAGGTGATATAGATTTTTATAAAGATAAAGTAAAGAAACTCAGAATAAGAAATGTAGAGTTTTTAGGTTCAGTTGATAATTCTAAAATGTCTGATTTAATGGGGAAAGCAAAAATTTTTGTATTGCCAACTGTTACAAGAGAAGGACATCCTAAAGCGTTGATAGAAGCGATGGCTTGCGGTTGTGCTTGCATTGCTACTGATGTTCCTGGTAATAATGAATTAATACAGAATGGTAAAAACGGCTTATTAGTTATGCCAAAAGACAAAGAATCTCTTTTAAAAGCATTAGTAAAAGTTTTGAGTAACGAAAGTTTAAGGATAACATTAAGTGAAAATGCACGAAAAACCGCCGAAAAATTTTCAGTTGAAAATACTTTATATAAAGAGATTGAATTAATTAAAAAAATAATTGAGGGGACAAACAATGTTTGAACCATTCGGTAAAATAAGATGGGAAATAATGCGAAATTTTATTTTCTCATGTAATCCAGAGGATAAAATTATAATTGATTTAGGTGCAGGGAATCCTGCAATAACTGATGGGATATGTTGTAAAAAAAGAATAAAAGTTGATGTCGATCCTTCTACTAATCCAGATATAGTTTGTGATTTAGAGAAAGGAATTCCAGTTGATGATAATTCTGTTGATATATGCGTAGCGTCTGAAATTTTGGAACATATATATCATTCAAAAAAAATTAATTTCTGAAATTAAAAGAATTTTGAAACCTTATAGTATCCTTATTTTGAGTGTACCGAATATATGTTCTCTTAAATATAGAATTGCATTCTTAATTGGTAAAATTCCTGCACATGCTGCAAAAGCAGACTGCACTTATATAATAGATGAGAGAAGAGGGCATATTAGAGATTACAACTTTAAAGAAGTAAAAATGTTACTAAAAACGTTTGGATTTCAAATAATTTCAGAATTAACGGATGGTTTGTCTTTTAGCGGTAAAACCATTATTCCTAGAGAAATTTTACCAAAAACTTTCGGTGATTCGGTAATTATTAAAGCACAAGTAGTAAAGTGACACAATAAAATTGAAATGGATAAAGAATGATTACATTTATTATTCCCGCTTATAACTCTGATAAAACTATTTCTGAGTGTATTAAAAGTGTATTACAACAAGATGTTGAAAAAGAAGTAATTATAGTTGATAATGGTTCTACAGATAACACTGCACAAATTGTAAAAAATTTTCCTGTAAGATATATTTTTGAACCTAAAAAAGGTCCAGCAGCAGCAAGAAATACCGGATTGAAAAACCTAAATAGTAAAAGCAAATATGTTGCTTTTGTAGATTCTGATGTTGTATTACCTAATGATTGGGCAAAAAGGTCATTAGAGATCTTGAATAAATATCCTGAAGTGGCAGGTGTTGGTGGACCTGGGAGAAGTATTGAAAAAAATGTAATCAGTGAAGTTTTTGATTATCTTATGTATAGCGGAACTTTTCGCGATAAGATGAAGTTTGTTAAAAGTTTGGCAACAATGAATGTTATGTATAAAATAGAATGTATTCAGAATATGTTTTTTAATGATAAATTACAATATGCTGCAGCAGAAGATACTGACTTTAATTTGCGGATTATTAAAAAAGGTTATAAACTTTTGTATTCCGAAGGTTTATGGGTGTATCATTATAATCCAACAACAATTACTTCAGTGGTTAGAAAATGGTTTAATTATGGCAAGTATTACCCTCTTCCTTATTTTTGGAATGGGCAATTAAAAGATTTTGGTCTCTGGGGAAGAATAATGTATCTTCCTTTATTAGTCTTTACTTTTGTTTTAAGTGTTTTTTTCAAAAATTTTATTCCATTTGGTATAATGATTTTTGTTTTGCCCGCTTTATATTTATACTTAGGTATAAAAATAAAAATAAATAAATTTTACAAATTGTTTATATTTGTTATTGTGCATTCGTTAAAACAACTTGCACAAATCATAGGTATTTGGTACGGAATAATTGTGAGGTTAAAATGAAAATTTTTGTCTTAGGCACTCGTGGATTTTTCCAAATATACAAAGTGGTGTTGAAAAATATTGTGAAGAAAATTTTATCCACGTATTATAAGTCTTGGTGCTAATGTACTTAAATAAAGTTCCTAAAATTGTGTAAGTGCTAATTTTTTAGAGAAAGAGGCATTACCGAGAGTTTCGTCAATAAAGTTGATGATAAAGAAAAAGATTTTATTCAGACTTTTTTATGAGGGTAAATGCCTTTTTCATTATCTATCTTTACACACTTTTTAAAACCCTACTGAATGCAACTATCTAAAATAATATTATCTTCTTTAATTGTTATTTTTTATTATATTATAATTTATAATCCCAATAATTATCCAACTGTAAAAAAACCAAATCAATATACAATAATAATAAGAGGTTATTAAGTTTTACTTGGCACGTATAGCTATACTAGGAATTAAAACGTACCCTGCCATTGCTGGTGCAGATAGAGTTGTTGAAAAATTAATTGAAAATTCAAATAATTCTAATGAATTTTATATTTATTTATCTTCTGTAGATAGTAAAAAGAGGTTATCAAATAAGGATAATTTACATTTTATTTATTTACCTACTATTCCCTCAAAGTATTTAAAAGCATTCGTTTTCTTTTCTCTGTCTACTATTCATTTTTTATTTAAAGGTAAATATGATATCGCACACATTCATAATTCTGATTTTGGAATTTTTAATTTTTTTATTTGGTTGAAAAGGAAAACTAAAATAATTGCAACTTTTCATGGTAATCCATATTTAATAGATAAATGGGGCATTATTGCCAAAACATATTTTAAAATTTCTGAAAAATTCTTTATAATTTTTTCTGATATATTAACAACTGTATCAGAATCAAAAATAGATGAGATACCTTCAAGTTATAAGCATAAAATTATTTATATACCAAATGGTATTGATAATTTAGAGGATTTTAAGGTTTATGACAATTGCTTAGATGATAATATAACTGAATTTAATCTAGAGCCATTTAAATATATTGTTTTTGCGTGTGGAAGATTGGTTCCAACAAAAGGATTACATATTATTTTAGATGCCTATAGTAAAATAAAAGTTGATATACCATTGTTAATAATTGGTGATTTTAATCATCACCCAAAATATAGTAAATCAATTTTAGATAAAATTAAATACGACAACAGGATTTTTGTTTATAATAAACTACTTCCTAAAGAAAGTTTATTTAAGATTATAAAGCATTCAAAATTTTTCATATTTC
>Ga0078972_1013835_pt1 | contig 13090 bp, 9 predicted proteins | sample YelNatPaOPGAMG01_FD_67568 | JGI IMG/M metagenome (GOLD analysis project Ga0078972, IMG submission 67568) | Hot spring thermophilic microbial communities from Obsidian Pool, Yellowstone National Park, USA - OP-RAMG-01 (SPADES assembly) (version 2) | ecosystem: Environmental > Aquatic > Thermal...
CAAAGAAAGAAAGTAGGCCGAACGTTAAAAGCTCAAGAATAAGGTAGAGAATAAAGAAATCGTTGACGCCGACGAGAAGAAGCCCCGCGAAAACTATTATAAACGAAAAAAATACGTACTGAAAGGGCAAGCGTTTTAAGTCTTGATAGCTTACTAAAAGCAGGCAAAAAGAACAAATAAGGTAAAAAATTTTATAACTAATTATAAAATTTGTATTTTTAAAAGCCATTGAAAAAATAAGGGAGGCCGGTTGGTAAGAGAGCATTATCGCGGTAACCAAGATACTCATTAGTAAAATTACCCATGAAACCGTAGACCCTAAAGGTCTACGGTTTTCTCTAGAATAGTAAGGCTGCATAATTAAACAGCCTGCCATAGCCGCCAGGTTAACAATGAAAAAAAATAGTTCTGGAAGAAAAAAATATAAATTATTCATATGCGTATATAAATGTTAGAGTGGTATCTATGTTTTGCATAAGGAATGAAGGGTGAAAACCAAGGGCTAGTATTAAGATGAAGCATGTATAAAATATATACATCTCACCGAAGCTAAGCGGCTCAACGTGTTCTATAACTTGATGAGGTTTTTCTGGACCAAAACATAAACGCGTAATTGCCCAGATATTATAAGCGCCGTTGATAAATAAAGGAATTAAAAGGAATACCGGCATATACAAACCATACTGTGTACTTGCTACTAGTATCATAACTTCTGGAAGATAACCAATAGTTGCAGGGAAGGCAGCGTTCGCAAAAGACAGAAAGAAGAAGTTAAAACCTAGGTCAGACATTTTACCTGTGAGATTAGAAAAAAACGAAAGATCGCGTTCCGAATAACGATTATAAAGACTACCAATAGAAAAAAACAAACCACTACTTATAATTCCGTGAGCAAACATAGCAACCACGGAAGCGCAAACTGCCTCGGGATTAAAGCTAAAAATCCCGATAACGGCATAACTCATGTGAACGATTGAGGAAGCAGCTATTATTTTCTTAAGGTCCGTGTAATATAGAGCGGACAATCCTACAAAAATACTACCCACTAAGCAAAAACACGAAACCAGATACGCCATATATCTAGAAACCTCCGGACAAAGCGGGAACAAAACGTAAATATAACCAAAAAGGCTCATTTTCAAGATCAGAGCTGCTAGTATAACAGAGCCGACTGTAGGGGCTTCGACGTGTGCTTCTGGTAACCATGAGTGAAATGGAAAAAGGGTGTTTTAACAGCTAAAGGTAAAAAGAGCGAACCAAAGAACGCATCAGTAATAAAATTAAAGGGTAAAAAGCAATAGGTCCAAAGAAAGATCCTGTTTTTATATAAATATATATAAAAACAAAAAACATAAGGAAAGAAGAGTATTGTATAAAAAAATAATTTGTAGGCTGCGGCGACCCTCTGCTCGGGACGAGAACCATAGGTAACAATCAAATAAAAGAGAGGAAAAAGAACACTTTCGAAACAAATATAGAAAATAAGGAGGTGGGTCGTAGCAAAAAAAAGAATCAGCGGCACTTTAACAAGTAGGATCAAAAGATACGGAACATCTGTTTCAAGCCTCTCGCCAGGCAAGAAAACGGTACAAAGTTGAATGACGAAGATAGTTAACCAAATGAACAGTAACGAGGTAAAATGAAAGTTGAAATAACTAAAAACGGCCCCTTTACCGACGAGTAAAAGAATCGTACATATAATTAGTTCTACTAACGAAATACCAAATAAGAAACCGTTAACTATCTTCTTTTCAAACCGTATACTAACCAGTGTATACAAAACAGAAAAAATCGGTAAGATCACCAATAAGCTGGTTAAAAGTTTAATGTTTAAAACGAATTGTAAAAAAAGATTGCTAATCATTTGAAATTCCGTGTTTTTTTTGGATATCTGTGTATAAATGCCGCATATAGTGGCTAAGGACGTTAGGAGCTTGACGTCCATATTTTACATCTTCAAGTATTGTGACCCTAAGGTCATAACTGTAGGTATGGTGGTGTCGCCAATCAGAAAGTTCGCGAAGATAGAACGTTTTAGAGTGTTCTAATGGTTCGGGATCTTCTCTTGGCGTTGGAAGATCTCTATAAGGGATACCGTATCGTTCAAAAAATTCCCGAGCAAACGGTTTATATAAATGCCAAAGGTCGTTGGGGCTGTAATCCCAAGCAACATCTGTAACTACAGGTGGGTTAAAGCCCGGGGCCCGTATAGAGTCCGGAATATCAAGGTACGGTGACCTGATTTCCTCAAAATCAGGGTAATTTAATTCAAAATTGTCATCAGGATAGGTATACCAAATAAGCGGTTTTTGATTTGTATACTTACCCTGAAACCAAGTCGAATTATAACCCCAAGCTGAAGGTTCCAGATTTTGCGTCCCGGCGTAGGGGAGCAAGTCTTCTCGAACGAAACCCGAATTGAACGCATTTACAGAAACCCCTTCAGCAAGCATTATAAAAAGGAAAGGAATAAAAAAATCAAAAGAGAAATCTTCAAAATCTAAGCGAGTTTCGGGATCCCGGATAAAAAGAGAGATTATAAATAACAGCCAAAAACCGTTTAAAATATGAAAGAATATAAGAGTGGATACATACAAATGGGACAATAGGAAAACATTAAAATAAATTAATAAAATTAAAGAGGAGATAATCCAGACAATTCTGTAACTCAAAATAACACGCATTGTACGCAAAGGAAGTAAGTCTGCTAACACAGCTTCGGTTGTTGTAACAGAAAAGATGCTATAATTCACAGCCCACACCACAAAAGAAGAAAATAAATCAATTATTTTAAAAATTAGCCCTGAAAAGTAAATAAAATTGTGGCGAGGTGAGACAAATCAGAACAAACCGAAGAAGCGCAAAAAAAAGTTTTAGGAGAGTCAAAGAATTGGTGAGCTGCTTCCAGATATAACAAAAAAGAAAAGTTAAAAGATTTTTAAGGAGAAGTAAGGCTTTGTCTCTGAAACGCAGACTAAAATCATTTTTGAGTATATAAAGATTTTGACGTTTCACTTCTAAATAATAATCTTCAAGATTTTGTATTAACTGGCGCCGTTCAAGCATTAATTCAAAAAAAGTTGTTTTAAACCTTAAAAAAAAGTTATTCGAAAATAGTAAGTCAATTAAGCTATTTTTCATTATTTTATTTTTTCTTTTTGTTATTAATTTGGCGATTGTCCTCTTCGACAACTTTAAGATTTCTGTCTAGAATTTTGTACCTCACGCTTTTTTCTCGTTTTTCACGAGCTTTTTCGATTGGATTATTATAAAAATAATTATAAAACTTTCTGAAAATTTTTAAGGGTAAAGTTAGTATATATACCGCAATCTTCCTAGGGTTAATACCATATTCCATAAAAAAATCATGAAATTTTTTAGGTGTAAAAAAAAACATAAGGCGAAGACGGTTTACAATTCTAATCTTTAGACCCTTAAAAGTCCAAAAAAAGAAACGTAGGTCAAGTGGGGTAACATACTCGGGAATTTTTTGTTTATCTACAACATCAATGAATAACTCTAATTCACGAGATAGAATAAACATAGACATCCTTAAATGAAACAGTGACATATCAATCAGAAAATCAGAAGGTCTTATAAATTCCTCGCAAGTCCGTCTAGGGTTCCACATGCTTATAGGTTGGCTGTAAGGTTGCCAAGGCAGCTTCCAGTATGAAGTATACCACGTGTCTTTATTAGGTAATTTGCTATGAAAAAAGTCTCTGCGACGACGAGACATGGCAAACCATCGAGCTTGCAATCTTGGGATCCAAAGAGACCAACCTCTGCTATTCTCATTCGTAAATAACATTTCGGAAGTTCTCAAACCGTACAACCATTCTCTAAAAATACGATTGCGAGAAAAATAAGTTACGGAAGGAGCGAACTCCTTATTAAAAAAGAGAGAACTGTCCCTTTCCTGATCAAACTGTATACCCGTTTGATCACTTATCCCCTCGTGGTCATCGTTATAGAGACCGCCGTTAAAAACCTCACCAGTGACAAGACTGTCCTTTTTTTTAAATTTGCGAGGTCTTCCTTTTAAAACAGTCTCTTCAACAGCAGGGGTTTTATAGCCAACTAAAAGTTTTAAGATATTATGAAATGAGAACTTTTGACAGAAAAGGTAAATGTTTGCCATAAGGCGATAATACCAGTTGTTTTTCATGTGATAATGGTGCGTGTCGTATAGGTATACGACATACTCGAAACTACTCGCCCTTTTTCTTCCTTTCTGCGTCTTTTTTGAGAAATAGTCTGACTTGTTTAACATAAGATAAAATACATAGCATAAAGGATATAAAATAAGAGTCAAAAAACGTGCTAAGTTCGACAACGCCTTTATAACATGTAATTATAATAAAAATAAAAAAAGCCCAGTACGTTACGAAAATCAGAAATTGTGGAAATCCTGTTTCCACCATTATTCTATAAACTCTCGTCCAACGAGCTAACTCTTCGTTTATTGTTTGCATAATAACTATCTCATTAAAGAATGCTTGTTCTAGTTTCTCGGTAATATATTTTGCTCCGTCTAAAACTTCGAACACTATACGATTATAGATTTTATCAAACCCCCAACGTTGGACGTTAAAGTTTATAAAACTAATTATATGGTCATTCGCCGTAGCAGTATTAAGAATATCGTTTAAGCTTTTTCTAGAATCCACAGATCCCCAAAAAACAAAATAAAGTAGAAAAAAAGGAAGAAGAGGAAGAACCGTGGCCATCAAAGGAGGGTGAACGGAAAAGTTTCTAGCGTTATCGAATCTAGAAGGGCTAGCAAGATAGTACATTAACGAAGAAGAATCATAAAAGAAGTATTGAAACGTATAACCAAAAAAAATCCCGGGTATTACTAAACAGATAAGTGAAATAAGCATGTAAAACGGAGCATCAAAAAGATATTTAAGTACAGAAGCTCCAGAAAACTTAGGCTTATTCACGAACACCAATAGAATAAGCTTAACAGAGTATAACGAAGTAAATACCGCGGATATCACTAAAATTGTAAAAATTAATTTATGATTTGCATTAGATGCAAAAGCTAAATCAATTATAGGGTGTTTTGAAAAATAACCGGATAGGAACGGGAAGCCGCATAAGGATAGTGACGACCAAAACATAACGACGTAGGTGAACGGCAAGATAATGTGCAAACCACCCATGCGTCTTATATCTTGTTCGTCGCTAAGCGCGTGTATGATAACACCTGCACTTAAAAATAACGCTGCTTTAAAAAACGCATGATTTAATAAGTGATAAAACGCTAGGTTATAGTGTGATAGCCCACAAGCGACTATCATATAACCGAGTTGACTGGTCGTTGAAAACGCTATAATGCGTTTAATATCGTTTTGAAAAAAACTTACTACAGACCCAAACAGCGCTGTTAAGGCGCCAAGAATTGTTAAGACACTCAACGTTATGTTCGAGTGTTCTATGATAGGTGAACATCTTATTATAATAAATACACCAGCAGTAACCATTGTAGCAGCGTGAATTAAAGCTGATACAGGTGTAGGTCCCTCCATTGCATCTGGTAGCCATGTGTGTAAAAACAGCTGTGCAGATTTAGCTGCTGCTCCAGCCACTAAGAAGAGGCACGCTACGTCTAACCCAGCCATACCAAATACCGTAATTACTGTTTTTGGAGTTGTTATAGCACAACCTATATTACGGATATCGAACGTCTCATATTGATTATACAGCAGAGTAAATGAATACAACAGAAATAGATCCCCGATTCGATTAACCAGTAGAGCCTTTAACGCTGCCTTCTGCGCTAGTGCTCTTGTTGACCAGAAGTTAATAAGCAGGAATGATGATAGCCCTACGCCCTCCCATCCTATAAAAAGTAACAACAGGTTGTTACTTATTACCAGGAGTATCATAAAAGCCGTGAACAGTACTAGGTATGCTACGAACTTAGGTTGATTGCTATCATGTGACATGTAATCTATGGAGTAGATCTGTACTAGTGATGATATGAATAGTATAAGTGCTACCATGCAGTACGTCAAGCTATCAAATACGAACATAGATAGTCCGTCGGCCATCATTGCTATGCTGTTCTTAATCGCTATCATGGTCAGTGTATTACCATGGTAATACACTGTCCCTAAAACCGTCAATAGTATACCAAGCTGTCCCAGGGGTATGTATATCGTTTTCTTTTTTTTTAATCCGAAAACGTAATTTGTTAACATCAAAAGAAAAAAAAAGGGTAAAAAATGCGCCAGCGTCAAAAATATGATATATGTGTTTATTTTTTCCATTTCCCTATGCCTTTATTGATTCGATGCGTTTTAAATTTAGATCTCCCTTTAGCCGGAAGTAAGCTAGGACGATAGCTAGGCCAAGCGCTGACTCTGCGCCCGCCACAGTCAGGATTAGAAGTGCCATAATCTGTCCATTGAAATCGTCAAGATATAATGAAAGAAATATGAAATTGAGACTTACCCCCAATACCATTAATTCGAAAGATATCAATAGGTTGATAATCGAATTTTGCATCGGGTTCATCATACCCCAACCTCCGATAAGAAATATAGAGGAGCTGAGCGTTAATAGCGTTATTAAATTAACGTGGTTAGGGAAGATTGCTAAAAATATACTAAAATTAAGAACCATTGCTTATTTGATGTGATATAAAGTTTTTATATTCGTCGAATGAGACGGCTTTAATTACTATAGGCATGAAGCCGTGATTAACACCACACAGCTCTGAGCACTGCCCGTAAAATACGCCCTCTCTCTGTATTTTAGCGAACACTTGGTTTAATCGTCCCGGCACAGCATCACATTTTATTCCAAGAGAAGGTACTGCCCAAGAATGAATTACATCGAACGATGTGGTTAAAATTCGTACGTGTATGTCGGTTGGGAGTATAACAGGATTATCTACATTAAGAAGTCTCAATTCACCCATTTTAAGGTCAGATTCGAATAACATGTTACTATCAAAAGCTATTTGGCCGGTTACTTCATCGCCGTTAAACTTAACATAATCTGAGAATTCGTAAGACCAGTACCACTGGTGCCCGATCGCTTTAAATGTTATTTGTGGTTTTAAAACTTCGTCTATTGAATATAAAAGTGAAAACGACGGAACCGCGATCAATGCTAATATCAAACTCGGTACCAAAGTCCAGATTATTTCGATTGTTGAATTATGTGAAAAGGTTTGAAATTCAACTAGCATTTCTCTATAGTTAACTATAGATTCAATGTCTTTAGATTTTCTTATTAAAAACCAAAAATAATAAAAGCAAGAAAAGAAAACCCAAGTTACAAAAACTAAAATAAGAATTAAATAGAAGAAAATATAATGGTGTAGATCGATTATACCTTCCATCGTAGGAGTAGCTGAGTCTAGGAAACCAAGTGCTGTGTGTTTCATTTTAGTTTTTTGATGGTATTGAGTTTTAACCTTGCGTTTTGTTTGTAAATATCCTGTCTTCTGATCCCCCGCGCGTGTTCAAGAGTAAACGTAATTATACTCATCATTATCACTAAAAGAATTATAGATACAATTATTACAGCCACGTAGAAAATAGTGAACAACACTATACCGGTTGTTTTAATCGATACACTGTTTTCTAATAAGTTTATATAATCTACAGTAACGCTGTGCGGAATTGTCATCGAATAAGGATAAAGCAGACCTATCCCCGATAAAACCTCACTACCGAACAATGCTATAAGTATGCTTGTTAAAAATAAAAACGTAAGCGTATTCGGATCCTCTTCGTACAAATCTTCTTTTAGGTTAAGCATCATTATGATAAACAAAAATAAAACAGCAATGGCGCCTATATAAAGAAGTATGTACACGAACGCTAAAAACTCTAGGTTTAATAAAAAAAGTATTGATGCAGCAGAAATATACGTTAAAATCAAACACCAAATTGAGTGGATCGGGGATTTTACAACAACAACAAGTATAGCCCATATCAAAGTTATAAGTTTTAGTGCTATCATCGCAAAGCTTAGGATCATATTTATATAATTTTAATCGGAAATTTATGGGAGACGCGCCTAAACAACCAGCAGCAGGATTCGAACCTGCGCATGATGGAGCCAAAGTCCACTGCCTTACCACTTGGCTATGCTGTTGTGTAGCGACCCTTTAGGTATCAGAATTTTAGTACTTTCCTAATCATGTTGAATAAAAGCGCAAGTACTCGTGTTCCAAACGTCGCCTCGCCCTTTTTAAATTCTTTTTGCACAGTTCTTTCCTCTTCTAAAAGCATTAAATCGTGGTCCTCCTCCTCATCCTCTTCGTCGTCTTCAAGAGGATCGTCCGAGGCGTCCTCATACACACTTCGGTTTAGGGGCTCAAAGTGGTCGCTGGTGTAAATAGTTTCGTTAAGCTCTCCTTCGTCAAACGGATCTGGTACATCTTCTCCGAATTCTTCATCAACTACAAAAGTATCAGTTAAATCGAAATCATCGACTTCTCCGTTACCTTCATACCATAATGATTCTATTTCATCATCATATTGCATTATTAAAAACTCCTCTAAGTCATCTTCTCGATCTGTTATTAGAAGATGGTTGTACCCAATATTTATCAGTTCAAGCATTGGGATTGTCGGGTATTGTAGACCTACATCGTAAGTCCACCAAACATGAGCAGGAAAAGGGGTATAGCTGAAATTCTGTTCGAACTCCGAGGCTCCGTCTATATCAGCATAACATTCGGGCCCGCTCCCGTCTTGAACGCTTTCATCAATATATATTGATTCTTCATGGCCAAACGAATCCCCCTCATCCAACTCAAATCCAGAGTAGTTTTCCATAATATTATGAATAGCGTATACATCTTCCGGGTCTTGAAACATCCAAGCTTCCTCGGTCGTTACGTCCTCATCAACAAGATCGAAAACATACCCGCGCGGTAAAAAGCTATGCATCGCTGGTTTCTTTCTTAGTTCTGATAACATATGGAATCGAATATAATCCCCTCCTAAAAAATAGCCCATATAAAAAAGGAGCCCTTCGTATTGCATGTAAACTAACGACGGAGCCGGTCTTTTATTACCGGTTTCCCAGCTTTCTACATAACTTTTGGGCACATCATCCCTTAAAAAGGTGTAAGTATAGTAGTGATCTTCGAGCCAATCCCCTTCGAACAAGTCTTCGTCAGATTTAAAAAAACTTCCAGCCTCTTCCATCTCTGCAAGTATGTTATCTGGCCGAATGAATTTTTTAAGACCCATATCAAAAAAGAAATCGTTGTCGGTTTGCGTCCCTACCCAACCATCTTCGTATGAGTCTAGATCAATGTCGTATACAATATCCTCATAACATTCTTCGTCTATAACAACATGTTCGTTTTGATAGTACAGCCATATATAGTCGTCCGTAAAGAATGTTTGTCTTTTTTTATTATTTACTACTAACGTAGCCGGATACTTTAGATTCTCTATCGGTCTGTCTTCGCCTTGTTCGTTTGTGTAGATATCTGTAAATAAAAATGGCGAAATAAACAGTATCAGCGAGCTTACTTTTATCCATATTATTAATACTGCTGGAATAATATAGTAAGTTTGAACTAGTCTCAGAAACTCAACAAACGGATCGGTTAGCTTACTTTCTCCGTCTTGAAAATTATCTATACCCTCAACTATAATTTCATAGTTATCGAGTAATGAAGGATTCTCGGCTGAAAGCAGTTCATAGGAAAAAGGCTCCACGTTATCCTCGTTAAAAAGCTCTATGTTTCTGTCTTCTTCGTATTCAAACTGAAGCGGGAGTAGTGCTGATTGAGCTTGGATTCTATCCTCGCAGTATTGTCGTTTTGATGAGATAAACGGATATTTTTTTTTAATGAAGTCATAGTCAGAGTAGGGATCATCACCAATAAAAAAAGGACTGCTTAATAGCCCTAGATCGTTTGGTAAAGTATGAGAGGTTTGAATAAACATATCACGTAAAAGGTGGGCTCGTGAACTTTTTATCAAGTTGACATATCTTTTACTTTTTTTTATTGTATTCTTTTTCTCTATTTTAAAAAGGGTTTTTGGTGTTTTGGTTGATTTTTTAAGCCCTAGTTTTAGTTTTAAAAATGGATAAGCTAAGTTATGAATGTTTAGTAATCTTAAAAAGAAAGGATCATGCTCTACTTCAGAATACAAACTTTGGCGTATCAGAAAGTTCAATTTTCTAAAATAACGTATAAACAAAGTAAAAGCGAAAATTGATTTAAGCGCTGTTTTGAAGGACATAAAGTTGATATCCTGATAAATATTTTCGTTGTCATTACCATAACGTATAAGATGAGGGTACAAGTCAAGCCTTGTTGTTATCGAATCGAAGTTTGGCTGCCAGTTGAGCATTAGTTTTTGTCCTTTCTTATTAATAGGATACCCTGGGTGACTTTTTGTTATATAACGAGCGCGTTTTTTGCTTTCACGAAGTGCTCGAAGTATATCCGGGAACCTGAAAATGGGCTTTTCTAACGATGCATAGAAATGTCTTTGTCTACTAACGAAGTATCTGGGTCCTTTTGACAACATTTTTCTATATGTTCTATCATCTAAACGTTCCTCGGCTGTTGTATTTGTCCAACGAATCAATAATGCGTCTGGTCTCAACTGCCAAAGTACCGACGAAGCGTCGTTTTGGCATAACGAATCGATTGAGGGCATCAAGTCGTTCATATCTTCCTCTAAATCATAGCTAAGGATATTTTGTTGATAATACGGCTCACATATAGGTAATTTATCATAGCCAATGGTCTCCCGATTTGCCGCAGTGTATTGATCCTGAATGTGTTTTTGATAGTGTTTACTACGTATTTGATAAAATGTATTAGATCTATCTCCCAACTCCTTCCAAGACTGATAATCGTCTTTATAAGTTTTTGAGATTAATGTATCGTCTATGGTCAAATTAAAGTCGAAAGGCTCCCAAGCTTGGTTTTTTTTAGAGATGTTTCGCCGCATAGCGTAGAAAGGCATGCTAGTATAGGCGTTACCTTGAAAAAACAGTAAAAAGATTATTAACACAACTATGAAACCGCTTAAAATTGGTGTAAACCCAATCATCCAAAAATAAAAATGACCCAAGGTTAAATAAAGTAGTTTAAGAAAAAAAACATATAGTTTATTCGTTATTGCTAGCTGTAAGCTTAAAAGTAATAGTTCCATAAATTTATTTTATTTAAGAGGTTAAAAATAAGGATGTTATTTTTCGTTTTAAATTTTGTATACAAATTAGTATACATTGATTTTTATTTTTGGGTATCCCGGGAGATGGATTCGAACCATCAACCCGTAGGAGTAGATTTACAATCTACCGCTTTAACCATTCAGCCATCCCGGGATTACCCCAGAATGGAATCGAACCATTATCTTCAGCTTAACAGGCTGCTGCTCTAACCATTGAGCTACTGGAAAAACGTTTAAAATTTGAACAATTATATTTCCCAAGTCCTTTACAACTCAGTATGTATAACAATGTCGATTTTGCTTTAGTCGAGATCTGACGGGTTCGTGCAATTTCAACTTTTTGATTCAAAAAAAATTCGTTTTCCACCTGGAAGGACTCGAACCTTCATCTTAACATCCGCAGTGTTAAACTTTATCCATTAAGCTACAGAATATTGTTTTTTGGTTTCTTGAAATTTCTTTTTTTGGAATTTTATAAAGTTTAGAAAAACCTTTTAAATTATTAGGCGGTAAGAAGCTAAGCAGTCTAACTTAAAGACATACACATACCCCTAAATATGGTAATCTACCATATTTAATGTAGAAAAATAATCCTTTAAAAACTTTTCTCCCAGCTTATATGCTTTCAGCGGTTGGAATTTCTATACGCTACAGAGCGTATACCCTTGAATAAAAACTTTTTCTTAAAAAAGGAAAAAGTTTAAGAATTCATTTCGGATAACTCTATGACGGTTGGTATTGTCATCTCAGTCCTCTCGTACTGAAGATCACAGTTTTTGAATTTTTCTAAATTTGAACGGTAGATAGGAACCGAACTGTCTCACGACGTTCTAAACCCAGCTCACGTACCACTTTCATAGGCGAACAGCCTAACCCTTGGGACCTCCTTCAGCCCCAGGATGTGATGAGCCGACATCGAGGTGCCAAACAAACCCGTCGATAAGGACTCTCGAGGAATATCAGCCTGTTATCCCTAGCGTACCTTTTATCCGTTGAGCAGTGCCCTTTCCACACAGCAGCACTGGATCACTATGGCCGACAAAAAAATGTCTCTTTTTAATATGCCTATCTCAAAGTCAAGCAGACTTATGCCATTGCACTCAAAAGTTAATAAAAATTAACTCGAGTCTACCTATTGCGCGCCTCCGTTACTTTTTAGTAGGCTACACCCCAGTAAAACTACCATCCAAACACGATCACTAAAAAATTAGATTAGTTCTATGTTAATTTCTGAAGACTAATTTCACTTTCGCCTAATCGATAAACCGAGGTTTAGGAATTATAAGCATCGTCGATTATCCTACGCAGAAACGTGCATAGAACAATGTGAGGGTGTAGTAAAGGTGCATAGGGTCTTTCCGTCTAGCCGTTCTTCTTTGCATCTTCACAAAAATTTCAATTCACTGAGTAAGTACTGGAGACAGCGAGGCAGTCGTACGTCATTCATGCAGGTCGGAACTACCCGACAGGGAATTTACGCTACCTTAGACCCGTCAGGGTTACAGCTGCCGTTACGTAGAGATTAAATGTCCAGCCATGAAATTATAAAAACTTGTTTTATAATGCTAGCTTATGTTTTGGAAATCTTTCAAAAGACCTTATTAATAAACGTGTTAATGACATACTTAGCGAACTCGACCTTTACGATATTAAAGATCTTAAGGTTGGTTCGCCACTAAACAAGTTTATTAGCGGAGGCCAGCGTAAAAGATTAAATATAGCACTTGAACTTATTCGTGAACCTTCAATACTATTTATTGATGAACCAACATCAGGCCTTTCATCAAGCGATTCATTGAATGTTATGCATCTGCTTAAAGAACAATCATTAAAAGGTAAAATTCTTTTTGTTAATATTCATCAGCCAAATTCGGATATCTATAAGATGTTTGATAAACTTATAATTCTCGATA
>Ga0078972_1013836_pt1 | contig 13088 bp, 12 predicted proteins | sample YelNatPaOPGAMG01_FD_67568 | JGI IMG/M metagenome (GOLD analysis project Ga0078972, IMG submission 67568) | Hot spring thermophilic microbial communities from Obsidian Pool, Yellowstone National Park, USA - OP-RAMG-01 (SPADES assembly) (version 2) | ecosystem: Environmental > Aquatic > Thermal...
TTTATTACATTTAATAAATAAAAGTTTATGGAAGTAGAATCTACGTGTATATACTGTGCGATTGGTTGTAGACTAAAGTATGTTGTTGAGAACGACAAAATAGTTAGGGTATTGCCTGTAAAGAATGATGAAGTTTCAGAAGGCAGACCTTGTGTAAAAGGTTTAACAATTTATGAAGTTGTAGATAAAGGAAGGGTTTTAAATCCAATGATAAGAGAAGGAGGAAGATTAAAAGAAATAAGTTGGGAAAAAGCATTTTTGATTTTATATAAAATCTTAAATAAATATTCCCCGAATGAGATATTTTTTTCTGCTTCTGGAAAAATTCCAAACGAAGACAATTTTATAATCCAAAAGTTTGTAAGATTAGTTTTAAATTCAAACAACATAGACAATTGTTGCTCAAGACTTTGTCATATGTCAACTTTAATAGCATTTAAAGATGCTTTTGGAGTTGGAGCTTCTCCAGGTTATATGAACGAAGCAAAAGATTTGGATTGTCTGTTAATCATTGGTTCTAATCCGGCATCTAATCATCCAGTTCTGTTTAATAAAATAATGGAAATGAAAAGAAAAGGGGGAAAACTAATTGTTGTTACCCCAATTTTATCTGAAACTGCAGAATTTGCTGACCTATTTGTTGAAATTGTTCCTGGTAGTGAGGTTTTATTCTTCAACACTCTTATAAATTTAATTATAGAAAAAAGGATTTACAAAAGAATCCCATTTGGTTTTGAAGAATTAAAAGATGCAGTTGAATCTTACACTCCAGAAAATTTTGAAGCAATAACTGGAATAAAAAAAGAAAAAATCTATGAAATACTGAAAATTCTTGAAAGCTCAAGAAAAATTGGAATTATTCATGGCATGGGACTAACACAGCATACCAATTCGGTTGAGATTTTACATTCTTTTACAAATTTGGCAGTATTGTTGGATGCTAAAATTTTGACTAACAGAGGAGAAATAAACGTTCAAGGAAGCGGAGATATGTTAACTTTTCCTATACCACTACAATTTAGCGAAGATGTCAACCAACGAAATTTAAGAAAAATTTGGGGTTCAAACTTACCCACAGAAAAGGGAATGAATCTGATAGAGGCAATTGGTTTTGGAAACGCTAAGGTAGCTGTTATTAACAACTTTAATCCAGCACATTCTATGCCTGATTTAAATAGAGTTCATAAAAATCTGAAAAGAATGTATTTAATCCAGTTTGATTCATTTTTTAACCTAACATCAAATTTTGCAAAGTTAATTTTACCATCTCCATTATTGATTGAAAGAGAAGGAACGATAACAACTGGAGAAAGAAGGATAAGGTTAGTTAGAAAAGTTAGAAAGCCATTTGGAGAATCTTTAGAGGAATGGAAAGTTTTTTGTAGGTTAGCAAAGATGTTTGATGTTAAAGGTTTTGAATACAAAAATACTTTTGAAATTTTTGATGAGGCTACAAAAATTGTCAAAGCATATAATAGCGTTGATGCTAGAAGGGTTTACAACGGAGAAGATTTTTTTGCTGATAAAAAAATCAAATTTTACAAATTAAACCCAGAAAGATTTAAGGGCTTTGAGAGTACAAGATCTAAAAATTATCCATTTCTTCTTTTTACTTTCAGGTCAAAATTTCACTTTTTAACTGATGAAGCTACAGGAAAGTCAGAAACTTTGAATAAAGCGAGAGAGGCTGGACCATTCTTTTATTTAAATGAAGAAGATGCAAAGAAGTTGAAGATAAAGAATTATGATGAAATTATTGTAAAAAGTAAGGTTGGAAATGTAAGGGGATATGCTTTTATAAGTAAAAGGATTTTAAAAGGCTTTATTGGCGCTCACTTTCATTTTGAAAGTTTATTAATTAACAAACTTTTCCCTTTAGAATTTGATCCTAAAGCTTTTACTCCCAACTTTAAATGTGTTGCTGTAAAAATAATAAAAAAGAAAAAATAGTATGGGAGTCAGAAGTTTAATAAGAGACATTCTTACTCTATACGTATGTTTTATTGTCTTTGGAAATTTGATCTCTGGCAATATGAAAGTTGATACAACTTTTATTTTAGCTACGATACTTCTTTTTCTTTTGACCATTTGGTTTCTGTTAGAAAAAATAGGCTTGATACCAAAAATTTTTGAATAATTTATGTTACTGATAATCTTTATACATAAAATTTCTCTAGTAACTCCTCAAGTTTTACTTCTCTTTTTTTCTTCCAATATGTTTCTGTGATTCCTTCTTTTTCTTCAAAAGTTTCTCTCTCTTCTCTCCAAAAAATTCCAAGAGGAATTCTACTGTTCTCATCAAAATTATAGTTCCATTCGAACGCAAGCTTCAAAGCTTCTTCAAAAACATTTGGAGTTTCTATTTTATAACAATGTTTTCTTATGAATTCACTAGTATTATGAAAAACTATACAAGGTTGTAGTATATCAACAAAAGCGAAACCTTTATGAAGTATCGCTTCTCTCATTATTTTTTCTAATTGGTCTTTCTCAAGAACAAAAGCTCTTGCAACAAAACTTGCTTTGCTAGCTAACATTAAAGCTATTGGATTTATTGGTTCTTCTTTTTCTCCTTCAGGTCTAACTTTAGATTTATATCCTTTTTCGCTAGTTGGTGTTGATTGTCCAACAGTTAATGCAAAATTTTGATTGTTGTGAACAAATACCTTTATATCAGCATTGTATCTAGCGGCATGAATCAAATGGTCTAAACCTTCAGCATATGTGTCTCCATCTCCGACAAAAGCTATTACTTTTAGGTCTCTATTTGCTAGTTTGATTCCTAATGAAGTTGGAATTGCTCTACCATGGAGAGCATTGAAACCAGAAAGATTAAGATAATCGAAAATTTTACCATGACAACCAATACCAGCAACTACAACAACTTTTTTAAAATCAATCTTTCTCTCAGCTTCTAACTCACTCAGAACTTTAGCAAAACTGTGTAATATTATATTGTTAAAGCATCCGGGACACCATGTTATTTTTTGATTGCTAACAATCTTTTGCATTATTATCACCTACTTTTTGCTCATCAATTTTCTAACATTGAATATTATTTCTTCGCTTGTAAGTGGCCTTCCATCATACTTTAGTATTTCATTTAGTTCGATGCCAACGTTCTGCATAATAACTTTTCCTAATTGAGCAGAAGCATTGTTTTCAATTATTATGGCATTTTTGGATTTCTCTATTTCTTTTTTAACAATCTCTTTGGGAAATGGCGATATGTAAAGAATTTGCAAAAATCTGAAATCTTTCAATGTGTCTAAAGAATCTATTATTGCTCCCTTTGTTGAACCAAAACTTATTATTAAGTTTTCTCCCTTTCCAAAAACTCTAGCCATCTCAAACTTCTCTTTTACTTCCCTTTCCAAAACTTTAAACTTCATCATTCTTTTTTCTTGCATTTTTTTTGCAATTTCTTTATCTTCTGTTGTAAATCCAAATTCGTCATGTTCATAGCTATTAGCTTTAACCATTGCTCCTTCAGGAACAGTTCTTTTTGGAACAAAATCTTTTGTTATTTCGTATGTTTTGAAATCTTTTACATCTTCAAGAATAAACCTGTCGCCTTTTATTTTTGGTTCTTCAAACTCATCAAAAGTAAAATAGCTCTCTGCAAGATGTTTGTCAGACAAAATTATAGACAATACACCATACTTATAAGCAAGATAGAATGCTTCTATTGTTTTGTAAAACGCATCTTTAGCATCTCCAGGAGCAATAACAACTCTTGGAAAATCACCATGTCCATTATATAAAGCTGCCATTAAATCGGCTTGCATAGTATATGTAGGAATTCCAGTAGATGGACCTGCTCTTTGAGCTAGATAAACAACTAGAGGAATTTCAGTCATTCCCTGTAAACTTAGTGCTTCAGCCATGAGGTCGAATCCACCACCAGAAGTTCCAACCATAGAAATAGCGCCAGCATAATTTGCTCCAATGGAAGCATTAACGACAGCTATCTCATTTTCTAGTTGAATTGTTTTAATTCCATATTCTTCTCTAACTGAAGACAAAAAGTGTAATAGTGGAGTCGCAGGCGTCATTGGATAAGCAAAATACATATCTAATCCGTAGTATATTGCTCCAAGACCAACTGCTGATGTTCCATCAATGAAAAATTTATTTCCTCTTTTCCTAGGTAAGGAAATTTTTGTTTTTACCTCAACTCTATCGAATCCTTCCTTCACAGCCCCTATGTTTTTCTCATCTGTTAATTCAGATTTTATTGATTCGATTAAAGTATCTAAAGGCAAGCCAAGTATTTTAAAGAGCGAACCTAACAATATAGAATTTTTAACTAATGGTTTTGCATTTAATTTTTTTATTATCTCTTCAGTGTCAATTCTGACTAATCTTTTGTCTTCAATTTCAGAATCAGAAACAATTATACAATTTTCTTTAAATTCGTTTTTATGAATCTCGTATGATTCTACATCTAACAATATGGCGAAATCAAATATCATCTCGTGTGAATAAATTGGTTTTTCTGAGAAACTTACAACATTAAAATTGTGACCACCAGTAATAAAAGAACCATAATCTCTATAAGTGAATGCATAAAATCCTAATTTAACAAGGGATTTTGCAAGAATTTTAGAAGCAGTTTCTATTCCCTGGCCAGCTTTCCCACCAATCAAAATGTTAAACTTCATCTTTTAGTTTTACTTTTCTCTATTTTTAAACTTTTATACTTTTCTCATAGTTTTCATTATTCTTCTTGCTTTTGGAACCAAACTTTCTATTTTGTCTTCTCTCAAAATTCCGCTACCAAAAAAATCGTTTCCATTTTTTATCAACACGAAATTGTTGACTTCACAATTGATTAACTTGTTCCATTTACACTCTAAACCTTCCATATAGCGGGAAATATTTTCATCATCAACTATAGCTATATTTTTGTTTGCTAACCTTCCAACAATTTGACTTCCTTCAACAGAAAGTTGTATCTTTTCATTTCTTTTCAATCTTCCAAAATACATACCAACATAGCTAGCTATTGGTATTAATCTTTCGTCAACAGATTTTGAAACAATGTAGATTTCATTTCTATTGTTTATGTAGCAATCAAAGCTAGATAAGTCTATTTCTGCACCATAATTTTTTTCTACAATTTTTTCAAGCTCTTTCTTCTCATTTTCACTCATTTTCTTAACTTGCATACAAAAAATCCCTCCGTTTGATTGTCGAATGGAAAAAATCTTATTGCATATTTTGCATTTTCAAAAACTTTTTTCCCATATCTCTCAATTCCACTTCTATACTTTAACCCTTTAATCTCAATTTTTTCTGGTTTTAATCCAAGCTTTTTTATCGCATATTCCATATTTTCTTCGTTTTCTTCAGGATCCATTGAGCAAGTTGAATATACTAAAGTTCCACCTTCTTTTAAAACTTCGACAGCAGCTCTCAACAACTGTTTCTGCAAATTGCTCAATCTTTCAACAATATGCTGACTCCAAAATTCTAAAACTCTGAAGCTACTTATAAAAGTCCCACTAGCGCTACAAGGAACATCTAGTAAAATTTTATCGAATTTCATTTTCAACTTGCTTATGTTTCTAGCATCCATCATCGTAACAACGACATTCTTTGTGCCAATTTTCTGTATGTTGAAAGCAAAAGCTTTAACTCTTTTTGGATTAACATCGTTTGCAACTATTAAACCTTCGTTTTTCATCAATTCAGCAATAAAGGTTGTCTTTGAGCCAGGAGAAGCACAGGCATCCAAAATAGTTTCTCTTGGTTTTGGATCTAAAGCTAGAACTGGAACAAGACTTGCAGCATCTTGTATGTAATAATACCCAAGAAAAAACTCTTTGGTTTTTGCTAAACTTTCTTCAGTTTCTACAAAAAAAGCGTTTTCATACCATGGAACTTCTTCTAATTTCCACCCTCTTTTTTCTAATCTTTTCTTTAGTTCTTCTTTTGAAACTTTCAAAGTATTTACTCTTATGCAATCTTTTGGTTTTTTATGTAGGCATGCTTCTAAAAAAGAAAATTCTTCTCCTAAAATTTCTCTAAATTTCTCCTCAAAGCCATGAGGGAACTTTATCTCCATTTTTTTCACATTCAAAATTTTTCTTTTCGAAATTAAAACGCAGAAATAATTTTCTGGAATAAAAAGTTTTTAAGCTTCCCTTCCTTCTAATAATAATATGTCGTATATGTTAGACATTATGTACGATATGGGATTACAAAATCTTTCTCATAGCTTTCCCCTGAGTATAAAGCACGAATCGCTACCAGAAGAAGTAAAGATAAACATACGCGTAGAAGTTGAAGGAATGGTTAGCAACTATTCCTATCCAAGGTTAATAATAACGGCTTCTTTAGATGAGTATAAAGAGAAAACTAGCTATATCGCATATTATATAGTATACGATTTAGACAATAAAAGAGAAATTGACTTTTCTGTTAGAAATAAAATAATAGAGGTTTCCAAAAATTTAATGGGGAAATATCTTGAAAGATTTTATAAAATGCCAAATACGCTTGAAGAAATAGAAAAGTGCAAAGAAGATGAAGATTATAATGAGAAGATAGCAAAAGTAGGAGAAATTATGAAGGAGATAGAGAAGAATGTAATAAATTCAAGCGAGGTAAAAAAGCTATTTCCAACTCTTTACCCTGAGAAGGCTTGATAAATATTAAACTTTTTAAGATGAGTGCTACAAAAACCTTTAAAAATAAAAAAACAATAAATCCTTATGGCCTGGAAGCAAAACTCAATAGTTTTTATTTTAGGTTTATTGGTAGGTTTGGTAATTTTTTCTTTTTTTGAATTTATCTTTCCAATGCTTCAAAAACCCTCTATCGCTGAAAATATAAGGAAACTTTATGAGCTTGCCTTACCGGGATCTTTGGTAAGTGTAGAAAGCATTAATGATTTTGGAAATCTTTATAAAATTTTACTAAGAGTTTCGAACCAACAAGGTACAAATTATCTGGAAGTATACGCCTCTAAAGATGGAAAGTACGTTACTGAAAACGTGATTTATGTCAAAGAATCTACACAGCAAATAGAGAAAATGAAAAATTTTGTTGATTGCTTGTTTAATAAAGGTTTAAGAGTTTATGGCGCAACTCAAACGAATAATACTGCAATAAATTCTGCTACCTTTTTACAATTAAATGTCTTAGGAAGGTATTCGCCAAAACTCTACGTAAGTTGTGATGGGGATAATTTGCAAACATGCATAAGAATCGGTTTGCAAGCATTACCTTCAATAGTTTACAACAATACTGCTTATCCTGGAGTTTATTCAGTGGAATACTTAGCTAATTTGACCGGTTGCAAATTGTAAAATTTTTATTCTTCACTTATCCTTATTATCGGCCTTTTACTTGTAGAATTAAATCCAATATTTTCTATTTTTATTTGGTGGTTTCCCTTAGAAAACCTAAAGCTAGAATCAAATTCCAAATCATAAAATGGCTTTATCAATTTAATTTCCTTTGAATTTTGATTTCCCACTCTTAAATTCTCAACATAAATTTTCCCAGAAGGATTAGAAATAGCAATATATGGTTTTATTTGAGAATTAAATTGTACCATTCCAGAATTTTGCAATTTCTTTAATCCTTCTTGATACAAAAACTTAATTTCATCATCAGTTAAAGAACGATTAAAAATCATAACTTCATCAATGGCACCAGTAAAATATTTTATATCCCTGTTTGCATATCCTACTATTATTGGTTTTGTATTTATCTGAATAGGACTAGAATAACTCCTACTACCTATTAATATACCATTTAAAAAAAGATACATGTATCCTCGAGTTTTGTTATAAGTTCCAACTACATGATTCCACGTATTTGGTATTAATACATTGGTTTTGTCTACCGAAACAAAAGAAGAACCTGATGCTAATGCCCAAATCAATCTCGTTCCCTGTCTATACAAGCTCCATGCTCCGTCTGTATACGCATACTGCTTATCAACTATTCCCTCATAGTTAGTGGTAGTATATGGGTATATCCATGCTACTACACTAATTGCATCTGTAATATTAAAAATATCTGAACTTGATACTTTTACATAATCATCCACTCCGTCAAAACTCAAAGCTTTTCCAAATTTCCCATCAACCCAAGTTGGGCAACCAGAGGTAGGTGGATTGGAACAAACATTAGAACCATTATACAACGTTCCATTATTCCCATTTCCAGAATAATCATAAGCTATATTACCACTACCTTCATCAAACGTTAAATATAAAACCAATCCACTTAAATTAACCGGAGAAACAAATATTTCTCCTAAATTATTATCACTTCCAAAATTAGAAGAAACGTAAAACCCATTCAAATTTTTATCTATAAAATAGTAAGCAGTCCCGTTTATTCCTTCTAGCCTATTATTATAAACTCTCCAATTCCCAGAAACATTAATCAAATTATTTGGCAAAGAATTATCCAAATAATTATTGAAAAAATCAAAAAATGCTAAACCTTTTTCCAAAAATTTATCTCCAATCCTTCCTATAACTCCCAAATCAACACTTGGTTCAAAAGTAAAAATAATATTGTTAGAATTTTTATCAATCAAATATTCTCCATCCGAAACTGATAAACTGATAACAGATTTACTACCTTCAACACCGCTTGCTACCCTTTCTATTGTTGATGCTAACAATTCTAAATTGCCTCTAGCTTCACTCATCACATTATTGGCGACGCTTCTTTCTATTGCTGGCTTAATTCCAAAATAAACCAAACCTATTGTCATCACCGAAACAAAAATCGTCAATACAAATCCAACCAAAGGACTAACAGCTTTCATAAATTATATTTCAATTAAGACATAAAGAAGTATTCGATGCTTCTTCTACTTTCTTCTAACCAATTTAAACTAACATCAACATAAGCCAGATAAACTTGCTTATTAGCTAGAGTCTCAATATCAATACTTCTTGCAATATTTTCATATTGAATTGTTAGAGTGTAAGTGTTTCCCGGCGTATAAGTAAAGTTCGTCGAGTTAATTGAATAAAGTGATAATATTACTATCGAGTTTTGAGTGTTGTTGAATGTCAAATTTAACTGAAGATTATCAGAAAGAAAGTTAATAGCAGTAACATTGATTTTATTGGTCCCATCTGCTTTTAAAATTAAAATCAAGCTTTCAAAATTCATAGACTTTTGATTTGCTATTTTTTGGGAAAAATTTAGGAAATCATAGGAATCCAAAATCATTGAACCAAAATTGTCATAAGAAAAATAAATTGAGTTTTTAATTTCGTTGAAAATGTTTTCGAAGATATCCAAGAAAAATTCTTTTTGCAACATTTGTTTTTGCTTTACTAAATATTCACTTCTCATTGGTTGAAACATTGCTACTAATGCAACTGAAATTATTACGGCAGCCAATAAAAATGCTTCTCCTTTCATATACTCACCACAAATAAACTCTAATTTCAATTGGTTTATAGTTTGCAAGATCGCCAGCTATTATGTAACTTACTGATGCTATGTTATTTGAATCAATCGTTGGAATTTCTGTTATATTGCCTGTTTGATTGTAAAGAACGACTTTATAGTTTGATTTGAGAAATGGCAAAAGTAACTCTTCTATTTTCGTTGCATTAGCTTGTAAAGCATATTGTCTCAAATTTCTCGATTGGTCTAAAACTTTCAAGGCATTGTAAGTGTCTATTTTTCTGTTTATTTGGCTAACCTCTTGAGAAACTGGTGTCATAAAGTAAAGTAGAAAGATTATAAAGCTGATTATTGCTACGCTTATCAAAGCTTCTATTGTTTGCATTTGTCCTTTACTTCTCATAAATCTCGACCCTAAAATTGTAACCTTTTTGCAAAGCATCTTTCAGTAAATCATAGCTTATGTTTCTTAATGCCTCTATTTTCTCAAAAGAAATTAAAGAAACTTCTATTCTTGGGAAAATTTTTACGGAAAGAGGTTGTTGATAGTGTGATAAAATCTCCTCGTCAGTTAAAGCCCTGTTGTAAATTCTAACATCATCAATTGTACCGTTCCAAAAATTTACAAGATCGCTCATCGAACCTATAACTAAATTATTGACAGTAATTTTTCTAGTCCCAACTATACTTTTGCTTACTTTTAGGGCTGAATCAATATATAATTTTGCAATTGAACCATCAAAAGTTAGCACAGTATAATACCATCTATTTAATTCAGGAACTACACCAGATCTTAACTCGAATTGACTATTAGTTGAATTGTATATGTAGGCTGTTATTTGGCCCCCATTTGTAGATGTGTATCTCAAAATACCCCATTCCCTATCAGTATCACTTCCTTTATGTATAGCTGTTTTATATCCATCACCACCACTATAATTAATCCATATGACAGCTGTGAATTGTTGAGTGTTGAAAATAGTAGAATTTCCAATAAGAATATAATCATTTATTCCATCAAAGCTTACCGCTCTCTCATACTTTCCATCAACCCATAAAGGACAAGCATCTATTCCACCACAAATATTTGTTCCGTTGTACAAAGTTCCATTATTCCCATTTCCAGAATAATCATAAGCTATATTACCACTACCTTCATCGAAAGTAAGCCACATCACCAAGCTACTAAAATTACCATAATCTTTTGGATTTACTTGAGTTGAATTATAGAAAAATATCTGAAGTTTTCTTGTAGAATTAGCGGAGACATTTACTTCAAAAAATAAAATTGCTTTTTGTAAATAGCCAGAGGGGCAAAAAGTTTGATTCACAAATCTAAATGGAATTTCATTGAAATTTTCATCAAAAATTCTAACAGTTCCATTCCAGGCAAGATCTTTACAATCTTCATCAAAAACAATCTCTTGAGCTATTGGTTCGTTTATTCTATTGTATCCAGAAGTATCAGAAATTAAAATTGGAATCAAGTAAGCTGAAGAAGCTAATCCAATTTTTGATGGTATAACATTTTCTTTGTTCCAGTCTGAAGGATTACCTTTTGATATGATTTCACTTGCTAAATCACTAGCATCCTTTCTTAGCTCAATCAAACTTTGCCAAGATGGTCCTTGCTTTTGAAATCCAAATAAGTAGAAAAAAGTGGCAGAAATGAAAATGATGAAAATGCTACTAGCAACTATTAGATCAACGTTCAAGTTTTATCCCTCCAACGCTTTTCTTTAACTCTTGGAGTAATCTTTCTTCTTCTTCAATATGTTTTCTTAAATCTTCCAATAAAATTTTTACTTCTTCTTTAACTTTTCTTATTTCGTTTAAATCTTTAACCTTCAAACCAAATTCTATTCTCTTTTTGATTTCATTTAAATTTCTCTTTTCAATCTCGGAAATTTTTTCCTTGTACTCACTTTCGATCTTCTTTTTCATTTCTTCTGGCAAAAATTTTATTAAATTTTCAAATTCTTCTTTTAATGGAGAAACGGGAGAAATTTCATCAATCATTTTTTCAACGTTCAACAAATACTCTTTTTCTTCCATCAGCTCTCCACTCATTCTCAAAAATCTTTCTGCAAGAGTCAAATTATCTAATTCGCTTTTTATTTTTTCTTCGGCTTCAATTTTGAGTGAAACAACTTTTTTTCTGCTTAGAAAAGAGTAAAGAGGAATTGCAAACAAAGTCAATCCTATAGGTAATCCAAAAATTAAAGCTATTTGAAACGGTTCAAACTCTCCAAAAGGTGTAGAGATTTTATTTTCCTTTTTAGCTTTTGAAGCAGCAGTAAAATTTGTTGTTTCTTCTTTCTTTTGTTGAGTAGCTACAAATACTTTTGGCCTTACTTCAAGAATTCTTTCTTCGCTTGCAGAATTATTTGCCAAATCAAAAATTTCAAATTTTATAGAATAATTTCCTGGGTCGAGTTGCTTTTCTATTTTTTCTTCGCAAAGAATTCTTTTGTTTTCAACAAGTCTTCTACATTTTATAGGAAAGACATTACCTAAAAATTCTATTCTAGAAGCATTTTCATTCAAACCAAAATCATCCATTCCTCCAAAAGAAATAAATATTGTTTGATTTTCGTATACTGGCATGCTAACGACTAAAGTCGGTTTTGTATTATCAAAATAAAATGTTTTTGATAAGCTTGCTTCCATTCCAACTTCGTTTGCAACTTTAAAAACTAACGTGTATCTTCCATCTGGATAATATCTAGTATCTATTGGAAAAACGCAAGTAAAGTTCTCACAATTTAAAGGCAATTCAGTAAAACCTCCTGGCTGATACATTTCAACTTTTGATCCTTTAATTTCTCTCATATTTCCAACGAGAAGTTTTAAATTTATCTCTCCACTTAAATAATCTGAAGGATATTCCAAAGTTAAAACAGGATTGCTATTATCAACTCTAACTTTAACAGAAACGCTTGCAAAATTTTCGGCATTATCAAAAACCGTTATGGTTAAAGTATAGTTGCCATCAGAAACTTTTCCTGTGTCTAAAGTATAAATGCACGAATCTTTTTCACATAGAGCAGAATCATTAAAATCATCTATCGAAATTTCTATTCTGTTTAAACCAGAATATAAATCTCTTGCTTTAACAGAAATTTTGTATTCTCCCCAGATTGCTTGCTCATCTTTTGGATAATAATCTAAAATTTCTGGATCTTCATTATCGATGTAAAATATTCCAACTCGGGTAACATTCCAGTTCCCCACCATATCACTACCATTAATATAAACTATCCAGCTTGAATTGTTAGGAAGCTCGGAGGTATTCCAAGGGGCAATAAAACTATCGTTTTGATAAACCAAATTTATCCAAGAAGAATTCCAAGTCTCATTTCCATAAGCAAAAAGAAAAACTGTAGCATTAACATTCACTCCAGAAAGAGGATCAGTGATGTTAAAAATTAATTTTTTTCTTTCGCTAACGTAAGAATTGTTTTGAGCAGAAATGGAAGCTAAACTTATTATTGGAGGGGATCTATCGACTAAAACTTCTAAAGGAGAGGTTTCATTTCCATAATATCTTGTTCCACTATCGTCGCTAACTTTAAAATAATAGAGCAAATACTTTCCTTCTGCTAGCAAAGCTTCTAAACCTGGTATTGTTGCGTTGCATAGCCAAGGATTTAAATTGTAGCAATTCATTTGAATTTCTTTCCACATTGCTGTAG
>Ga0078972_1013838_pt1 | contig 13086 bp, 13 predicted proteins | sample YelNatPaOPGAMG01_FD_67568 | JGI IMG/M metagenome (GOLD analysis project Ga0078972, IMG submission 67568) | Hot spring thermophilic microbial communities from Obsidian Pool, Yellowstone National Park, USA - OP-RAMG-01 (SPADES assembly) (version 2) | ecosystem: Environmental > Aquatic > Thermal...
GGATGCCTTTCCTTTGCAGAGCTACGCTCCCTGCCTGACCCAGCACTCAATAACCCTCTTATATACTAAACTGTTTAAAGACAAAATTCTTTGCTACCCGAAAAATTTCCCAACCATTCCTTTAGTTGAGTGCTGGGGAACTTGCTCTGAATTGGAAGAGATTGCTTCAGTAGATTAGCAAGAAGTAAATTCGCAACGACTTTGTCGGATTGCTTCAGTAGATTAGCAAGATGCAAATTCGCAATGACTTTAATACCATTCCCCAACCCCAATCCCCAGTTCCAATTTCATTTTAATTCTTTTTTAAAATAGGATATTGTTTTTAAAAGCCCGTCCCTTAACTTTATCTCTGGCTCCCACCTAAGTTTTTTTCTCGCAATCGATATATCAGGTCTTCTAACCTTTGGATCATCAACTGGAAGTGGTTTAAAAACTATTTTAGACCTGCTACTGGTAATTTCTTTTATGGTTTTAGCAAGTTCAAGAAGCGTAATTTCCTCGGGGTTCCCTATATTAACCGGCTCGTTGATATCGCTTAATAAAAGTTTATAAATTCCTCTTACAAGATCGCTTACATAACATAAACTTCTGGTCTGTTTGCCGTCTCCGTAAACGGTTATCGGTTTGTTTTTAAGCGCCTGTGTTATAAAATTTGGAATCGCTCTTCCATCATTAAGTCGCATATTAGGTCCATAGGTATTAAAAATTCTTACTATTCTTACAGGCAATCTGTGATACCTGTGATATGCCATAGCCATCGCTTCGGCAAATCTTTTGGCTTCGTCGTAAACTCCTCTTGGTCCTATAGGATTTACATTACCCCAATATGATTCTGGTTGAGGATTTACAAGCGGATCCCCATAAACCTCGGATGTAGAAGCGAGCATAAATACCGCTTTCTTTTCTTTGGCGAAACCGAGCGCTTTATGAGTTCCGAGGGCTCCGACCTTTAATGTCGGAATCGGATATTTCATATAATCAATCGGGCTTGCGGGACTTGCAAAATGCAAGATTGAATCCACCTTCCCTGAAACGTGTATATAATTCGTTACATCATATTTATAAAATTCAAACTTCGCTGTTTTAAATAAATCCTGGATATTTTCTATTCTCCCGGTTAAAAGATTGTCTATTCCTATTACATAATGCCCTTTTTCTATAAAATATCTTGAAAGATGGCTCCCTAAAAAACCAGCCGCTCCAGTTATAACTATTCTCATAATTTATCCTATGGTCTGCCAACAGATTTATATATAAAACCAAGCGAACGCATTTTCTCAGGCGAATAAAAATTCCTGCCATCAATAAGTACAGGATGTTTTACAAGTTTTAAAACCCTGGAAAAATCAAGTTCAGCAAATTCTTTCCATTCTGTTATAAGGCAAATGCAATCAGCGTCTTTAACGCAATCATACGCATCCTTTGCGAAATAAATATCTTTCATTATCTTTTTCGCATTTGGCATCGCTGCAGGGTCATACGCCTTAATCTTAGATCCTTTAGATAAAAAAGCCCTGACTATGTCTATGGACGGCGCAAATCTCATATCATCGGTCAACGGCTTGAAAGCCAAACCTAAAAGGGCTATGGTCTTTCCTTCTAAATTCCACAATTCATCTGTAACTTTATTGACCATCCATTTTTTCTGTTCCTCATTTATAGCCATTACCGCTTTAAGTAAGTGGAAGTCATAGCCCTTCTGTTTGCTCAACCAGTAAAACGCCTCAAGGTCTTTCGGAAAGCAATTGTGAAGAATAAGCCCACTTCCAGTGGCAAATGTTTCCCATTTCTCAACTTCCATGCTGTAGACAGGTCCTTTATACGGTATTTTCTCTATAGAGGTTACCCGAACAGCTCCTGCTTGGGAAGAAAGAATTTTGTAACCTGTAGGAGATATCTTTCTTTTTAAAAGATTTAACCTTTGCAAAATCTCTGATTTATGCCGAACGCCTTTTACACCATTTAAAAGTCCAATCTGAGACGCCCCTGATATTCTCAAAAAATGAGCGGGCATCGTCGATTTATTCTGCCAGGCGGTTTTATAACTTGGAACTATTCCTATTGAATGCGCAAGGGTTATTATTCCTGTCGCCATATTTTTACTTACAGTCCCAAAATCATAAGTTACTGCCGGAGAATGTCTGTGATAATAGACAGAGCCGTCTCCGCGATATGCACCTTCCAAAAATGCCTTACGCCCTGAATTCGGGCATACCATAACTATATCAGGAACATTAGCTGTGTAAGAATCCCTACCACAGTGTAATATTTCTCTAAGAAAATAAGCGAAAATTCTTGAACTAATTAAAATCCGCATAGTATGGTGTTGTTGGACATGAAAAGTGGTCCATCGTATCCCCATTTCGCTGAGTATATATTTGACATCGTTTATAAATTCTTCCTCAGATTCATGAAAATGAAAAATGATACGTTCACGCACACCCCTTTCACTACTCTCCTCTAACATACATCCTTCTGCTGTTAGATAACCCAAAAGTCGACAAAAATCGTCTGTTATCTTAATAATAGCAGGCACACAAGTAGTATTCCCTTTCGCGGTATAAAGTTCTATATCTTCATGCGACCAATTTAAAAGCCCACATCTTTCCAGTTCTATATATTCTTTTAATGACATTGGTTTACCTCGTAGAGTAATATCATAAACTCTACTTTGATTTCTTTGGGTTATTTCAAGTAGTTTTTTTCTTGCCAGAGGCGTCAACGTCCAACGCTTATCGCCACGAGGACGGACTTTTATCATAGAAAAGAAAGAAGGGGGACGCAATTTAAAAGATTCAATGAGATCTATTGAAATATGTTTAGGAGACGAAGGAATTGAAAGAAAAACAGGCAACCAATCTGTGATGGTAATTTCCGATGCTGGCTTAATTTCCCAAAGAGACGACTTTAAAATTAAAATAGGGTGGTCCTGAGTAACCGTAACTTCTTTGCCCATTTTTGTTTTTATTCTGAGAAGATTTCCATCATATAATCTCTGGCTTATCGCAGTAATTGGTTGGAAATGAATTTGATTTTTAGAAGAATCAAAACTAAGGGCCTCCCATACTCCATCAGAGGTCTTAATTTCTTCATACAGCATGCTTATAGGTAGGAGTCGTATTTTACCAGATGGACAGCGCACAATAACAACCTCATCAGGATGGAGACAAAACCCCCCAAAACCAATCCCGGCTTTCAAAAAATCAGGACCGATTCTTTTATCAAGCCCCATACCTTTGGCAACGAGTTCTACACTGGCTCCTGTTTTTTCGCAAATATTCGCCACCGCGTTTATAAAAGATATCTTGGTTGAGAGAAAAGAGTTTGAAGCGTGTTTTATCAGTTCAGCGCTTTTTACATCGCAGATAAGAAGCGGATATTTAGAAAGCGGGGCGTATATTTTTTTCATTAACTCTTCAGCCCTTTTTGAAGGAACTCCGATAACTATTCTATCTGGTTTCAAAAAATCATTTATAGCAACCCCTTCTTTTAAAAACTCCGGGTTAGAACAGACATCAAAAGGAATATTCTTTTTATTATATCTGCTTATCGTTTTTTCTATCCAGTGACAGGTCTCCACGGGCACCGTTGATTTTTCAACCACGAGCGTATAATCGCTCATATTAAGAGCGACATCCATAGATACCTTCTCCACAGCGCTTAAATCAGCCGAACCATCCTCTCTCGGTGGAGTGCCGACGGCGATAAATACCGCCTCCGTTCTTATTCCGCCATAATGCATCGCCTCTTTTATGCTTGTGGTAAAAAACAATCTTTTCGCTTTAACATTCTTTTTAACCAGATCTTCAAGTCCTTCCTCATAAATCGGCATCTTTAGTTTTTTAAGCATCCTGATTTTATTCTCGTCGTTATCAACGCATATGACCCTGTGCCCCATCTCGGCGAAACACGCACCGCTTACAAGCCCCACATAGCCAGTTCCAATAACAGCGATATTAACCGCATCTTTTTTCATAATCTTTCACCTTTAACGTATATTTCCCTGTTAGCAATAAGCTCGCTCGCTCTTTTCTTTTCAGCCCTTCCCATAAAATATATAGCGATAAATATAAAAACCAACGCCATCCAGTCCTCGTTCTTTGTTTTCCCCATACTGAACAAGGCCACCAGCAAAATAGTTGAAGTTGTACCTGCCACAAGGGAAGTCACTCTGTTAACAAGCCCCGCGAATGTAGCCGTTCTTCCTTTAAACATAAAAAGAAAGACAGAAAAGAAAGCGGCTATGCCAAAAGGTATTCCGCTTAAAATAATCATTAGCCACTGTGAAGGAACATTATCAAAGGATGATTTAAACTGGTAGGCGAATGTCTTAGAATAATTTTCAATTCCCATATCCACATTAGCCATTTTGTAATAAATAAAACCAACAAGCAGTATGGTCAGGGTGCTCGCTATCTGTTCAATTGCAAAAAATCCCTTGGTATCATAAACCGCGCCCTTGGGTCTTGTGTTTTTATAATAATTCATTATATAAAGCCTTATTGAATAAGCAGTGAGATAAAAAGTGAGTATGGTCATAGCGGCGGCATTTTTTAAAAAATCGAAATCCCCGGGATTTACTTTAAAAAACTCAAGTTTAAAGCCATCCGATGTATTAACCTTTATAAAGAGTTGAATGCTCAAGGCAAAAATAGCGAAAAGAGCACCGACATTTTCCTCCCAGTAGACATGTTTCTTGAGTATCCCCTGCCATATCTGAACCTGGTCTATTATTCTGCTTATTATTATAATGCTCGCTCTCATTATAACCATAGCGACCATAACCGATATCGGAAGGGTATACATAAGCGTTGTCGTGGGAATTACCACAGCGGTGCATATCCCTGAAGGTATTATATACAAGAATTCCTTTGGCATATTAATCCCGAGGAAATTTATGTAAGTGGACGATTTGAATTTATACCATTTTAAAACCAGAACGACGAGAACGCATACGAACATTCCGCCGATGGTATTATAAACCGTAAAAACCGTTCCATTTACCGAATAACTGGACTGCATAATCTTTGTCAGCATCGTATAAATAACATACATCGCGAAATAAAGAAAGGAATACTGAACGAGCCGCTCGGTCGAGCCATCCTCAGATTTTCCGAATAACTTTAACAAATTCATTTATCCTCCTTATGATATTTTTTGATTACCGACTTTATCTTCTGAGATAATTCCGCTATGTCGAAAGGTTTAACCACATAATCAGTCGCACCGAATAAAAGAGCGTCGTTTAATGTGGCAGCATCGCTCAAACCGCTTACGGCTATTACAGGAATGTCAGATATCTTTTCGTTAGATCTGATTTCCCTTATAAAGCTTATTCCGTCTATCTGCGGCATCATTATATCCATAATTATGAGCGACGGTTTCTTTTCTCCGGATAAAAGATAATCTCTCGCTTTTTGAGGGTCATCAAAAACTTTTACATCGAAATCAATAAGCCCGTTTTTATACATATCAAGGATGGTATCGTCGTCATCAACGGCTATTATGAAATGCTTTTTTTCTTCCATAACATTATTTTACATAAATTTTATAAAATTTAGTTATGATAAAGAAAAGAACGATTGCAAAAATCAAAACCATCAGAAAGGAAATAGACACAATAGATAGAATAATATCTCAAAAAATTATTGAGAGATTTAAAAAAGCGAAGGAGATAGGAAAGATTAAAAAGAAACTTTCAATTCCTTTGAAAAATGAACGGAGGGAAAAAGAGGTATTGACGAATATTTCCAGGAAATCAAAAAAATACAGAAAAGAATTAATAGATATTTATAAAGAAATAATAAAAAAATCTTTAAGAATACAGAGATGAAGATATATTATTCTAAAAACGCTTCAACTATAAAAGATTTAATAAAAAAACTCATCCCGCAATCACGTTTTAAAACAACCAAAAGATACATAGAGTTAAAGGGATTTAAATACGGCTATATTTACAACATTATACCCAGGATTGAAAATATTGAAGGCGTTATAAAAATAGAAAATGAAAATTATGAGATTATTCCTTTAGCATATACTAAAAACTGTAATTTCAAAAAGCCGTTTGACACATCTAAAAAGTTCATAATAGCGGGACCCTGCGTAATTGACGATTTCGACATATTCCATCAAACTGCGCTAAAACTGAAAAGTATAGGAGTTGAAGCTTTAAGAACTCCTTTATTTAAACCGCGTTCATCTCCTTACGGATTTGAAGGTTTGGGCTTAAGGGCTATAAAAAAATTAAATGAATATAGAAAAGAAATGAAAATTCCTTTTGCTGGAGAGGTTCTTGACCCCGGACTGGTTGAAAAGGTCTCAGATACATTTGACATCATCCAGATCGGCGCTAGGAATATGAAGAATTATCCTCTTTTAAAAGAAGCCGCCTCAAGCAAAAAGATAGTCCTTTTAAAAAGACAGCCCAAGTCAACTCTCAGAGAGTTTTTACTCTCGCTTGAATATATTTTAAAATACGGCGCTAAAAAAGTAATCCTCTGCGAAAGGGGCGGCGACAGCGAAATACCTTCTTTAAATCTAAAAATAGTAAAAGAAATAAAAAAACATTTAAATATTCCCGTTATCTGCGATGTGAGTCACAGTTCTAAAGACAGAAAAATCGCACTTGAATTCGTAAAAAAGAGCATAAAATACTCGGATGGAATTATGATAGAAGTAAGCGCCAGGCCGGATTTATCGCCAATAGACACAAAACAGATAATAGGTATGGATGAATTTATAAAAGTAAAAAAAATGGTGGAAAAATACAATAATGAATCAGATTAAAATAGCGCTTATCGGCTATCCTGTTAAAAAGTCGCTATCTCCATTGATATTTAAAAAGATAGCCGGTATAATTAAAAAAGATATACTATTTGATTTAATAGAAACAGAAAATCCAGACCCGAGAAAAATACTGCGGGATAATAGTTATAACGGTTTTTTTATAACAATTCCATATAAAAGAATGTTTTACCGCTACGCCATACCTGACAGGATATCTAAAGAACTTAAAATTGTAAACTGCCTAAAAAGAGAAGGAAATAAATTTTACGCGACCAACTCGGATTATAAAGCAATTAAAAAACTATGTGAAGGTTTTAAATTAGACGGGAAAACGGCAACCATTCTCGGAAACGGCGCGACTGCATATATATCATCTTATTTTCTCATTAGAAAAGGAATAAAAAAAATAAACATATCTGCAAGAAATCATAAAAAATCGTTTGAGATTATAAAACTTTTAAATAAAAAAGGGCTTGATTTCGAGCTCCTGAAATTCCCGGAGAGCGGGGGCACCGAGTTATTAATTAACGCGACTCCTTTGGGGATGTATTTCAATGAGAAAATAAATATAGATAAAAAAAACGAATTTATAATAGATTTCGCTTATAAAAAAGACGGGACACAACTGATTAATCATTGCATAGATAAAAAAATAAAACATATAAGCGGAACAGAGATTTTAATAATGCAGGCATTATATGGCTTTGAGTTTATAACATCTATAAACATAAAAAAATACTACAATAAAATATTACGGGAGTTTTTATGAACTATCTGACAGCCGGATATTCCCATGGAAGATATCTAATCGGAATACTTTCTGGTTTCTGTTATGGAATGCTCATAGATAAAAGATATATAGAAAACCAGATTAAAGGAAGAAGAGAAATTCGGGGAAGAAGCGAAAGGCAGAATCTTGAAACCGACAGTTTTGAGATAATAAGCGGAGTATATAAAGGGAAAACGGACGCAAATCCAATAGGAATAATAATATATAATAGAAAAAATGATATTAAAGAATTCAATTATTTTACACCCGGCTACGGCGATTTATACGGGGCTTTAAAATATTCTCACGAAAATACATTTTTAATAAAGGAAAGAGCAAGTGCGAGGGAAACGGCAATAAGGGTTGCTCTATTTTCTTTTACAAAAAGATTTTTAGAACTTCTCGATATAAAAATAGAGTCAAATGTAATTAAATGTTATAAAGAAGAAAACGATAAAAACTTTAACGAGATAATTCGGGATTTTAAAAATCAGGGAGATAGTTTTGGTGGGATTTTTGAAATAAAAATAAAGAATCTTCCCGCAGGTTTGGGCGATTATACGGATCCGAATAAAAGATTACAGTCAATAATATCAAAAGAATTATTTACACTCGGCTCGGTTAAATCGGTTGAATTCGGCTATGCTAACTTAGAAGAATATAAAGGAAGCGAGATATCAAAAAAGACCAGAGTTCTTGGCGGAATAGAGTGCGGAATAACCGACGGAAACGATATTCTAATCAGATGCCGCACAAGAGCGCTCTCATCTGTGAAAAAACCGACAAAAACGCTAAATCTGAAAACGCTAAAAAAACTGGAGGTCTCGCACAATACATCGGATATAACATCTGTCTTCGCTTCGGCATATATCTCAAAATATCTGGTATCATATATTATATCAGATGAGATAATGAAAAAATTTGGTTATGAAAATTTTGATAATATAAAGATAAATTTAGATTTATGGCAAAAGAAAACAAAAAAAATATTAAGAAATATAAAAATATAATACTCTATGGTTTTATGTGCAGCGGAAAAACGGCGATCGCGAAAGAATTTGCTAAAAAATTTAATTTAAAATTTATAGATACTGATTTAATATTTAAAAAAAAATACGGCAGAATAAGCGAATTTGTTAAAAAAAAAGGATTTAAAAAATTCAGAGAGATAGAAAAAAAAATATTTAAGAAAGCAATAAGCCAGAAAGATTCAATAATTTCGGCAGGCGGAGGGATTTTTCCCGGGTCATCTAAAAATTGCCTTGAAATCTTTTTAAATCCATCATTTAAAACGCTTGAAAAAAGATTTATTAATAATAAAAAAACAAGGCCGCTTCTTTCCCGCTACCCCGAAAACAGAATAGAGCTAAAAGAACTATATTTAAAAAGATTTAAAAAATATAAAAAGGCAGAATACAATATAAAAGAAACAAATAAGAATAAAATAATTAATTTGATAAAATTTTATTATGAAAACAATAAAATTAAAAACCGGGAAAGAAATTAAATCAAAAATCATTGTTTCAAAAGATATAAATTTAGCAAAAGCAATCAAAGATATGCATCCTGATAAATATCTTTTGATAACTGATAAAAATATATATAAGATATTCAAAGATAAGATTAAAAAATTTGATATATTATTACTGAATTCAGAAAGAAAAAAGAATTTAGAAGAATCAATGATAATAATAAATCATTTGATAAAAAACAATTTTTCAAGGAAATCGCTTTTAATAGCGTTCGGCGGCGGAAAGATAAGCGATATAACCGGCTTTACCGCTTCGGTTTATATGCGCGGGATAAGATGGATTGACATACCGACAACCGCTCTTTCTCAGATAGACGCATCGGTCGGTGGAAAGACCGCGGTGGATTATAAAGGAATTAAAAATATCATAGGAAGTTTTTATTTTCCGGAGCTTACCATAATTGACCCTACATACACTCAAACACAAAATGATTTCAATTTCAGAGGAGCCATCGGGGAACTTATAAAGTATCTTATCATAATGCCAAAAGAAAAATCAAAGAAATTGGAAAATTTAATACTAAAACTCTATAACAGAGATATAGACGCAATAGAAGAAGCCATAAATATATGCGTAAGTTTTAAATCAGACATAGTAAAAAAAGACCCCTTTGATGAAAAAGGAATTAGAGAAATTTTAAATTTAGGACACACCCCTGCTCACGCCATAGAAGAAATAAACCGAATCCCGCATGGATATGCCGTCTGGTACGGGCTATATTATATAGCAAAATTATCGGAAAAATTGAGGATTCTAAAAAATAAGAATATAATAAATCTTTTCATTGAACAATATAAATTAGAAGAAGACCTAATAGAGAATAAAAAGCCAGAAAAATTTTTGGACTTAATTGAAAAAGATAAGAAAAGAAAAGGACTCAAAAATTATTTTCTTCTCATAGAAGATTTTAACAGGACCAAACCCTTATATAATATAGATGAAAAAATATTAATAAAAACATATATGGACTTATGAAAAAAATATTAGTAATACACGGGCCAAATCTTCATCTTTTAGGAATTAGAAAGAAAGATTTGTACGGAGAAAAAACATTGAAAGAATTGAACGAAATGCTTCTTGACTTTGCCAGGGAAAATAATTTAAAACTAAAAATTTATCAATCCAATTCAGAAGGGGAGATAATAGATATAATTACAAAAAACTTTAAATGGGCTGATTTTATAATAATAAATCCCGCCGCTTACACTCATTACAGTTACGCTATAAGGGATTGTATAGAAGCGATAAACATTCCAACCATAGAAGTTCATCTAACGGATATTACAAAAAGGGAAAATTTCAGAAAAAAATCGGTTATAAAAGATTTATGCGTAAAACAGATTTACGGAAAAGGAATAAATTCATACATAGAAGCGCTAAAATTCTGTATAAATGAAAAATGAAATAATCTATACCCCGCCGGCTGATAAATCGATTACCATAAGAGCGCTCGTAATATCTGCACTCGCCGAAGGCAAAAGCATAATAACAAATCCATTGCTCTCGGACGACACTCTAAATACCATAAAAGCGCTTAAAAAATTGGGCGTCAGGATAAAAATTAAAGACAAAAAAATAACTGTTTACGGAAATGGCTTATACGGTTTTAAAAAAGCAAAAATAAATGTCGGGGAAAGCGCCCTGTTATTAAATCTATTACTGCCGGTAGTTTTAAATCAGAAATATATCTATGAGATAACCGGAAGAAAAACCATACTCAAAAGAAATTTCAAAGAAACGATAAAAGCATTAACAAAATTAGGCGCAAATATCAAACATCATAATTTCAAACTGCCGATAAAAACATATCCATCTTCATTAAAGCCAAAAACAATCAGGACATCCTCGGCTCAGACCAAATCAACGCTTCTCATATCTGGATTATATACAGGAAGAACAAAGATAATTGAGAATTTAATTACCAGAGATCATACCGAGATTATGCTTAAAAAATATGGTTGTAAAATAAAAACAAATAATAAAAGTATTGAGCTGATTAAAGAAAATTTAAAACCACAGAAAATATATATACCCGGAGATATTTCACAGGCATCGGTTTTTATAACGCTTGTAATTTTAACCAATAAAAAAATACTTATAAAAAACTGCGGGATAAACCCGAGAAGACTCGGCTTTATAAACCAGATAAAAAAAGCGGGGATAAAAGCGAAATGCTTAAACAGGAAAATCATCTCAGGCGAAGCGACAGCGGATATATACATTGAACCAATTCCAAAAATAAAAGGGCTGAATATAAAAAAAAGGGATTTGCCTTCATTTATAGACGAGTTCATTCTTTTAAGTTTAATACTATCAAAAGCGAAAGATAAAAGCGTTATAGAGGGAGTAGATAGATTAAAAAACAAAGAATCAAATAGATTGGAAGAAACAATTAAAATGCTTAAAAAATTAGGAGTAAGAAGCGAATATCAAAAGGATAAACTTATAATTTATCCAGTGAAGGAATTTGAAAATCCTAAAACAATTGATACAAAAAATGACCACAGAATTGCTATGGTCGCTGGGATATTAAAAAAAATATTTAGCGATATGAAAATCAAGAAGTCAGGTTGCGTTAAAAAAACATATCCTGACTTTTTTAAAGATATCAATAAAATGTAACAGTTTAGCCACTTTAAAAACAATTTATATTCAGCCCTTCGTCGTTAGCCATTAGCCCTTATTGGTCGCTCGTCCCGCCCTTTTGACACAAAATCTATAATAAAAACATTAAATCAAATTTTAAGGTTACGGCTGATAAAAGAACAAAGTATTTCAGTTATATATCAAAAGAGCGGGACTCGTATTCCGTCTTCACTCCGGACAACTGCCTTTTTCGGCTTAAATTCTCGCTTGCCTCACAACTCGCTCACTTCGTTCGCTCGGACAAGTGAGGCAAATCATTTGATTTTAATAAGGTAAGCGAAAATTTAAGCCTAGCAGTTGAAGTCGTTCACCCGGCATACTCGCTCCATCGTGATAATAAGGAACTTACTTTTTATTGATCGCTTGTATTTGGATTCCTCAATTTATTGAAGACACTTTTTCCCCGAGCAAGCTCGGGACTCCATAATCCACAATTCAACATCTCTCACAATTCTCACATCTCACATTTCTAACGTTTCTCACTTCTTGCTGCGAGCCGTCAGCGGTGAGCTGTGAGCAATGTTTTGTCAGCCGTGAGCCGTCTATTCACCTCTTTAGCAGAGCAAGCTCTGCCGCTACAAATTTGGCGATTTACATCCTGCTGGCCCCCCGCCCTTTTGGCCAATCTTTTATCTTTAATTATTTATATTGCATATATGCCTTCATCCAAAAGGGCGGGGATGACGGCAGGCAGGCGTCGGGGGACTCCATAATCCAAAATCCATAATTCATAATCTATAATTTGTATTTCACTAATCACCTTTCACTTCTCACTTTATAATTATTTCGTTAGTTTTTTTGAGCGGACGCTACATTTGAAAATGACTTTATCTTAGATATTACATCTTCCATCTTGTAGGGTTTCATAAAATAGTCAAACTTTAACTTTTTAAGTTCCGGTTCTATTTCATCAAAGCCAGTTGAAAGTATCAATTTTAAATTTTTGTATTTATTTTTAATTTCTTTTAAGTCTTCAATACAATTTTTGCCGTTTATGAAGATATCGCAAAAGATAATATCTATGTTTTCACTTTTGATGTTTTCTTCTAATTCTTCTAAGGTTTTAGCTTTTTTTACAGCATAACCTTCTGAATTAAACGACCATTCCAGCAATGTTAAAATTTCCTCATCATCTTCAACTATCAAGATATTTTCTCGCTCCATAATCGCCCTCAAACGCAGACCCTCTTTCTATATTGTAGCATAAAAAATAGATTATGTCAATGGTCTGTAAGCGTCCATAACATATTGGACTTTTTTGAACTGTTGATAACTTCATCAAGATAGTATCTTAATGGCGGCTTATTGTTTAGTGATCTATGCGCTTTTCTTGTATTATACCATATTAAA
>Ga0078972_1013839_pt1 | contig 13085 bp, 15 predicted proteins | sample YelNatPaOPGAMG01_FD_67568 | JGI IMG/M metagenome (GOLD analysis project Ga0078972, IMG submission 67568) | Hot spring thermophilic microbial communities from Obsidian Pool, Yellowstone National Park, USA - OP-RAMG-01 (SPADES assembly) (version 2) | ecosystem: Environmental > Aquatic > Thermal...
CGCTCCCTTCTTGCTGCCCGCTGCTGCAGCAAGTGCTGGGGCGCATGCCTGGCCTGCACTCGGCGCCCTGTTCGCCTTGCGTCCGATGGGGCTGTCTTTCATAGTGGAGAATCCTGATGCCGCTGTCGAAACCAGCCGCCGCCGTCTTCTCCTTCGTCGGCGAATGGAACGACTTCATGGGGCCACTCATCTACCTGCAGAGCCAGGAGAAAATGACGATTGCCGTCGGTCTGCGTCTCTTCGTGGGTCAGTCCAGCACCGATCTGCCCGCAATGATGGCCGGCTCGTTTGTGACCGTCCTGCCCTTGATCGTGATCTTCTTCCTGGCGCAAAATTACTCCGTCCAGGGCATTGCCCTCATGGGGCTCAAACAATAGAGTTGGCGACAAAACAGGGGTCAGACTGGGCTTATGTCGTCGTCAGTGGCATGCATGTGATTGAGTGCGGCGGTGATCCAACCTGCGTCGCCCGGACGCTCGCCTGCCTGGTCCACCGCTACGGCGGCGATTGGACAATCTCGCTGCCAGAGGGCCAGACGCACCTGGTTGATTTGCTCTACCCCATGAGTGACAGTTGGCGCGTCGAGCCGCTCGGCCAGGTACACATCCTTGACCTCAAGGGCGTGCTGTTGGCCTGGAAGGCCCAGCTGGCTGCTAGGGCAAGGCTGTGCGGCTTGAGAGGTACGTTCGCACTCGAATTGGCCGGTGAGCAACCGTGCCAGCGGGTGACGCTACACTGTGGGGACGGGCTGGAGATAGGCGACGGCGGCCAAGGCGAGGTGCTATCCCTCAGCCACGGTGGCATGGCGCGCTTCCTCTTCGGGCCAGCCCTGCCTGGGCCTGCCCGCCAGAGCTCACTTGCCGCCCTGTTTCCGTTAGGTTTCTACGTCTGGGAACTGGATCAGGTTTGAGAGCATCAGGAAATGGCTGACCGCAGACCGGCATAGAGAGCGTCTGCCCTCGCCCGTGGCCATCTGTGCTCTCCAACAACGACAGGGAGGCTACAATGTCCAAGCAACTGTTAATCGGCGCTGCTGAGGTCCTCATCACGCCGCCACTGGGCATCTCAATGGCCGGCTACTACGAGGATCGCAAGGCCAGTGATGTCCATGATGATCTCTTCGCACACGCTCTGGTATTCGATAGTGAGGGGCAGTCCGCTGCTGTAGTCGTGTGCGACTTGATCGGCCTCAACCCCGAGGTCACCAGCCCGGCACGGGACATGATCCAGGCACGCACGGGCATCCCGAGAGATAGGGCGATCATCTGTTGCACCCACACTCACACGGGGCCCGTGGTGGCAATCGAGGAGACCTTCTTCGGCAAGCCTGACCCCGCCTACGTGGATGTGCTCACCCGCAAGATTGCTGACGCCACCCAACTTGCCTGGCAGCGTCGCCAGCCTGCGACGCTGCGTGCCGGCAAAGGCAGGGCTGAGGGCATCGCCTTCAATCGCCGCTACTGGATGAAAGACGGTCGCTTACGCACCAACCCGCCCTTTCAGAGCCCCGACATCGTGCGTCCCGCCGGCCCTGTAGACCCCGAGGTGGGTGTGCTTCTGGCGAGCGACGCCTCAGGCAAACCCATTGCCCTGCTCTCCAACTTCGCCCTCCACCCGGACCAGGTAGGCGGCACAGCGATTGGAGCCGACCACGAAGGTGTCGAACGTGACCTGCTCCAAAGGGTGCTGGGCGAGAACGTGCCTATACTCTGTCCCAATGGCTGTTGCGGCGACATCAACCATTTCGACATGTCCAAGCCTGGACCCCAGCACGGCCACGAGTGTGCCGAGCGCTCCGGCAGCGTACTGGCTGGCTCAGTCCTGCAAGCACTTCCCGACCTGGTGAACGTCGAGAAGGTGACGCTGGCTGGTGGCAGCCGTGCTGTGCAGGCCGCCTTCCGTCTTCCCACAGCTGAGGAGGTGAAATGGGCCGAGGATCTGGTCAACCGGCCGCTCCATGGCTTTGACGATACAGGCATTGACATCGTCAAGGCACACCGTATCCAGTGGTTGGCGCGCTCGGGCGAAACCAGTCTGAGGGCCGATGTCACTGTTATCACGCTGGGCGAGGTCGCCATGGTCGGCCTGCCCGGCGAGTGCTTCGTGGAGCTTGGCCTGGACATCAAGCGCCGCTCACCCTTCCCATACACGTTCGTCTTTGAGCTGAGCAATGCCAGCATCGGCTATGTCCCCACGCGCAAGGCCTACGACGAGGGTGGCTACGAGGCCACGAGCACTCGTCTGCAGCCCGGCACTGGCGAGAGCTTGGTCGAGGCGGCGCTTGGGCTGCTTGAGCGGGCCAAAGAGTGCGGCTAGAAACGATGCCGATGCGCACAGCTTGTCGCCGATACTGCCGCCAACTCAGTTCCCGTCGTCGTTCATCTGCTGTGAGCTCATTCCCTAGGAGAGGGGCATGAGAGAACCACACCGGCACGAGGAGTTGCTACAGGAAGCGCTCGAGATCATCGGGGATGGGGCCCTGGCCTTACTGCACGACGTTTTCTAGATATCTGCCAAGAGCCCGCCAGCCGGGCTCATCATCCGCCCGAGGTATGCGCCATGCTGAGAGTCTCTTTCGCTGAAGTGAACATCACCCCCGAGCCGGGCCTGCTGTTGGCCGGCATGATTGACCCGCCATGCGGTCAGCTCGGTCGCTGGCCGCTCTTCGGCCGACTCGTGCTCTTCGACGATGGCCGGCAGCGGGCAGCAGTAGTCAGCCTGGACTCGCTCCTGCTCAACCATAAGACGGCACTCGCGATGCGCCAGGCCCTATCCATCCCGGGCAACTTGCCGCCAGATCAGATCATGGTCGCCTGCACGCACACGCACCGCGCCCCCTATGCCGCGCCGCTCATGGACGAGCCGGCGGATTTCGCCTACATAGACCTGATGATCACCCGCCTGCAGACGGCCATGGCTGAGGCTGCCGCTTCGCTGCAGCCCGCCCGCCTCAAGGTCGGCCACATCCAGGCACCCGGCTGGACCTTCAACCGCCGCCCCCTCTATAAAGGCGACCAGGTTGGCACCCAGGGCCCCTGCTACGGCCCGGACTTCCTGAGGATGGAGGGCCCGGAGGACAACGAGTTGATCGCCCTCCTGGCCGAAGACGAGGGCGGCAGGGCCATCGGCGGCCTGGTCAATTTCGCCTGCCATACCACCGTCACCGGCGGCCTGCCCTACTACTCCGCCGACTACCCCGGCCCCCTGGTCGAAGAGATGCGCGCTCGCTTCGGCGGCACTTTCATGTTCCTCCAAGGGGCCGCCGGCAACCTCTGGCCAGTGGATAAGCGCACGGATAAGCCCTTCACCGAGTGGGGCGACGAGCATAACGAGAGGATGGGCAAGGCCCTGGCGGCAAAGGCTGGCGAAGCCCTGGCGAGCGCAGAACCGGTCGCGGGCGCGCAGTTGCGGGTGGAACGCAAGCTCCTCAGCATCCCCCAGCGCCAGCCAACCCGCGAGCAGGTGGAACTCGCCCGCTGGTACCTGGAGAAGCGCCAGGGCGAGATAGACGAGGATGACTTCACCCGGCGTATCTATGATGGCCACGCCTACACCTTCTACGGCAACTCGCCCCGCGTCCAGGAATGGTTCTGCCGCGAGACGATCGCCATGTGGGAGTGGCAGCGCCACCAGGTGGAACGCCAGCCCGCCGAACCGGTCGAGATCCAGGCGATCGCAATCGGCGACGATCTGGCCTTCGTCGGCTACCCGGCCGAGTACTTCACCGAGTTCGGCCTGGAGACGAAAGCCAGGTCGCCTTTCAAGCACACGATCGTGGCCGAGCTGGCCAACGGCTGGGCTGGCTATGTGCCTACCGAGGCGGCTTTCGCCCACGGCGGCTACGAGTGTCGCCTGGCTTACCAAAGCCGACTCGTGCCTCAGGCCGGCGACCTGATGTGCCGCACCGGCATCGGCCTGCTCAAAATGCTGAGTGCCCTGTAGTGTCGAGCCCGGGTGGGCTTCGCCGACAGGTGCCCCGTAGCCCTGGCCGCATGAGAATAACGCTGACAAGGGGCTATACTGGGGCGCATGCGATTAGCCTTACCCGACGGCTTTGCACCAGGCGCCACGATGGAGGTTAGCATGCAACTGCCTAAGCTCAGGCTGGGCTTCGTCGGCTTCGGCGAGGTGAACACACCGCGCGAGGTCATCGAGCGCAAGTGCCAGGGGGCAAGAGCAGCCCTGGAGGAGCGCGGCATTGACCTCGTCTACACCGACCCGGTCAATGATGCCCCTGATGGTGAGCAACTCGCCCGCGCCCGCGCCGAGCTCGCCGGCCAACCCTTCGACGCCCTCGTCGCCTGCATCGCCGGCTGGATCCCGTCCCAGCCCGTCGTTGACCTCCTCTCCGATTTCGCCCACTTGCCCATCGTCCTCTGGGGCCTCTCCGGCTGGATGGAAGGCTCGCGCTACGTCACCACCGCCGACCAGGCCGGTACCTCCGCCCTGCGCGACCCCCTCGAGGCCCTGGGCTTCCGCTTCAAGTACGTCTACCAGTTCGCCGACCAGCCTCCCTTCGCCTCCGCCGATCAGGTTGCCGCCTTCGCTAGCGTCGCCCGCGCCACCAGGCTCCTGCGCTCGGCCCGCGTCGGCATGGTCGGCTACCGCGATATGAACCTCTACGGCACCCTCGTTGATCAGCTCTCCCTGCGCCGCCAGATCGGCCCCGAGATCGAGTCCTTCGACCTGCTCGAGCTCGTCCAACGCCTGCCCTCCCTGCCTCAGGACGAGGTCAGCACCCTGATCGCGGACATCCAGGCCAACTGGAGCTTCCCCGAGCCCGTTCCCACCACTACCCTCGACCTGGGCGTGCGCCTCTACCTGGCGATCATGGAGAAGGTGAAGCTGCGCCACTATCAGGCGATCTCTCTCGTGGACGTCTACGGCATCAAGAAGCTGCTCTCTTTCCCACCAGCTATGGTGCTGCAGTTGCTTACCGACAAAGGTGACGTGGCTGCCATCCCCGAGAACGATGGCCTGGGGGCGGTGACCCAACTCATCGTGCGCTACCTCACCGGCCAGGTGGGCGCCTACTTCGAGTTCTACGACTACTTGAGCGACCGCTTGCTCGTGGGCGTGCCCGACTTCGTCCCCGAGGAGGTCACCCAGGACGGCCTCAAGCTCATCCCCTGGCCACAGTTCGGTGGCTTCACCTCCGGCCTGCTCAATGTCTCCCAGGTGCGGCCCGGCCGGGTCACGCTCTGCCGCCTGGGCAACCGGGGCAGCCGCTTCTGGCTGCACGCCGTCACCGGGGAGGCGGTGCCCCCGCGCGACTGGGCCGAGTGCGGCTGGGCTGAACCAGCACCTCACCTCCCCAGCCTGGAGGTGATCCTGGATACGCCCGTGGACGATTTCGCCCAGAAGGTGCTCTCCGAGCACTACATCCTGGCCTACGGTGACATCCGCCCCCAACTCGCCGATTTGTGCCGGCTGCTGGGGATCGAAATGGCCTGAGGAAGCCACTCGCTAGAGCCAGCGAGTGGGCCTTGTCCGTTGGCAAGACCCGGTTTGACTGTGGAGATCAGAGAAGGAGGCAAGCGCCATTCCCCACCGGGTTGAAGCCCAATGTCCCCTGGCGCATTCCTATGGTAGGGGCTAGCTTGCGATCCTTGCCAAGGGAAGCGCGGGTCTCACCGGATGCAAAGGCGATTACCTCTTTCATGTGACGGAGGCGGACCAGGTCAGCCTCAGCCATAGACAACCTCGGCTTCCTCGAGGACCTGCCGGCGGAAGTACCGGCTCAACTCTGCCGGGGTGCGCAGGTCCACTTTGCGCCCGAGGATATGGGACAGCTCCAGCTCGATCGCGGCCATGCCTATGAAACCGGGGACATGCCCGGGCTCGAACTCCACCAGCACATCCACGTCACTCTCCGGGCCGAAATCATCCCTGAGAATGGAGCCAAACAGAGCCAAGCGGCGTATGTGGTGCCGCTCGCACAGCTCGGCGAGGACATCGTATGGAATGTGCAGCTTGCTAACCACCGGTTCCTCCCGCTCACAAGTGTAGCAGAAGATCAGGTGACCGTGAGAATCACCACAACACTGGTGGAGCTATGGATGTTCAGGCTCTGAAATGGAAGGATGCACTCTGTTGTGTATGCCCTCCAGAAGCTGCAAATCAGAAGCAGAGGGCAATGGCGGAACCGGAACGGCCGTGTGGTGTGAGCAGATCAAACGCATCGTGGACCTCATGCCCATCGCCACCTGCCGACACTGGCCCGCATAGTGCGCGCGCTGGCGGAAGAGAAACCGGTCCTGGTGGCCTTTCAGGAATGCGCCTCTTCACGACGTAGAGATGACACCGGAAGAGATCCCGGAGGAAGATGCCGCTCTTGCTGACAGTGGGCAGGTAGGCTGTGGTTGAGAGGCGCGTCTTCCCGCACGAAGAAGCCTGCCAGCGCGCAGGGCTGTGAGCCTGGAGATCGCTTGGACCGATCCGGCGCTTGATGATCGTGGATCTGACTGTGACGGTGCTTGAGGCCGCACTGACTGCACGGCATCCCGCTGCTCTGTCCGCACGGTGGCGCCCAGCTAACACATGGGCGCCGTGGCCTTCGCCCACCACGTCTCAGATCGGCTCACGCACCTGGCCTGCGGGCCGGACAAGGCGCATTTGCTTTTCCAAGCGCAACAGTTAGCGCCAGCCGCGCCCCCTGAACGCGGTTAAGCACCTCAGGGCTTCTACCCATGCCCCGATCAGGCCGTGTCTACCCAAATGATGATTGCACTCGCACAGATGACGTTTGGGGGCGGCGGAAGAGGATCAAGTAGACGGTCTGCCACTTCGCTGAGTAAATTGTAGTAAAGGCGCTGCTTCCCATAGGGGCAACTCCTGGGCCAGGTTAGCTCGGGCAGCCACTCCTGCCGGAGCCGCGCGAGATGGTGGTTCAGCAAGTCGCTACGGCTATCGGGATGCAGCTGGAGCATGGGCCGTGCCCCCAGGCTTGGCACACCCACTTCACTCGCACAGGCTCAGCCCGAAATTGCACAGCTTGACACATACAGCTAACTTGGGCTCGTGGCTCGCCGGGACGCAGCTCGGGCCAGGCGGATGACCGATGGCAAGCGGAGACGCAGGCGCCCCATGGCGCGCGGCGGGGCCGCTGCCTGGACGTCCAGGCGCAGCCAGCTGGACCGGCGCCAAGAGCGCCCCGGGGAGGTGAGAGGCCATGGCCGACTACAGCGTACGCGTGAGCAAAGACTATCTCGTCTTCTCCGCCGCCCATTTCATCACCTACTGCGGCGAGTGCGAACGGCTGCATGGCCACAATTACCGCGTCACCGCCACGCTGGATGGCAGCCTGGGCGAGGACCAGTACGTCTACGACTTCGTCGCCTTGAAGGCCTTGCTGAAACGGATCATCGGCGAACTCGACCACCGGACGCTCTTGCCAGCGCGCAGCCCCCGCATCTCCGTGGCCGTGGAGGGCGAAGTCGTGGAGGTGCGCACCGAGGGCAGGCGTTACGTCTTCCCTCTCAGCGACTGCGTGCTCCTGCCGATTGAGAACACCACGGCGGAGCAACTGGCCGCCTGGATCGCCGGCCAGGCCATCGGCGAGCTGCATCGCTCCGGCGCCCGGCTTCTCACGGCGATCACGATCGAGGTTGAGGAGAGCTTCGGCCAGTCCGCCACCTACCGGCAGAGCCTGAGTTGAAGGGACGAGATGAGTGAGAGCAAGCCGCATCAGGTCTGGCTCGGGCTGGGGGCTAACCTGGGCGATCGGGCCCGTAACCTGTCCGAGGCGCTCAACGAGCTGGGCCAGCAGGTCACGGTCGAGCGGGTTTCGCCCTGCTACGAGACCGAACCTTGGGGCATCACCGACCAACCGCGCTTCCTCAACCTGGTGTGCAGCGGCTGGACGGACCTTGATCCTCGGGAGTTGCTAGCCTTCCTGAAGGAAATCGAGCGACACATGGGCCGAAGCACAACCGTGCGCTACGGCCCGCGGCCGATTGACATAGACATCCTGTTCTACGACGACCTGGTCCTGGCAGAAGAAGGCCTGACGATCCCCCACCCGCGCCTGCACGAGCGAGCGTTCGTCCTCGCCCCACTGGCGGACCTCGCACCTGAGCTCGTCCACCCGGGCCGCGGCATGACCGTGGCCGCCATGCTGGCAGCCGTGGGGACGCGCGGCGTGGAGCGCCTGGCACACCGGCTGCTCGGGGACACGCCCCGGGACGTTCAGGGCGAGCCGCCCGCCGCCGCCATTGGCCTGCAGCGGGTCGGCATCACCGGGTTACGGCGGGCCATCCACCTTCCCGGGCGGCGCCATCCCCTGCCCTTCTACGCCGAACTCGACCTGTTCGTGGACCTGCCGGCGCAGCAGAAGGGCGCACATATGTCGCGTTTCAGCCAGGCAGTCGAGGAGGCGCTGGAGGAATGGACCCACGGCGCCGTAGCGGATGTCGAGACGATCGCCGAGCGCCTGGCCCAGCAGGTTGTCAGCCGGCTGGCGGCGGCGCGCGCCGAGGTCCACCTGCGGACGCAGTTCCCGCTCCTCCGTTGGGCGCCTGTGACCGGGCATCCCAGCCAGGAGATGTACACCCTCCTCGGCATCGCCGCGGCGACGAGGGAACGCTCGGCACAGCTGGTGGGCGTCGAAGCCGAGGGGATCACGGCCTGCCCGTGCGCGCAAGAGATGGCCAGCTACTACACGCGCGATTCCCTGCTTCAGGCCGGCTTCAGCCCAGAAGAGGCCGACCGGGTGCTCAAGGTGGTGCCGCCGGTCACGCACAGCCAGCGCGGCCGCGGCACCCTGCTGATAACAGCACACCCGGGCGTGCGGGCAGAAGATCTCGTGCGCGTGGTCGAAAGGGCGATGAGCTCGGAAACCTACGACCTGCTCAAGCGCCCCGATGAACTGTTCGTCATCCTCCGCGCCCACCGCAACCCCCGCTTCGTCGAGGATGTGGTGCGCGAGATGCTGGCTGGTGCGGTGGCGCTGTACAGCGACCTGCCCGACGACACTTTCATCCTGGCACGCCAGGTCAACTTCGAGAGCATCCATAAGCACAACGTGCTCGCGGAGCGCTCAGCTACCATGGGCGACCTGCGGCGCGAACTGGCCGATGGCGCCGCCGCCCGGGCCATCTCGCTCTCGGCCTGGCTGGACGGCCAGCTCTCGCCAGGGAGGTGATCGAGTGCAGAGCCTGACTGTCGGACGCCTCACCTTCGAGTGGGGCCGTCGTACCTACGTAATGGGCATCCTCAATGTCACGCCTGACTCCTTCTCCGGCGACGGCTTGCTGCACGCGGGCGGGGACTGGATCGAACGGGCCGTCGCGCAGGCACGGCAATTCTTCGCCGACGGGGCGGACCTGGTGGATGTCGGTGGCGAATCCACCCGGCCAGGGTCGCAGCCGGTCTCGGCCGCCGAGGAGATATCCCGGGTCGTGCCGGTCGTCGAGCGCCTGGTGAGCGAGGGGCTGGGGCCCATCTCGGTAGACAGCTACAAGGCCGATACGGTCCGCGCCGCCCTGGAGGCCGGCGCCGATATGGTCAACGACGTGTGGGCGCTACGCCGTGACCCAGAACTGGCCGCGGTCGTCGCCGCTCACAAGGCGCCCATCATCCTGATGCACAACCGCAGCCGCCCGGAAGGGCTGATCACTGATCCGCGCCTGGGCGCTATGTACAGAGGCACGGAATACAATGACCTGATCGGTGACGTTGTGGCTGAGCTGAGACAGAGCATCGCCCTCGCCCATGCCGCCGGCATCCCCGACCAGCACATCCTGCTCGACCCCGGCATTGGCTTCGGCAAGACTGTGGCGCAGAACCTGGAACTGATTGATCGCCTGGGCGAGCTACGTGCCTTGGGCTACCCGATCCTGGTCGGCCCTTCGCGCAAAGGATTCATCGGCTACACGCTGGGCCTGCCGGCGGATCAGCGGCTGGAGGGCACGGCGGCGACGGTGGCCATCGCCATTGCCCGCGGCGCCGACATCGTGCGGGTGCACGATGTGGCAGCAATGGTCCGGGTGGCGCGCATGAGCGATGCGCTCGTGCGGCGCCAGGCGGTGGTGCAGTAGTGAGCGCCCAGCGAGGACCCTCAGGCGAAGTGGTGCATGGGGCCGTGGCCATGGCCCAGATGCAGGCCGGCCGAGGCTGCCAGCACGCGAGTCAGGTACTCTTTGGCCCGCGACACCGCCTCCGGCACGGGGTAACCCTGTGCCAGCCCGGCCGCGATAGCTGAAGCCAGGGTGCAGCCGGTGCCATGCGTGTTCTGCGTCTCCAGACGTCGCGCCGGGAACTCATAGTACTCCTGGCCGCCGTAGAGAATATCCAGGGCATCCCGCCCCTCCAGGTGCCCGCCTTTGACGAGCACCCACTGCGGGCCCAGGTCGTGGATGCGCACCGCGGCCTCGCGCATCGCCGCCGGGCTCTCCAGGCGCAGCCCAGTGAGGGCTTCGGCCTCAGGCAGGTTGGGCGTGACCACGGTCGCCAGGGGAAGGAGGAGGTCAACCAGGGCGCTGCAGGCATCCTCGCGCAGCAAGCGGTCCCCGCCTTTGGCGACCATCACCGGGTCCACGACAAGAGGCAGGGGCCCATAGTGGCGCAGGCGCTCGGCGACGACGCCGATAATGGCGGCATTGGCGAGCATGCCGGTCTTGACGACATCCGTGCCGATGTCGCTCAGGACGGAGTCTATCTGGGCTGCCACGAACTCGGGCGGCACCTCAAGGATAGCCTGCACACCCAGCGTGTTCTGGGCGGTGAGCGCGGTCAGCACGCTCATCCCGTAGACCCCGAGGGCGCCGAACGTCTTCAGGTCCGCCTGGATGCCCGCTCCGCCGCCGGAGTCCGAGCCCGCGATCGTCAAAGCACGTTTGAGGTGTTCCATCAAGCCTCCCTATGGCGGAAATGGTCCCAGCCGCTCGGGGCCAGCGGCACTTCAGCGCCATCGGCCAGGCGCAACCAGCGGCCGGCCTCGCCGGGCAGTATCTCGCCGATCACGCTCACCGGGGTAGCGGTCGCCTCCTGAACTGCAGCCACCAGGCGATCCACCCGCTCCGGATCGGCGGTGAAGCATAGTTCGTAGTCCTCGCCACCGCCCAGGGCCCAAGCCAGGGGGTCAGCCCGAGCTGCTGCCGCCACAGTGCGCGTCGCCTCGGCCACGGGGAGCACTTTGGCGTTGATGCGGACGCCCACGCCGCTTGCGTCGCAGATGTGACCCAGGTCAGCCGCCAGGCCATCGCTCACGTCAATCATGGTCGTGGCGCCGCCGGCCTCAGCGATCGTTTGCCCCTGCCGCACGCGCGCCCTGGGGGTGAGGTGGGCGGCCAGCGAGTCCTCGACCGCCAGCGCCGGCAACTGCGAGCGCAACTGCGGATGGAGGACCAGCTCCAGCCCGGCCCGTGAGGCACCCAGAGCCCCGGTGACCAGCACCAGGTCCCCGGGACGGGCCCCCCGTCGCTGTAGCAGCCGCTCCTCGCGCACCTCGCCCATGAGGAAGGCGTCTATGGTGAGCGTGTCGAGGCTGCTGATGTTGCCGCCCACAACGTCCACCCCAAGCGGCGCGCACTCCTCTCGCACCCCGTCGTATACGGCCTCGAGATACTCGACCTCAGTATCAGGCGGCAGACCGAGCGAGATGAGGAAATGGCGGGGGTAGCCACCGGCAGAGCCAATGTCGCTCAGGTTGATAGCGGCGGTCTTGCGGCCCAGCTGGTACGGAGTGATCATCTCCGGCAGGAAATGCACTCCCGCCACCTGGATATCGCAGGTTAGCAGGAGGAGCCGCCCCTCCCCCAGCCGCAGGACGGCCACATCGTCGCCGATCCCTTCGAGCACGTCCGGCCCATATGGCGGTACGTGCCTGGCCAGGCGAGCGATCAGGGGGAACTCACCGATCTCGGACACGCGGGCCATGCTGCTCCTCCGCCCGACTCTATTCCAGCTCCAGTATCCTGGCCCCGCTGGCCAGCTGCTCCGGAGTCAGGTTGTACAGGTGATCGTAAAGGGCCACCTTGAATGAGGCCGGCCCTCTCGCTTCCCCCGCCGCCAGTTCGGCGGCCAGGCCGAAGCAGGCGAGGCCGGAAGCAGCGGCCACCAGGTAGTCTGGCTCCACGGCACAGAAGGCAGCGACCACTGTGGTGGACGAGCAACCCGTACCGGTGATCGTCGTCAGCCAGGAATGGCCGTTATCCACGCCGAGCGTGCGCCTGCCGTCGCTGATGATGTCGCGCTTGCCGGTGACGGCCACCACCAGATGCCGCTTGCGCGCCATCTCACCTGCGAGAGCGACGATATCCTCAGGACCGCGCACGCTCTCGACTCCGCGTACTTCCGTCTGTGCGCCCGCCAGGGCGCCAATTTCGCCGGCGTTGCCGCGCAGGACGGCAATGCGCAGTTCGTCCATGATGCGCAGGTTGCTCTGCGTGCGCAAGGTAGTCGCCCCCGCCCCCACCGGGTCGAGCACGACTGGCACACCGCGCTCGTTTGCCCGCCTGCCCGCGGCCAGCATGGATTCGACCCATTCCGGGGTCAGCGTCCCTGGGTTGAGCACGAGTGCGCCGGCCAGGTTGACCATCTCGGCGACTTCTTCAATCGCATGTGCCATGACGGGGAGCGCGCCGACGTGCAGCGTGACGTTAGCGGTGTCATTCATCACGACGAAGTTGGTGATGTGATGAATCAGAGGGTGCGTCGCCCGCAAGCGCGCCAGGGCCTCGCCCGCGCGTCGGCCCAGGTCCTTACTGTAGTTTTCCATGCTCTCGCTCCTGTGATGCTATCTCTCGGCGCGCCTGGTCCACGACCCGGCGCAGAACGCGCGCCGCCTCTTCGGGATCTTCGGCCGCCATGATGGCCGAGACGACCGCAACCCCGGCGGCACCGGCGCGCACCAGGGCACCGGCATTGCTGGCGTTGATGCCACCGATGGCCACCACGGGCACCGGCACCGAGTGCGCAAGCTGGCGGAAGCCCTCGATGCCCATCGGCGTCCCCGTGTCCGTCTTCGTGGGCGTGGGGAAGACGGCGTTGCAGCCGATGTAGTCCGCACCATCGGCGACGGCCCGCCTCGCCTCTTCGGGGCTCGCTGCGGTGACGCCCAGGATCCTCTCCGGGCCGATCAGCCG